>Ga0310695_10002592_pt1 | contig 37699 bp, 25 predicted proteins | sample RumenRJG_04DNA_FD_203882 | JGI IMG/M metagenome (GOLD analysis project Ga0310695, IMG submission 203882) | Bovine rumen microbial communities from Lethbridge, Alberta, Canada - RJG_04 (v2) (version 2) | ecosystem: Host-associated > Mammals > Digestive system > Stomach > Rumen | place: Canada...
TTGGGGTGGGGTCAGTATCTTTCTCACAGACAGGATATTACAGACCCCACCCCTGCCCCTCCCCTACAAGGGAGGGGAGTGGCTGCGCCTTCGTGCGCGACATGTCCTGACTTTTTAAAGTGGACTCAGTTATGAATTGATTCGATACTTGGTTGAGGAACAAAGTCGACGAGTTTGTCTAACAAAGTCGACGAGTTTGTCTAACAAAGTCGACGAGTTTGTCTAACAAAGTCGACGAGTTTGTATTTAGACTAAGGCTCCATTGCTGATGAAGTACCACTACTTCGACAGCAGACCAACCATTAGTCGGGCCGCCTCGTCGGGTGCTTTCAGCTGTCCCAACCGTCGGATTACTTCGTCATACCCTTCCAACTGTCGCCTACGTGCATCTCCTTCCAGCAGGAGCATTAACTCCTGCCGAATGTTACTAACCGAGAACGTGTCGGCCACAAGTTCTCTCACCACCTCACGGTCAGCAATCAGATTGACGAGCGATACATATTTAACACTCAGTACCTTACGACGCAGAAAACCAAGGAGCTTGGGTAATGGTGTTTCATAGCATACCACCTGCGGTACACGGAAAAGAGCAGTTTCGAGGGTGGCAGTCCCGCTCGTCACCAGTGCTGCATGGGCATGCGACAACAAGGAATACGTATCGTTTTTCACCAATCTGACATCCGTTCCCGCTACGAATGGGGCATAATACTCGTCTTCAATTCCCGGAGCACCAGCCAAGACCATCTGGTAACCGTCTAATCCTTGGGCCGCCTTAATCATACCCGGCAGGTTATCCTTGATTTCCTGACGGCGACTGCCAGCCAGCAACGCAATGATTTTCTTGCTGGAATCAAGGCCGTTCCGAGCGCAGAACTGTTCATATTTTTCACAATAACCACTTCGAAATTCCTTCACTTCGTCTGCGGTAGGATTGCCCACATAGTGAATAGGATAATGATGCTTCCCCTCGAAAAAATCAACCTCGAAAGGAAGAATCGAGAACAGCTCTTTAACGTCGCGACGGATATTCTTGATACGATACTCTTTCCAAGCCCATATCTTGGGTGCAATATAATAATATACAGGTATTAACGTGCTGGCTTTCAAAAACTTCGCTATATCGAGATTAAATCCCGGATAATCTACAAGGACTACCACGTCAGGCTGCCATTCCACAATGTCTTGTTTGCAGAAACGCATATTTCGCAAGATGGTGGGCAGGTGCATCAGCACCGGTACGAAACCCATATAGGCCAGTTCGCGATAGTGCTTGACAAGCGTGCCCCCTTCTGCCGCCATCAAGTCACCGCCAAAAAAGCGAAACTGTGCATCTTTGTCAACATCTTTCAACGATCGCATTAAGCGCGAAGCATGCAAATCGCCAGAGGCTTCTCCTGCAATAAGGTAATACTTCATAAGCCGAAGAACTATTATGTAAGCAGACGTTCAATCTCCTTCATCTGCTCGTAAGCCGTGACATCAATGCGAGTCGGAGTAATGGCCACATAGCCGTGATCCAGCGCCCAACGGTCGGTATCAATAGCATCGGGAGCATCGTTATAATAGTGACCCACCATCCAGTAATAATCATAGCCACGAGGATGATGACAGGTCTCTATCTCCTGCAACCAGCTGCCTGGCGACATACGGCATACCTTCACGCCCTTATAGTTTCGAAGCTTGCCCAAGAGGGGAAAGTTCACATTCAGGCAGACACCCTTGGGCAGGCCTTCCCGCAAAACCCTTGCTGTGATATCACGGATATATGGACGTAGCGGACTGAAGTCAGCATCCTCCTCATGATCGCACAGCGAGAAGGCCACTGAAGGGATGTACTTCATGCAACCTTCGAGCGTGACGCCCATCGTCCCGCTATAGTGGGTATTCACCGAGGCGTTGTCGCCGTGGTTGATGCCTCCTACGACCATATCGGGACGCCGCCCCGACAACAACTGATCGAGAGCCAGTTTCACACAGTCCACGGGTGTTCCGTTGCTCGACCACACCTGCAAGCCCTCTTCCTCGCGCTGTTTGACAAGGCGTAGCGGTGTGGTTGCCGAGAAAGCACAGGAGAAACCCGACCGGGCCGAGTCAGGAGCACAGACCAAGAGGTCGGCCATATCGCGCAGCATATCAACAAGTTCGTTGATACCCTTGGCCTGAAAGCCATCGTCGTTCGAAATCAGTATCAGAGGTCTTTTTGCTGTCATCGTCGTTCGATTTTGAGAGTGCGAAAATAAGAAATAAATCTGAATTAAATCAATAATAGTGTGCAAAAATACTTAAAATATGCGCAACTCTGCATTTTCTCGATAGTTTTTTGTACCTTTGCAACCTCTTTTAATAATAGGAAAAAAGATTGAGAATGGGAAAAATCATTGCATTAGCCAACCAAAAGGGTGGCGTGGGAAAGACCACGACGACCATCAATCTGGCCGCTTCGCTGGCAACTCTGGAAAAAACCGTACTCGTTGTAGACGCTGACCCGCAGGCCAACGCCTCCAGTGGACTGGGTGTAGACATCAAAGAAGTAGACTGTTCGCTCTATGAATGTATCATCGACAAAGCCGACGTTCGCGATGCCATCTACACCACTGATATTGACGGGCTGGACATCATTCCAAGCCACATCGACCTTGTAGGCGCAGAAATAGAAATGTTGAACCTGGATAACCGCGAGAAAGTCATCAAGCACCTGCTCGAGCCCATCGCTTCGGAATACGACTATATACTCATCGACTGTTCACCCTCGCTTGGACTCATCACCGTCAACTCGCTGACGGCAGCCGACTCGGTCATCATCCCCGTACAGTGCGAGTACTTTGCTCTTGAGGGCATTTCGAAACTGTTGAACACCATCAAGATTATCAAGTCGAAGCTGAACCCAAAGCTTGAAATCGAAGGATTCCTGCTGACGATGTATGACTCACGCCTGCGTCTGGCCAACCAGATATACGACGAGGTGAAGCGCCACTTCCAGGAACTGGTGTTCAAGACCGTCATCCAGCGCAACGTGAAACTTTCCGAAAGTCCCTCACACGGTCTGCCCGTCATCCTCTACGATGCCGACTCTACCGGTTCCAAGAACCACCTGGCACTTGCAAAGGAAATCATCAATAAGGGAACAGTAAACGATTAAATTATGGCTGTACATAAGAAATACGCTAAAGGCTCGACTGTACTTGGTCGCGGTCTTGACGACATAGGTAACGGACGCGGACTCGACGCACTTATCGACACCAGCGAAGTGAAGACGCAGGGATCGTCCAACCTCAACGAGATTCCCATCGAACAGATTGAACCAAATCCCGACCAGCCCCGTCGCGAGTTCGACCCCACGGCTATGGAAGAGCTGGCAGCGAGCATCCAGAACATGGGCATCATCGCCCCCATCACCCTTCGCCAGGTAGCGCCCGACCACTACCAGATCATTGCCGGTGAGCGCCGCTGGCGTGCCTCACAGATGGCTGGGCTGAAGACCATTCCTGCCTATATCCGTACCGTAGAGGACGAGAACGTAATGGAGCTGGCATTGGTCGAGAACATCCAGCGTGAGGACCTGAACGCCATCGAGATTGCCTTGGCCTACGAGCACTTGGCCGAGACCACTGGCATGACACAGGAGAAGATATCAGAGCGTGTGGGCAAAAGCCGCACCGCTGTAACCAACTATATGCGCCTGCTGAAGTTACCCGCACAGATCCAAATGTCGCTGAAGAACCACGAAATAGACATGGGTCATGCCCGCGCACTGCTGGCCCTCGACTCGCCATCGCTACAACTGAAGGTATTCCGCGACGTGCAGAAGAACCAGTATTCCGTACGCAAGGTCGAAGAGATGGTCCAGATTCTGAAGAGCGGTGAGGATGTTCAGACGGCAAAGAAGAAAATTTCGGCCACCCACCGGCTGCCTGAAGAGTTCAACGTGCTGCGCAAGCGGCTCTCCGACCTCTTCCAGACCAAAGTGACCATGACCTGCTCTCCGACAGGAAAGGGGAAAATCAACATCCCCTTCGCCAACGAGGAAGAACTCGAACGCATTATGAACGCCATTGACGGTATAAAGAATTGAGACATAGCATCATCATTAGAATCATAGCTGTTGTCCTGCTGTCGCTGCATTTCCACAGCATACAGGCACAGACAGAGTCACCCAAGAGGATTCAGGCTGACATGCAAGAAGCACCTCACCTGTCAAGTGACTCTATTGTTGCCGTTGTCGACTCTATCTATTCATTACTCGAATCAGACTCTGTCGTCAGTACTCTCGACACAATAGCAGCAGCACATGCCTCATCGGTCATGATAAACAAAATGGACAACACGCTGCCGAAGAGTAAGCGCGACTGGTCTACATGGCGTCCCAACCCACAGCGTGCACTGTGGCTGGCACTGGTCATACCGGGCGGTGGACAGATCTACAACCGCAAATACTGGAAGCTCCCCATCGTCTATGGAGGATTCGTGGGATGCATCTACGCCCTGACCTGGAACAACAGCATGTACAAGGACTATGCGCAGGCCTATCTCGACATCATGGACGACGACCCCGGAACGGCCAGCTACAACAAGTTCCTGCACTTGGGCCGACAGATCACGCCTGAGAACGAAGAGCGATACAAGCAGATCTTCAAGAGCCGCAAAGACAAATACCGCCGATGGCGCGACCTGAGCTTCTTCGTCATGTTAGGCATCTATGCCGTCTCAGTCATCGATGCGTACGTCGATGCCGAGCTCTCCGATTTCGACATCTCCAAGGACCTGAGCCTGAAGGTGAGGCCAACGCTCATCAACAACCAGACTTCACCTAACCCGCTATACGCCACCTCACTCGGAGTGAACTGCAGCTTCCATTTCTGAGGATACGGGGGGACGACGAGAAGACAGGGTCATAATTCATAATTCGTAATTCATAACTCATAATTCGTAATTCGTAATTCATAATTCGTAATTCGTAATTCGTAATTCGTAATTCATAATTCGTAATTATATATATGAACATTACAGCTATACTTCAGAACAGACGAGTACGACTTTTCAGCTTGTCGCTGATTATCTGCAACCTGTCTTTCTGCCCTGCATGGGCACAGATAGAGGTTGAGGACGACGAGATCGACGATGACGAGATCACCGTCACCGACGAGCAGGGCAACGAGGAAGAGATAGAGTTCCCCGAGGCCATGACCTACGACCTCGACTCACTGATGAACCAGTACATGTCGCAGACCTACCTGTCCAGCGACCCATCAGCTCCTGACGGCAACGACTGCAACTCAAAGAACGAGAACCCCGTCTACACCAAGGAGGAGTACATCGACCGTCTCAGCCGCATTCCCTCGGTCATGGAACTCAGCTATAACGATGTGGTACGAAAATTCATCGACCGGTATACCGGACGCCTGCGCTACACGGTGAGCTATATGCTTGGCGCCTCCAACTTCTATATGCCCATCTTCGAAGAAGCCCTCGAAGCCTATCAGCTGCCATTGGAACTGAAATACCTGCCCGTCATCGAGTCGGCACTCAACCCCACCGCTGTATCACGGGTCGGTGCTACAGGTCTCTGGCAGTTCATGATTGGTACCGGCAAAGCCTATGGCCTGCAGGTCAACTCGCTCGTCGACGAGCGGCGCGACCCCGTGAAGTCGAGCTATGCAGCAGCCCGCTACCTGCGCGACCTCTACCGCATCTTCGGCGACTGGAACCTGGTCATCGCTGCCTATAACTGTGGGCCTGAGAATATCAACAAAGCCATACACCGTGCTGGAGGAGAGAAAAAAGACTACTGGCACATCTATCCCTACCTGCCACGAGAAACCCGTGGCTACGTGCCGGCCTTCATCGCAGCCAACTATGTGATGACCTACTATTGCGACCACAACATCTGCCCCATGACGGCGCGCCTGCCGGCAAAGACCGATACCGTCGTGGTCAATCGCCAAGTACATGTCAACCAGATTGCTGCTGTGCTCAACCTCGACGAGAAGATGATACGCGCGCTGAACCCTGAGTATCGCCACGACGTGATACCTGGCAACAGCAAGCCATCGGTCATCCGTCTGCCGCTGAACGATGTCACCCGCTTCATCGACTCCCAGGACTCTATCTTCAACTACAACGCCAGCGAACTGCTTGCCAAGCGTGCCGAGGTCGAGATCAACGACGACGTGCCCACCTTTGTCAGCAAGCGCAAGTCTTCACGCGGACGCACCCGGGCTACCCGCAACCGCCGCACCTCGAGAGCTTCAGGTGGCAGCAAGTCGGTGACCATCCGTAAGGGCGACACCCTGGGTGCCATTGCCCGTCGCAACGGTACCACCGTAGCCAAGCTAAAGAAGCTCAACGGCATTCGCGGCAACAACATCCAAGCGGGCAAGAAGATAAAAGTAAAGTAGTCCCTCACCCTCCCCTTTTTACCTTTTTACTTTTTTACCTTTTTACTTTTTTACCTTTATATATATGGACGACGACCTCAATCTCACACGCGAAGCCGAAGATGACATTCTCATTAACGACGCCTTCCAACATCTGCTCAACGACTACCTTGCATCGCGCCACCGCAAGAAGGTAGACATCATCACCAAGGCATTCAACTTTGCCCGCCAAGCCCACAAGGGGGTGCGTCGTCTGTCAGGCGAGCCCTATATCATGCACCCCATCGCCGTGGCCCAGATAGCCTGCTCCGAGATTGGCCTCGGCTCCACCAGCATCTGCTCTGCCCTGCTCCATGATGTGGTCGAAGACACCGACTACACCGTTGAGGACATCGAGAACATGTTCGGTGCGAAAATCGCGCAGATCGTCAACGGACTTACCAAGATCTCCGGTGGTATCTTCGGAGAACAAGCATCCGCTCAGGCCGAGAACTTCAAGAAGCTGCTGCTCACCATGAGCGAGGACATCCGCGTCATCCTCATCAAGATAGCCGACCGACTGCACAACATGCGCACCCTCGACTCGCAGCCAGCCAACAAACAATACAAGATTGCAGGCGAGACCCTCTATATCTATGCACCCCTGGCCCACCGACTGGGTCTCTACAAGATCAAGAGCGAGCTTGAGAACCTGAGCTTCCGCTTCGAGCATCCCGAGGAGTATGCCGGCATCGTGCGTAAGATTGCAGACACCCAGAAGAAGCGCCACGAGCTTTTCGACCTCTTCACCGCTCCCATTGAGCAGCGTCTGCAGGGCATGGGACTGAAATACGAAATCAAAGAGCGTGTAAAGACGCCCTACTCCATCTGGTTGAAGATGCAGAACAAGCACGTCTCCTTCGAGGAGATCTACGACATCCTCGCCGTCCGTATCATCTTCACTCCCACCAGCCGTGACCAGGAAATCAAGGAGTGCTTCAACATCTACGTCGAGCTCAGCCAGATCTATCGCAGCCATCCTGACAGGTTTCGCGACTGGGTCAACCATCCCAAGGCCAACGGCTACCAGGCGCTCCACGTCACCCTCATGTCGCAGCAGGGCCACTGGATCGAAGTGCAGATACGCTCCGACCGAATGAACGAAATTGCCGAGCAGGGCTTTGCCGCCCACTGGAAATACAAGGCGGGCGCCGATGCCGACGACCTTGAGTACACCGAAGACGAGACCGAACTGAACGAGTGGCTCCACACCATCAAGGAGATTCTCGACGACCCGCAGCCCGATGCCATGGACTTCCTCGATGCCATCAAGCTCAACCTCTTTGCTACCGAGATCTTCGTCTTCACACCCAAAGGCGAGATTAAGACCATGCCCTCAGGATCCACGGCACTCGACTTCGCTTTCTCCATCCACACCTTCCTTGGTACCCACTGCATAGGAGCCAAGGTCAACCATAAGCTCGTGCCCATGAGCCACCGGCTGCAGAGCGGTGACCAGATAGAAATCCTCACCTCCAAATCCATACACGTCGATCCGGCATGGATCAACTTCGCCACCACAGCCAAGGCAAAGGCAAAGATCCAGGCCATCCTGCGCCGACACACCCGCGATGCCCAGAAAAAGGGCGAAGAGCTGCTCTCCGAGTTCCTTCACAGCAACGGGTTCGAACCCTCGACCATGCTCTTCGACCGTCTGGCCGAGTTCCACGACATCCGACACCGCGAAGACTTCATGCTTGCCGTGGCCGAGAAAAAAATCATCCTCGGCGAGAAAGACGTCGACGAGCTTAAAGGCAAGAACAAGAACAAGAAAAAGGACAATGCCAACACCGGAGGCGGCTGGCGCAAATACGTACCCTTCGTCAAAGCCAAGAAGCAAGATGATGACGACAACGCCGACCTCTTCATCGTGCCCGAGAAGTTCAACCGAAAGAAACCCATCTTCATCACCGACCAAAACATCACCCAGTATCTCTTCCCCGACTGCTGCCATCCCATTCCTGGCGACGACGTGCTGGGCTTTATCAACAACAAGAACCAGATAGAGATACATAAACGGGCATGCCCCGTGGCCAACCGGCTCAAAGCCAGCTACGGCAACCGTATCCTCGATGCCAAGTGGGACATGCAGAAAACCCGCTTCTTCAATGCCACCATACGTATGGGAGGCATCGACCGCCGTGGTCTCGTCAACGAGGTGACCCGCGTCCTCTCCAACCAGCTCTCCGTCGACATACGCCGCATCATGTTCACTACCGAAGACGGCATCTTCGACGGCGTCATCGACCTTCGCGTCCACGACTGCGACGACCTCAGTCAGATCATGAACAGCCTCAAGGAAGTAGAAAGCCTAAAAGAGATATCCCGCATCATGTAGCCATCCCATAACTCCTAATTCATAACTCATAACTCCTAACTCATGAAATACCTCCTCCTCGCTCTGGCAGCAATACTCCTGCAATCCGTACAGGCACAGGAAGAACATAGTCGTTCGCTGAACGACATTACCAGAATGATGTCCGACACATCCATCTCCGACGACGAGGTGACCGAAGCCGTGAGAGAAGCCGTAGAGACCATGGATAAAAAGAATAAGGTATGCGACGAGAAAAGTTCGTACACCAAGCGACTACGACGGCTGACTACCGGCATGACCAATGCCAACGGCATTCCCCTGAACTTCAAGGTCTACGACTGCAAGGATTACAACGCCCTCTCCTTCCCCGACGGCAGCGTAAGGGTATTCACGTTGCTCATGGACATTCTGACCGACGAGGAGCTCCTGGGCGTGTTAGGCCACGAAATAGGCCATGTGGCTCTGCGCCATACGAAGAAAATGTGGCGCAACGAGATGCTCCACAGGATAACCACGAAGGGCAAGAGTAGCAGCCACAACCGTTCGGGCTACTACATGGACGACATCAGCTATGCCGTCTTCTCTGCCGGATTCTCCCGCAAGAACGAGATCGAGGCCGACGACTATGGCTACGACTTCCTGAAACGGTGCGGAAAGAACCCGATGTCAATGGCCATATCGTTTATGAAGCTGCAGATTCTGACAGGCGACCATTCCAAGCGCCAGTCCACACTCCTAAAGACCTTCTCCTCCCATCCCGACTTCAACGAGCGCATAGAGCGCATCTACCAGCGAGCCGTCAACGACGGGTACGTGGAGTAAACTCCACCACTTGCTTCACTCCCTCCTCGGTCGGGGCATCGATGTCATTCAGTGTTGCGCCTTTCACGTCGTCGAGGACGATGGCGGGACGGTAGTCAGGACGCTCGTAGCGGAAGGTGACATCGTTGACGTGCAGTCCCTCCACGTGGCGGGCATAGAGTCCGTAGGCAGGCGTCTGTCCGGCAAACTTCGGCTCGGGGTAGTTCGTGCCCTGCTCGCGGTAGTCCTTATTCACCAACTCTTTGGCGCCGCCTCCCTTGAACTGCAGCCGGATGTTCGAGAGCCACACATTGCGGATGGGCTCGTCTTTCATGCCCGTAACGATGATGCTGCAGAGCGAATCGCAGTCGTCGGCAACGACATTCGATATCTGTATGTCGCGTGCCGAGCTGCGACGCGTCACCTCCTTTGGCCCTCGGTTGCGACAGCCCGTAGTGATGTAGATAGGGTAATGATGTACATGGCTCATCGTAATGTTCGACACCACGATATTCTCCATCCGGCCTTGGTCCACCTCCTCGAACGCCAGTCCTGAGGAGTACATAAACGTGCAGTTCGTCAGGGCGATGTTCCTATAGCCCCCATTGCTCTCCGTGCCCAGTTTGAAGCGTCCGCACACCCAGCCCACCGGCTCCGGCTCGTAGGTGCCATCCAAGAGCGCACCTAACTTATAGCCCGTGATCACGCAGTTGCTGATGGCTATATGCTCACAGAGCACCGGCTTTTTCAATGCGTAGCTCGACTTCAGCACCAGCGCATCGTCACGAGGCGTGTTGATCTTGCAGTTCGTGATGGTCATATACTTGCAGCAGTCGATATCAAAGCCGTCGCGGTTCGTGTCGATGGTCACGTTGTCGATGGTCGAGAGGTCGCAGCCCGTCATGATGATGGCAAAGTGCCCCCCTCGGAAGATGGTGATGTCGCGTATGGTCACCTGTCGGCATAGCTTCAGCGCGATAGCCTTGTCGCCTGTGCCTATCGAGCCCCCCTGTATATTGCCAGAGTTCTCCGTATCCTTCTTCGTCAGCCCCTTCCCATCGATCATCCCGTGACCGGTGATCGAGACGTTCGTCTGTCCCTCGGCCCAGATCAGCGAGTTATGGAAATAGGTGTGGCCTCCGTCCTGGTACTCAGGGAAACCGCCAAACGACTCACTCTCGTCGTAGAGGCTGCCACGTTGCTCCTTGGGGAAATTCTTCGGATCCGCAGCCAGGATGGTACATCCAGCCGAGAGATGCAGGTCGATGTTACTCTTCAGTCGGATGCTGCCGCTGAGATACGTGCCGGCAGGCAACAGCACCTGTCCTCCTCCGTCCTTTGCCGCTGCTTCTATGGCAGCATTGATGGCGGGCGAGTCGAGTGTCGTCCCGTCGCCTTTGGCTCCGTAGTCACGCACATTGTAGATGCCTGTTGCAGAGACACTACCCAAGCAAAGCAAACAGAAGAATGTAAGTAGTTGTTTTCTCATCTTTTTATTCTGTAGTTTGTTTTGCAAAGTTACACTTTTTCTTCCTATCATGCAAATCATTTTTCACTAAACTATCATTTTTATCAAAAAGTGAAGCCTACCAACTATTATCCAAAGTTAAAGAGGAGAAAGAGGAGAAAAAGTATCGGTAACTATTCAGCACCCTCAAGATGAGTGCCCCGTTTGGGGCAGAAATCTAACAAAATCTATACAAATCTGACATAATCAGAGTAGAAATTGAAAGATTTTGAACAGATTTGTATGATTTCTCGCCATAGGCGACTTCTTTTGCGGTTTGCTGAATAGATTTTTTAGGGGTGCTGAGTAGCTACAAGTATCGCCAGAGTTGTTAAAAATCACAAACTTTAGCGATACTTTAAAATCATTTTCTATGTTACCCATGAAATGCACCTAAGGCCTTTCATTCTCTACCAGGCTGAAAAGTATTTCAAGGCCAAGCACTTCAAATGGGACCGTATGACCATCCTACAGTTGTATATGGCCTTGGGAGGCATTTCTTACTACTTCTCTTTGCTCGAACCGTCAAAGAGTGCGGCAGAAAACATTGCAGACGACTTATGCAGGAAGCTTGATGAAGCAAAGAAGGGTGCAGATTATTTGGAGCAGTTGTATAACCAGAAACAGCTTTCTTTAGAGCAAATATTAAGACTCTTATGAAGCGATTCTGACTTTATCCAATAGCACCAAATAAGCAGAACGAGAGTCATAATGATTCTGCCATCAGGTCTTGTCTACCAATAAGGCTAAAGATCGTGATTTCGTTGTCTTCGTTGAGAATACGGAGCGTGCGCAGAACCTCGTTTAAAGTAGAGCCACTAGTGGTAAGTAAGTGAACAAAATTAGTTTATTTCGAACTGACTCCTTGTAAAGGGTATAGAAAAGCGGGGGTAAATGCCCAAATTATTTCTTAAACGATATTAAAATTTATATCATTTTTCGCTCAACATTTTGATAATGATATTAAAATTCGTATCTTTGCGCCATATTTTACAAGAACTAATATTATATGAAATATAATGAACTGGAAAAGAGAATAAAAAAGAATGGTTGTTACGACACCGGGGAGCAACAGGCAGGCCACCCACTGTGGTATTGTCCTAAAACAGACATGTACTTCCAAATGAGTAATCATGGTAAAGAAGAAGTAGCCAAAGGAACATTAAATGCAATATTAAGGGCAGCAGGTCTTAAGTAACCAACAGGTTAATTATTTCATAATAGTATCCGATTTATCAAAAACAGTATCAATTTATGAAGAAAGTCAATGCCATTATAGAACGGGCAAATGATGGTACGTATAGCATCTATATGGATGCGCCCAAAATGAACTATTTAGTTACAGGTACAGGCTCTACAGCAGAAGAAGCCATTAATACTTTTATGGGCGGATATGAAGACATGAAACGTCTTTATGCAAAGCAAGGAAAAGCTTTTGAAGAAGTGGAATTTTCTTTCAAGTATGATATGGCATCTTTCCTGTCTTATTATTCTAAAGCATTCTCTCTTGCTGGACTTTCCCGTATAACAGGAATCAACCAAGGGCAATTGAGTCATTATGTAACAGGACGAAGAAACCCTTCAAGAACGACAATAGCAAGGATTCAAAACTCTATACACGCCTTTGCGTCGGATCTAGGCAAAGTGATGTTTCTTTAAACTTTCATGCGCTAAAATGCCAGATGGCTTGTATGCAACATCCATCTGGCATTTTTATTTTTCCTTATCTGAATAAGATAATAACTGCTCCTCAATTATGCTTCTTATCTGCTCCCGTAGAGATTGAGGTTGCACCACTTCGAGATACTGACCATAAGCAAGAATCTTGCCTTGTAACTCGCGATTAGGTTCTATCGTCAATTCCACCAGCCATTTCGCCGTACCTACGGCACGGCTGTATGGCTGGCCGCTCGGCTTTGCCGCTACCAACGGGACGCAAGAACCCCTATCAAGCCCCTAAGGGGGCATGGCTGCGCAAAGTAACCTTCCATGAGGTGTAAGCAAGATGTGTATAAAAAGTAGTCTCGCCAAGTGGAGGGGGCGGGGGTAGGGTCTGTGATCTCATTATAAGCTTATTTAAGGTACATCAAATTGGATAACTCATAACTCATAATTCATAACTCATAACTCCTAACTCCTGCTACACAGTGTCTTTTCATCCACTCTATGCATTTCTGCTGACTCGAAGGGAAGCGCCAGTGTCCGCTCGACGGTGTGATGTCTTTCTCTTTTGGTGCGCTGACGGCATTCCATGCAGCCCATACGCTTGTGGGCGAACAGGTGTCGTCACTATAGCCCCACGACATGAAGGTGGGCACCTTCAGGATGCGGGCAAAGTTCACCACATCGAAATACTGCAAGGTCTCCACCGCCTGATCGTTAGGGATATCTGACTTGCCGTCCTTATAGAAGCCACTGAAAAATTTCGGCCATCCTCCTGCCCGTTGATGCAGGAAGCCTGTCAGGTCGCAAAGGGCAGGATAAAACGGTGCACACATCGTAACTTTCTCGTTGAGCGCAGCAGTAACGATGGTCAGTGCCCCACCCTGCGAACCGCCGGTAACGATGACATTCTTACCGTCCCATTCAGGCAGCGAACAGAGGAAGTCAACGGCACGGGCACAGCCTACGTACACATCTTTATAATAATAGGTGTCCTTCGACGCCATCCCCCGACGCATATAGCCGTCGCACTTCTTGGCACGCATCAGGTTATATTCGTCGTCGGGAATGCGCGGGTCGTTGTCGTGAATCTCTATCTTCAAGAAAATCATTCCCTCGTTGCCAAAGTAGTCACTGGGAAAGACCTTACTGCTGCCGGCACCAGGAGGACAGAGAACGACGGGACAGCCTCCCCTCGGATGGGTCGGCATCGTCAGATAGCCATATATCCACTTCTCCTTGCCAACATGCAGACGTACAAGCTTAGTTACTAACTTATCGTTGGTGGCATCGGGCACATCAAAGTATTCTGGTTCCAGATCCACCTTGCCCGCCTCCTTCAGCGCTCTTTGCCAGAAAGCCTCAAAATCCTTCGGTACAGGAGTGAAGCACTTGATCTGTTCAGGAGAGAATGCCAGTTTCACCAAGTCACTGTATTTCTTTCCGTCAGCAGCCATCAACTCATACTGGCAGGCCAGGAATCCGGGCTCCGTCATCGTACCCATGGGAATAATGGCCTCACCATCTGAAAACGTCACAGAGTCTCTCCCGTCTGGAAGAAACATCTCCGGTCCAACCTTGAAATAGACTTTTGTGCCATTGAGCGGAACACCGCCCTCTTGGGCAGTAATACGCAGCGATGCCGTCTCTCCAACGGCATAATAGCTGTCTGGATGATTGGGCGTCGCCACCATCTGCACAAAAGGCTTGCGCGGATTACCAAACTCCTGTGCAAACTTCTGTGCTGTCAGCGTAAGCGGCAATGTCTGTACGATGACGAATAGTAAGATTAGTTTCCTCAGCATTTTTTTGTTTATAGTTTGCTTTGCAAAGTTACACTTTTTCTTCCTATCATGCAAATCATTTATTACTAATCTTTCATTTTTTTCCCAAATTGGTTGTTAGAAAGAAATTATGGGAAATTATGGGAAATAGTTCTTGTAGCTACTCAGCACCCCTAAAAAATCTATTCAGCAAACCGCAAAAGAAGTCGCCTATGGCGAGAAATCATACAAATCTGTTCAAAATCTTTCTATTTCTACTCTGATTATGTCAGATTTGTATAGATTTTGTTAGATTTCTGCCCCAAACGGGGCACTCATCTTGAGGGTGCTGAATAGTTACAGGGTGGGGTAGCTACTCAGCACCCCTAAAAAATCTATTCAGCAAACCGCAAAAGAAGTCGCCTATGGCGAGAAATCATACAAATCTGTTCAAAATCTTTCAATTTCTACTCTGATTATGGCAGATTTGTATAGATTTTGTTAGATTTCTGCCCCAAACGGGGCACTCATCTTGAGGGTGCTGAATAGTTACTAGTTCTTGAGGAAACCGTAATTAATCATAATTTCCCATCATTTCTTTCCTTTTCCATTCCTGACTTTATTAGAAAGCATGCCCCCCTCTTTCCCCAATAACCTTAAACATGCTTGGAAACAAGGGGCTGATTGGGTAGCAAACAGCCCCTGTCTGAGGGTCAAACAGGGGCTGTTTGGCTATGAAACAGGGGCTGTCAGCAGCCTTAAATAGGGGCTGTTTGCGGCCTCAACGGTGCTGTTCCTACGAGCTTGCGGTGTAGCGTACCAACGAGAATAGTTCTCGCTTACTACGAGAATAGTTCTCGCTTGGGGTGTCAAACAGCATCTTTGACGATGCCAAGCAGTATCTTTGATGATGCTAAGCAGTATCTTTGACGATGTCAAACAATATGTTTTGGAGTTGGAGGCTGGGGGGGGGCACGTAGGGGGCACATAGGGGGCGCGTTTTTTGGCATGATGTGCCCCCCGTAATTGCCGATAAACACAGGGAAAAACAAGCAAAGGGGGCACGAGGGCACACCTTATTTTATTTTTAATAATGATTATCCGCAATCGTACCACCAAAATTATAGTACAAAAAAGGCTGACGATATTCGCCAGCCTTCTTGCATTTGTAAAATAGTACGACGCTCACGCGCCCGTCAGCGTATAACCGCTGATTTCGTCTGCAAAGGTACGCAATTTCTCGTTAATCCTCGCTATGTTCTTCGGGCTTATTTTCTTAAAACCTCCTTTATACTGCAACATCTGGCTCTCGCTCATTCCGCAGATGCGAGCCAGGGCGCGGGCTGATATGTAGGGCGAGAGTGCTTCCAGCAGTTCTCCGATGTTGTTGAATTGATGCTTTTGTTCCATAGGTTTTCCACTTAATCCTCTGCAATATTTCCTTTAGAACCGAGCAGTTTTTGCCTCTTCTTTTCTATGGCCTTGATACTTTCAACCGTTGGTAAATCTTCTGGCATTGTTCCGCCAAGTTCTTTGATTGTCTGACGTACTTTTGCGCCAACTTCATAATGGGTTTGATTCGCCTTCTGCTTGCTGGTTATATTATCCCTCCTTAGTTTTTCTTCTGTTTGAGTTGCACGAAAAAGATTCGCAGCCAGTTCAGTACTTCCCATGTGGTCCAAAATCTTCTGACTTTTCTTCAACCCTTTGTGAGTATGGATGTCTTTTGCTGTCATTCCACCATACAGCCCCCGATACCCGTAATTCTGGAACTTGGCATAATCTTTGGCATCTATAACACCTGCATCTTTTGCAGCACTTGCCAGCAAGGAATTGTGTTTTAGCATTTCTGTTCGTAGGAATAATCGCTTTTCCTCTTCGCTTGACAATTCTTGGTATTCTGCCATTTGCTGAACCTCGGCGATACGGGTCTGAATGGCGAAGTAAGTTTGCCCCTGTGCTACGATTGCTTTACTGGGGTCGGCATTTTGAACTATCAGATAGCAAGCGTATCTGGACAATTTAACAGAATCAACAGGACGTTCTGCGCCAGAACCAATCTCAACCATTTCGAGGACATCCTCGAAATGGTCTTCAATTCTTTGGTCGCTATTTTGACATGCTACTTTAGCCTTTTCAATTACGGGGAGGAAGTGTCTATATTCAGTATAGCCTAATATTCTCCACATTGCACGTGATGTCCAATACTCATTGCCACTCTCATCTACATGCTTGATACTCTCAAATAATGTGATTGTTCTCTTTGTCAGTCTATTGCTCATAACACCATTTGTTTTGTTTGTTAAATTGAATTTACACTGCCGTTCTATATGCCCTGTGTTCAAAGTCCGTGCGGTACGAAGCCGCAATCATCACCAAACGCTCAAACAAGTCCTCGCCGAAGTAGCGGCGGTTGAACTTGTAGCAGAACTCGTTCAGGTACTCTTGCAGGAACTCCGGCTTGATGCCGTGGTACATGTCGGCAAACAGCGTCTTGGCGTTGGCAATGGCGATGTGTACCCAGGGGAGCATCTTGCCGATGTCCTTCGGGTCGATGACCTGCGACTTGTGCTCGCCGAACAGCAGCTTGAAGTTGTTGTGCGACTTGGAGGCATCCGTCGTGATTGAACTGTCCGGCTCGATGGCATTTACAGCTTCGCCGTCTATCGTTACCATTCTCAGATTGGGTACGACAATCATCTTGATATGTCCCACCTTCTTGGGCTTCTGACCACGCTTTGGGTTCTCTGATTCCGTGCTCTCGGCAATGACCAGTACCTTGCTCTTCTTCTGACTGCCAGCTCCGGATTTCAGTTTCTCTTGCTTCTGCGAGTCAGGTGTTTCGGTAGAGAAGAAACCTTCATCCAGTTCGATATTGCCTTTAAGCGTGTATTTGTCATCGCGCTTGCCCATCACCGAACGCAGTTTGTGCATCATTTCCCAGATGGGCTGATAACGCTTGTGACCCAACTGCCGCTGAAGTTCCGCTGCCGATATACTCTTCTTCGTAGCCGTCAGCAGGTGCATGGCGATAAACCAATACATAAAAGGTAACTTTGAACCGTGCATCACCGTTCCGCTTCGGAGCGTCGTGCGGTGGCGGCAATGCTTACACTGGTACTGCTGCTTGCTCTCCAGCCATACCACATCGTGAGAACCGCAGTGCTGGCACACCACACCCTCACGGTCTCTCATTTCCTTAAATGCCTTTCGGCAAGCCTTTTCATCGGGGAAATACTTGTTGAAATCAAATAACTTCATGGTGTACTATTGTTACAAATGCGCTGCAAAGGTAATCGTTTTGATTGTATTTTCCAAATGTTTTTCCTATTATTTTTATATATGTGTGCAAAAAAGTTGGGCAGCCCCGTAGGACTGCCCGAAAATTTGGTGGTACGATTGCGGATAATCATTTTTATTTTTAATTTATGATGAAACACCTAACCGCCATCCTCACGGACAGCGGTTTAGGCCTTACCAGAAAAAATTACTAACTAAAACTATAATCATAATACTACCATTCGTCGTCGGAGTCGTCAAAGAAGGAATCACCTTCGCGAGAATCTGCACCTGAAGCAGTTGTAACGTTATCGCCAAAGCCAAGCTGCTCTGAGCCAGCCATCAAATGCTGCACTGCTATACGGATCACTTTCGTTGTCGGAATTTGATATGTCTTTTTCATTGTTATCATCTATTTTTTGAACACGAATTAAACGAATTATTTCACGAGTACCTTACGACCATTTACTATGTATAGTCCCTTCTTTGGGCTGTCCACGCGTTGGCCCTGTAGATTGTAGAAGTCACCATTTAACCAATTGCTGCTCACGGCATCGATCCCGGTAGTCTCATCATCAAAGGCGAACATCAGAGAACGAGCCTCATTAGGCACATCACTTGCCAGCAGATAAGCCTTACCGGCTGGAACGGTGCTGGCAGCAGTCACCAAGTGGAACAGGCCACTCTGAAGAATATACACTTCGTTGGCAGCACAATCATAGGCTGTAACAGCAGCATGAAGTTTGTTCGTTCCATCGAAGGAGGCATCAGCCTTCACGGGAATGCTGTAGGCAGCACCACCTGTTCCCTTCAGGATCACACCACTGTTAGCAGGCAACTCGTCAACACTGCTCAGCATTACAGCATCCTTCGTGATGTTCGTCACCACAAATGCATTTGTCAGACCAGTTGCGTTGGCGAAGTCAAGGCCATAGGCAGAAGCAAGGGATGAGTAGCCAGAGGAGGCGATGGTACCGGCGATTGCTGTCTTTCCTTCAGATACGATATCGAGCCAAGAATGATCTACAGAAAGGGCAATCTTGATATTATCGCTCAGTGAGATTCCAGAACCGTTATAGTCAGAAGTGTAGGAGTAAGTCCAAGTAGATGGTGTAGCCTCATTCGTGGTGATGGTTGCAGTCATGTCAAGAACATTGCTGGCTGAATAACTCACTGTCATGTCAACGGTGGCGCCGTTCATCTTGCTCACAAAGTTCGTCCAGTTGAAGTCATTGGTGCATCCCGTATTCTTCCAATCTACAACCTCGAAGTTGTCTGCACGTACCACAGCCTTCACGACATCATTTCCGTCATAGGCAGCAAGCAGGTAGTTGTTATAGTTACCATTACCACCGGAATTGTAGTTCTTGAAGTTATAATGATAGCTCTCGCCGGGCTTCAATGTCACTTTATCGCTTGTGGTGGTCATATAGCCGGTTGTGTTGTCGAAAGCACCGACCTGAGTACCTGTCACCGTATGGGTGTATGCAGAAACACTATATATATAGTTGTTTGCTTGACTGGATACACGGTTGAAACCAAGTTCCACATCACCATCGGCGTCAACTATATAAGCCCAATAACTTCCTTGTGTGTACTTCTCAGAATAGGTAGCATTAACTGTTCCTACAGCGGCTTTTGTTGTATTAATAACAATGATATCGCCAGCCTTCATGTTCTTGAACAGCAGCCATGCTGCACCACTTTGGTTGATGTACCAAGTATTATTATTTCTGAAGTTCCATCCGGAATTCTGGAAATATACATTATTACCCCATTGGGTATCGTCAAGGAAAATTGCGGAATAGGTTCGTTCACTGACTGTGGATTCTTCACCACGAGTTAAACTAGTATAATTAACTCGAGAAACATTTTCAGTACGCGATACGCCTGCTGTTGGGAACAATGCCACAGCACGTGAGACGATTGCAGAGTTCTCAGAGCCGTCGGTAGCCGCGTATGCGTAGACAGTAGCGTCGGCAGCTACAGTAATAGCACCCGTGTATTCAACATAGTCATCGCTGTTGTATTTGTAGTACACGGTACCAGCATCAGCTGTAATTGTTACGCTGTTATTTGAGCGAGTGATGGTAGGTGAAGTGAGAATAGTAGCCGAATATGAAGCTGTCTCAGAAGTTGCTCCCGTTACTAAATATGACTTTGCCTTAATGTTAACACTACCAACGGAAGCAATAGGCTCGGTGTAGAGCGTTCCATTGCCAGGTGCAGGCTCTGTGCCGTCAGTAGTGTAATACGTGTAAACAAATCCACCGTAATTACCCACGGCTGGCGTTATCGTAATGTAGCCATCTGAATAGCTAATAGAAGGATTGCTGGAAAATGTTTCTGCTGTCTTATTGTCTATAATTATTTTCTCTATGGCTTTACCTCTCTCAAGTTGGATATTTACATTTCCACTAGATAATACCGTGTATTCTGTGTTAGAAGTCAATTCTGTTCCACTTGAAATCCCGTTCTCTCCATCAGTAGTAAGATTCGCAGAAATGGCACAAAATTTTCCACTTGTTATAGTTACTGTCGCATCCTTGTTAAGACTACTCATGACAAAAGCCCGGTAACCACTACCACCATTAAACAATCCATAACCGGATCTCAGATATAAGTTGTTACTTGAACCATTTGCAACATCACCATATGCTGCAATTTCACTGTTGATGTTTTGCACCAATGTTTCTCCGTTCATCACGGATGTTATGTATTTGCAATTGTGTTTTGCTTGGCTAGACGCTCCTACTGGAGTGTACTTAACATCTATAGAACTTTCTGAGGTAGTAAGTGTATATCCAGAACCTGCCCATGACTTGAAATCATAAGTTTTCACTTGGCTATAAACTTTTGTTGTGGTGATGGCCAAACGCTTCAGACAAGTGTTTTTGCTTGCAGGGAAATATACAATGATATTCTGCTCGCCATCACCTTTAACAACGTATTCCGCCCCAGAAGTCAGGGTCGCGTTAGCTGTTACAGCCTCTCCACCGCTTGTAGCGTTGGTTGTATGCCAGTAAAGATCACCGCCATCTTCACAAGTGTAAGTGAATACTACCTTATCGCCAGCCTGCAGGTTGAAAATCTGAAGAGGAGCAGCCTTGCTGCCTCCACGAAGGCCGTTGGCGCCATCCAGATATACATACTCTTTGTACTTCTCACGTGTTCTGAGCAGATAGTAGTCAGAGAACGACAATACTTCATTACTTTCTGCATCTTTAAAACCATTGAGGTTATAGCAGTTGAGTCCATTTACCTCATAAATAGTACCTCCCCATGAAAGCGAATAGCCAGCCTGTCCCATCGCGGAAAAATCGTAGGTGACAGTAGTGTCTCCCCACACATCAAAACTTGCTCCCCCCATCAATGCTATAACGAGGGACATTTTTAGTAATAGTAATTTTTTCATTTGTTTTAGTAGATATGTTAATTAGTTGTTTGTTATATCGTAGTTGATTATGATGCCATGATGTTACTCCAGTCGTTGATGAAGCGGTCGTAGGGCTCGTGGTTGTCGGAGATGTCGGCCAGACACTGTACGTGGAGCATAATGCAGCTGCATGTCTTCACGTTCTTGCGTATGCTGGAATACAACTTGTCGGTCTGTCCTTGTTCCTTCAGCTTCTCCTCTTCCGAAAGCCCCTTCCTCAGGTTTTCAATCAACAGAAGCACCTTACGATTGCCAATGTGGGCGTTCTCAGCATACTTAAGAAAGGTATGCGTCATCCTTGCATTAAAGTAGAACGTTTGATTCATCTTTTTGTAGTTTTAGGAGTTTCATTATTTCTGCTTGCAAAGATACGTACTATTGTCGAAAGAGACCGAAACGAGGCGTTCATTTTATCAGACAGGAGGTGCCAAATCGCAGGACATTGCGTTCAAAATAGGACTTTTTGAACAAAAACTATCCAAAAAAATTTGCTATATTCATCATTTTTTTCTATTTTTGCACCATCAATGAAGAAATTACTAACCATCCTGTTCGTGCTTGTTGCCCTCGTCATGGAGGGCCAGACGCTGCACTTTCACCAGCTCACGGTGAAGGACGGACTGCCACACAACAGCATCATCACGCTGGCACAGGATGCGAAAGGCGACATCTGGGTGGCGACACACGTAGGCCTGATGCGCTACGACGGACGCCAGTTTAACGTCATACCCTCCGACGGTCTGCCCGACAAGCGCGTCGACCGCATCAACCTTGCCCAGAACGGCACGATGTGGGTGCAGTGCTTCGAGCGCCACCAGCAGGTGAGCCGCTACGACACGCTGACCCGACGCTTCGTCACCTACGACGTCGGCGACCTCAGCAAATCCCTTCGCCAGCAAGCCGTACTACCCCTGAACCGCACGTTTGCCGACCCTCGCTCCTCACGGGTATGGACCATCGAGAAGCGTCAGCTGCTGCAGACTGACACACTGAAACCCGAAAGCCAGTTCGCGTACACCGGACAGACGGCCATCGAGGCAGGCCTGAAGGACGAGACGTTCTACTCGCTGCTGCTCGACCGTCAGGGCATCCTCTGGGCAGGCTCGGCCAACAACGGACTGTTCTTTGCCGACACACGCCATAGCCATTACCACCGGCTGGTATGCCAGCCCAACCCGTTGGTGCGGGCCACCTGCATGGACAGCAAGGGCACGCTATGGATAGCCATTGGCGACCAGCAGCTGCTCGCCCTGCCAAAGACCTCGCGCCAGACCACCCACGTCGACTACCCCATGACCGACTCCGTAGAGGGTCGCCGTCTGCGCGTCATCGTCGAGGACGCAAAGAGGCGCCTGTGGCTTGGCACCCACGACGGGCTCTACATGAAAGAGCCCGCTACCACCACCTTCCGGCGTATGGAGATAGCCGGCGATACGTCTGTTGCCGTCTATAGTCTCTGCATAGACAAGGAAGAGAGCCTATGGATAGGCACCAACCGAGGCGTATACCTGTTGAAGCCTGACGACCGGCAGCCACAGGCCGAACTCATAGACGACACCGGCTCTACCATCAGCAAGATAGCAGTAGACAAGAACCGGCTGTGGATAGCAACGGCCAAGGGACTGTACTGCCGAGTCGACGGCAAGACCACCCAATGGTATGGGGACGCTGCCCACGCCATCGTAACCGATGCGAGGGGACAGACATGGGTGGGCACTGACAACGGTCTGATACAGGTCTGCAAACAGGGCGTAAAGCCCGTGAGCACAGCTGCCGACGGACACATAGTGAAGGACCTGCTCTGCTGGCGCGACTTTCTGTGGTGCATTCACGAGCAGGGACTGTGCTGCATAAACATCTACACGGGTCAGTCGACCGTACTGCACACCGAGCATAACGAGTACTTAGACGGCTCGGCCTGCATCGACAGCCGCACGGGCACCCTTTACTTCGGAGGCACCATGGGCATCGACTGCCTACAGGCCGACAGCCTCGACAAACAGCTGCGCAGTGGCACGTCGCAGCTGTGGTTGGAAGAAATAAGTGAAGAGTTAAGAATGAAGAGTGAAGAATCGGCTACGCCAACATGGTACTACTGGCTCATCGTCCTGCTGATGGTACTCATGGCCGGTGCCTGGTTCGCCTATATATATAATAAAAGGAGGAAACAAGAAGAAGCACCTTTGGAAACGGAACAACCACTTCCAGAAGAACTTCCGGAAGAGCTTCCGAAGGAACCCATTCCCGCTGACGCGCCTACCCTTTCCCGTAGCCTTATTCCCGCTGACGCGCCTACCCGTAGCCTTTCACCCTTTGTGCTGAAGGCTACGGCCATAGCCGAGGCCCATATTGCCGATGCCGACTTCACAGCCGAGCAGATGGCACAGGAGCTGGCCATGAGCCGCACGAAGCTGTTCCACCTGATGAAGAACGAGACGGGCAAGGCGGTAATGGAGTTCGTGCGTGACATCCGTCTCGACTATGCTGCCCGCCAGCTCATGGCCGGCACGCGCGTTGGCGAGGTCTACATGGCTTGCGGCTTCAGCGACCCCAGCAGCTTCCGCCGCTCCTTCGCAAAGAAGTTTGGCATCAACCCCTCGCAATATCGCAAACAGCAGAAAACCTGAAACCTGAATCCTGAAACCTGAAACCTGCATCCTGAATCTTGAATCCTGAAACATGAAACGACTAATCCTCCTCCTGACCCTGTTCCTGCAAATGGCAATCGTCAGTGCCGCGAGTCAGCTGCAACTGAGCAGCCGACAGATATCAACGCGCGACGGACTGTCGGGCAACACCATCAACGAGCTGCTTCAGGACCATGAGGGGTATATATGGATAGCTACGAACAACGGACTGAGCCGCTACGACGGCTACTCCATCGTGAACTACACCACGATAGACAACGGACAGGGCGAGGCGGAGCGCATAGGACGCATCGTCTACGACACCTCCGAGCAACTGCTCTGGCTGAGCACCGCCATCTACACCAATGCCTGCTACGACCTGCAGAAGAAACAGTTCGTCAACTGGAGCGACGAGCCTGAGCGACAACTGAACAAGTTCTTCCTGTCATCGCAAGGCATGTTCTTCTACGGTATGTCGTTCGGTGTGAGACAGGTGAGAAACCGGCAGGTGACCGACTATAGGAAGGAGAACAAGCGGCTGCCCTCGAACGAGGTGCTGATGATCATAGAAGACAAAAGCCACCGTGTATGGATGCCCACCGACAAAGGCGTCTGCATGTTACAACCCAACGGTGAGACCACCATCCTACTGTCCAACGAGAAAATCATCGCTGCCGCCACCGACGGCGAGGGTACCTTTTTCCTGACGCAAAAGGGAGAGGTAGTTGGTGGAAAGTGGAAGGTGGAAGGTGGAGGGAGGACGATAGCACGGATTCCTTCTCCTTCGAAGGTGAACACCTGTTTCGTATGGCAGAAGCAGATGATGATCTTCACTGCCGACGGTGCATACGCCGTAGACACCAGAAACGGGAAGACCACGACGCTGGCCATCAGCAACGGACTGAACCAGGGCGAGTGCAACGGCTATCACTTCATTGCCAACGAGAGCGGACGCCTGTGGATCTTCCCTCCACAGGGAGCCATGCAGTCGCTGCTGCTGATACCCAACGCCCATTTCTCCAGCAACAAGGGACGTAAGTTCCATATCGCAGCCGACAGTGCGGGCCGCTTCTTTATTGCCACATACGGCAACGGACTCTTCGTTTGGAGGCCGGGGAGCAAAGAGCTGGCCCATTTTACTGCCAACGACGAGAAGCCACTGTTTAAGACCAACTACCTGACCTACGCCATCAGCGACTATCAGGACAACATCTGGATAGGCTCTGAGGGTGCCGGTGCCTACTGCCTGACCAAACAAGCCGACAGCAACAGCCTGCTGCTGCCCGAACCCTCGCATCAGGGCGACTGGGCAAATGCCATCAGCGCGCTGGCAAGCCATCCTGCAGACAGCACCATCGTCATCGGCACACGCTGGGGTGGACTCTACCGCTATAGCCCCACTACGAGGCACCTTGAGAAACAGGCCTCGTTGACGGCCAGGGTCACGGCCCTGTACTTCGACCGGCAGGGACATCTCTGGACGGGCACCGACAAGGAGGGCATCTACGTGGAGGGCCGACACTACGAGCAGGGCAGCGGAAAAGGAGCACTGACCGTAAACCATATCACCACTATCTGCCAAGACCCGAAGGGACGCATCTGGATAGGAACGCTGAACGGTGGACTGTTCGTAGCCAATGCCGGCGACATTGACCATCTGCGGTTCCGGCAATACCTCGCAGAGGGGATGAACAAGAGCCGCATCAAGTCGGTCGTCGTCGACAGCGACGGATGCCTGTGGGTAGGCACCAACAACGGCATCTATTGCACCGACAGCCGGAAAGCCAACATCACGGAGAAGGACTTTCGCTGCTACAACCGGGCCAACGGCCTCTTCCCCCACGACGAGATTTTCACGCTGTGCCTTGGTGCCGACTCGACGCTGCTGGTAGGTGCCTCGGGCAGCGGCGTGATGAAATGCCGCTTCCCTGTCAATGGCGACAAGCCCACCATCGAGCGCATCACCATACGGGAGGGACTGCCCAACAACAATGTCTATAGCATCGCCTGCGACCCGCAAGGCAACATCTGGGCAGGCACCGAGGGTGGCATCGCCAGCATCCCACGATGTTGGAAGGAGAATGGTGGAGGAAGGATGATCAGAACCGTCGGACAAGACCAGGTAGCCACCGAGAACTGCGCATTGCGTACACCCAACGGCACCATCTTCATAGGCACCATCAATGGCCTGCTGATTGCATCCTCAAACCTCCGCTCGACCTCTGGTCGCTTGCCGCTCGGCCCTTTGGGACGCTTGCCAGAGCAAGAAGGCAAGAAATCTCAAACCTCCCCCCCCTCGATCACCGACCTCCACATCAACGGAGCGTCGCTCTTAGAACAGGGACGGCCCGACGAGCATGTGTTCAGCCACGACGAGAACTCATTGGTGTTCCATTTCTCCGACTTCAGGTATGAGGACTCGTCACAGCCTCTCTATCAGTACTACTTGGAGGGAGCAGAGAACAGCTGGCAGGCACCAACCACCAGTCATCTGGCCGACTATCGCGACCTGGCACCGGGCGACTACATATTCCATCTGCGCTCGCTGAACGACGACGGTGAGTGGCAGGAAGAGATCTCGTATGCCGTCACCATCCTGCATCCCTGGTACCTGCGGTGGTGGGCATGGATTATCTATCTGCTGTTAGCGGCCCTGATAGGCTGGTATCTGTATCGCAACTGGAAGGAGAAGTTCGACCTGCACCAGCAGATGAAGCTCGAACGACAGCTCACCGAGTTCCGCGTACAGCTGTTCACCAACATCACCCATGAGTTCCGTACGCCCTTGGCCATCATCAAGGGTGCCGTCGACAAACTGCAAGGCGACCGAGCAACCCTGCAGACCGCCCAGCGCGGCACACAGCGCTTGCTGCGGCTCGTCAACCAGTTCATGGAGTTCCGCAAGGTTACCACGGGCAACCTGCAACTGCACCTGGGGCAGGCCGACATCGTGGGCTTCGTGAAAAACATCTATCAGGACTTCTGGCCCTTGGCACAACAGAAGAGCATCCAACTGACGTTCACCCCCTTTGCACGCGAATACAAGACCTACTTCGATAGCGAGATCGTAGAGACCGTATTCTATAACCTCCTGTCGAACGCCATCAAGTATACGCCAGAGGGCGGCAGCGTTCAGGTAAGAATGAGAAAGACCTCCCTCAACCCTCCTCCCTCAACCCTCAACCCTCTTATCTCCATCGAGGTATGCGACTCCGGCACGGGCATTAGTCCTGAGCGGCAGGAAGGACTGTTCAAGCCCTTTATGCAGGGACTGGCCAGTCAGGGTGGCATGGGCATCGGACTCTATACCGCCAAGAAGATGGCCGAGGTGCACCACGGCACGCTCAGCTATACACCGCCTACCGATACCACCCCTTCGTGCTTCGCGTTCACCCTTCCCGCTGATGCCGACGCCTACAGCGCTGACGAGCTGAGCGAATCCAACCGCCCTCAGACCTCCTCCCTGAAACCTGAAACCTCCTCCATCACCCCTCCACTCTCCTCCCTCCGCCCGTCCCCCCTCAACAACATCACCATTGCCATCATTGAGGACGACCCCGACATGATGGAGCAGATACGCACCGAGATGGGCGTCTATTTCCACGTCACCTGCTACAGCAACGGACGTCAGGCCTACGAAGGCATCACAGAGAGCACCGGTATTCCCAAACAACCAAGTGACCAACTTGCCAAACAACCAGCTCCCCAGCTCATCATCAGCGACGTGATGCTACCCGACATGGATGGCTACGAGATCGTGAAACGACTGAAATCCCAGTCGGTCACTGCAGCCCTGCCCGTCATCATGCTCACCGCTCTCGACGACGAGACCCACCAGATAAGAGCCTATGAGGCCGGTGCCGACGACTATATGGTGAAGCCCTGCAACTGGCGCCTGCTCGTGGCCCGCTCCATGCAGCTCATCAAATGGAAACTATTAAATGAGCAAGAAAACTCAACCGACACTTCTCAAACCTCCGCTCGGCCCAACGAGACGCTTTCTTCAGAAAGAAACCTCAATCCTCAAAACTCAAACCTCAAAACTCAAACCTCAAACCTCATCAAGTCCCAGGCCGACAAGGTGTTCCTCGACCGTCTGGCTATGTTTGTGGCCCAGCACATGCGTGAGGAAGACTTCAACGTGGATCAGCTGGCGCAGTTGATGACCATGGGGCGCACCAAGTTCTATGGACGAGTAAAGGAGCTGACGGGCCTCTCGCCCAACAAGTACCTGATGCAGGCACGCATGAAAAAAGCCGCCGACCTGCTGGCCGACGGCGAACTCACTGTTTCAGAGGTTAGTTATCAGGTGGGCATCCAGGATCCCTCCTATTTCAACAAGTGCTTCAAGGCTCAGTATGGCATCACACCAAGCAAGTACACCAAACCTGTTACGTAAGGCCACAGTTTATCACTTTACCACAATCTTTTTGCCGTTACGGATATAGATGCCGCGACGCGGTGTGGTGACCTTCTGACCATTCAGGGTATAGTATTGCTGTTGACTGTTGGATGGTAACCATTGGTCTTCTGCTGTAACAGTGCTAATGCCTGTCAGCGTCTGCCCAAGGGCAGTCAGACGATCGGCCTCCACTTTAGCTGCGGCAGCCCAGATCTCGGCATCGCTGGCATAGTCGCTTCCTAAGTAGTAGCCCACGTTCGTCGGCTGGTTGTAGCCCACGTTCTCGTGAATGGCCTGCATATAATAGGTATGGTCGGTCATGAGCCAGGGGATGCGGTGCTCGGTGGGATACCAGGTAGAAAAGATCTTGATGTCGGTCAGCTTGTCGGAGCTGGGCACAATCACCTCCTCGCGCCAGTCGCCCAGGAAGTCACCATACCAGCCGGGATTCGACTTCGTGGAGTTGTTGAACGACATGTCATAGCGGTAGATCGTGAATGTACGTCCATGACTGTAGCTGTTGATGATGCCACCATCGATCATCTGGCGGTTCAGGTAGCCGTCGAACCAGATGCCGGCATTGCACGAGCTCTCCTCCTTGCGGTTCCCCTCATTGTTATAGAGCGGCTTGCCGTCCTGGCTGAAGAGTTCATTGCCATATTTCCAGAACTCGCACCCAGGCGACGAGGGGTCTACGTCGGCTACCATGCAACGGCCCTGGTCACCGGCTGTGGCAGCGCGGATGTCCCAGATCACGGCACCCGTCTTGGCATCGTGGAGGGCCACCTCGGTGACACCACCTTCTAAGCAGTGATACACCTGCAGGCCGTCGTAGTCCTTTTGGAACACGCCCACATGGTTAGCATCGCCATGACCGAGCCCGGTAGTCCAGAGACCGGTACCATCGTTGTCGAAGGCGCAAGAGCCGTACATCACCTCGTCAAGTCCGTCGCCATCGAGGTCGGTCACGTTGAACGCATGGTTGCCCTGTCCGGCGTATGCCGAGTTCAGCTTGCCGTCCTTGTTCTTATCCTTACCGCCGGATGTCGAAGAATCGAACTTCCACAGGCGGGTGAGCGTTCCTTCGAGTCCCCACTGGCTGTCGGGAGTGTTGGGTGTATAGTCCCAGCCCTCGACCACGGTGCGGGCATAGACGCCACGTCCGAGGAATATCTGCATGCCCTTGCCGGTGAAGCAAGCCAGTCCCACGCGCAACGAGTTGGCGCGCTTCCAGTAGTTGTCGCCCCACGACGCGCTGTTCGTACTCCAATTGGCTACCCATTGTGCCGGTGTCTGTCCTTCGGGACCGCGTGCAATGAAGTTGGCACGTGCCAGCTCGCGTCCCGTCTTGCCGTCGACGACTGAGAAATACTCGGGGCCACCGTATTTTCCGGCTTTGTCGCCCGTATAGTGACCTCCCCAGTTCTTGCGGTAGTCGGTGATGCCGTCTTCGTCGGTATCGCCTATCTCAGTGCCGTCACCGAAGACGGTGCCCTCGCCAGTCTTCAGCACAAACTCGGCACAGCCGTCGCCATCGAGGTCGCCCAGCATCACGCTCGAGCTGTTGCCAGGGATGATATTGGGTCCCGATTTTACACGCCAGAGCATCGTGCCGTCGAGCTTATAGGCATCCCACACGATGATGTGGCGGGCACGTGGGTCGCTGTCGCTGTCATCAGGCGTACCGCCATTCAGCAGGCGCTTCACCACTATCTCAAACTCGCCGTCACCATCGAGGTCGCCCACGGAGCAGTCGTTGGCCTCGTAAGTGAAGACGTCAGGATAGTCCGAACAGTCGTCCGTGCTGCGTAGGGGTATGCTGACGTAGGGAATCTTCTGTGTGGCCTGCTCCTTTGACATGGTATACTCGGCAATATAGTCGTCGCAGTTCATGTCGGCTCCCTTCACGTTCTCGTCGGCATAGGTCAGCCGGTAGTGCACGTCGCCAGTGATGTTTGTCATCGCTGCATGCTGGTAGTTGGTAGCCTTGATGCCCTTCTTGCCGGTCTTCAGGGCATCGTTCACGCAGGTCCACACCCCGTTATCACCCATCGAGCGCCACAGGTTGAAGGCGGTGTTCTCGTCATCGCCGGGCAGCATACGCCACGTGAGCAACACCTTGTTGTTGGCCTGCTGGTAGTCGCCCAGGTTGATGTTACCCGAACTTGGAGTCATTGCGATAGAACCCCACAGGGCACGACCTTCCAGCTGTAGGGAAGACAGCTGGGCCGAGGCATGCAGAGATACGATAATCAACGAAATGAGAAAAGCGAACCTTGACTGTTTCATGTTTTTTGCACGTTTTTGGTTTAAAACTGCTGCAAAATTAGAGTAAAGTCGCCGCTTGTGCATGGTATTTTTGTACGGATATTGGTAAAATCATACTTTTAACCCTCCCACATCCCTTCTTGCGTGCCGCTGGTAGCAAGAAGGGATGGGAGAGGGAGGTGGACATTATTTCCTGTATTATCTCTTTAAAATTATTAAATTTAGCGGCTTGTTTTTGCTTTCTCAAAGAAATTAACTAAATTTGCGTTCATATCATATATTCCATGAACGCATGAACGAGATTCATTCAGAATTAGCGCAACTGAACAAGGAGGCCAACATACTGATAGATGAGATACAAAAAGCGTGGGAAACCCTAAAAACAGAATGACGATGAACACAATAACACCTTTGCTCACAGCACTTCGCGAGCAGAAAGAAATGAAGATGAAGGGCAATATCTATCATAAAACCCAGATAGACCTGACCTACAATTCTAATCATATAGAGGGTTGTCGTCTGACGCACGATCAGACTCGCTACATCTTTGAGACTAACACCATTGGTGTGACTGCTGACGATAGTATCAATGTGAACGATATCGTAGAGACAGTGAACCACTTCCGTTGTATAGACATCATTATCAACCGTGCCCATGAGTCCCTTTCTGAAGATTTGATAAAGATGCTTCACGGCATTCTGAAAACGAGTACGTCTGATAGCCGCAAGGATTGGTTTGCCGTAGGCGACTATAAGCGTCTGCCCAACGAGGTTGGTGGTGAGCAGACGTGTGAGCCCAAACTGGTTCATGACAGTATGCAGCGACTCATTGATGGTTACAACGCTAAGGGACAGCACACATTGGAGGACATTCTCGACTTTCATGTCCGCTTCGAGAAGATTCACCCCTTCCAAGACGGCAATGGTCGTGTGGGGCGTCTTGTGATGTTTAAGGAGTGTCTGCGAAGCGGTGTCGTGCCCTTCATTATTACAGACGAACTCAAGATGTTCTACTATCGTGGATTGCGCGAATGGGGACACATTGATGGTTATCTGACAGATACCTGCTTGACTGCACAGGATCAATATAAAGCAGCACTCGATTATTTCCGCATCAGTTATGAATAAGGAGGATGAGGAATGAGTGAGTGGAAGAAAGTGAAGTTGGAACCCGAGAAAGAATCCTGAGATCATTGACAAGAATACAATAATAGCCGTTTTAGCTGGATATACAGGAGGTAATCAGCAAACGGCTATTATTCTTCAACGAATGGCTTAACGACCACCAGGGCCACCGCCACCACCGGGGCCGCCACCACCAGGCTGACCTCCGCCACCAGGCTGACCACCGCCGCCGGAATAGTCGGAAAGCGTGACTGAAGAACCACCGCTGGCACTGGTGTATCCATTGCCACCCCAGAAGCTGGTGCCACTACCTGCCACACCCGATTTCAAGGAAGGAGTGCCAGTAGTATAGACAGCCATGGATGCACCCATATTGTTATTCGAAGGCACCTTAAAGGCGAAGGCTATATCAGAGCCGTTGTACAGTGCATACCAGGTTCCCTTGCTATAGCTGGCCGATTTAGCTGTACCATTAGAGATGCTGGCACCATTCTCAAAGCCACCGACAGCCACCACATTGCCACCTGTGATATAGAGCGAATATCCGCCCTCGGTATTGGCATCAATACCCACTTCAGGCTGTGAGCTTGCTACAGCGAACACATTGCCGCCCTTGATATACAAGTTGCCGTTGGCATCCAAGCCGTCGTTGCCACTTGAGTTTGCCATGATATTGCCGCCTGTAATCGTCATGTGACTGGCAGAGTTGATGGCATCGTCGCCGGAATAGGAATAGATGTAGCCGCCACTGATGCCTATAGTGCTCTTGCTCTCAATACCTTCATGGTTACTTGCAGAGACCCAGATGGTACCATTGCTGATTGTCATCGCTCCACCACTCTTGATGCCTTTTGGCGATGCAGTAGCACTATTGCTATATTTATACTGGCTACCTGTAGTTGTAGTGGTGACGGTGCCGCCGCTGATGGTCAGTGTGCCGTCGGCCTTGATACCCTTGCCGCCCGTGCCTGTGCTCTTCAACGTCAGGGTGCCGCCACTGATAACCATATTTTTATCGGCTTTCAGACAGCCTGCGCCCTTGGCATCCTTCTCTGTTTGGTCGTAGGAGCCTGCTCCAGAAGTGGTGATGGTGATGGTGCCGCCCGTAATAGTCATGTTGCCGCTACCATCATCCTCGTCGGCCTTGATGCCCTTGGCCGAGGCTCCACTCATGGTCACGTTGATGGTGCCGCCACCGATGGCTACGACACCCGCCTTAATACCCTTGGCGGTGCAGTGGTAGCTGCTGCTTGAGCTTGTTGCCCCAGTGTTTGTTATGGTAATCGTTCCCGTATTTTCCGAGGTGGTGGTAAATGTTCCGTCGCAGGCAATGCCGCGTCCTGCACCTCCCGTCACGCTGATAGTAATGTCGCCACCGGTCTGCGTGAAGCCGCCGTCGGCCTTGAAACCTGCGGTGTAGCTGATGTTGCTGGTGTCGCTCAGGTCGATGTCACCGTTGGCATAGAGTTTCACTGTTCCGTCGCTGACGGCGATGTCGCCGGCTGCCTTCACGCACTTCGCTGCCTTGGCCGAGCCGGTGACAGTCAGCGTGCCTCCGTCGATATAGATATTGCCGCTGTCTTCTTCGTCGTGGTCGGTGGTCTCACCAGTTGAGGTGGTGCCGTCCAGGTCGCACTGGATGCCCTCGTCACCGATGCCGGTCATCGTCACCGTACCGCTCTTCATCTGGAAGTAGCCGTTGCAGTTAATGCCGTCGTTCACCGAGCCCGTGATACTCAGCGTCAGGTTCTTCACCGTGATGTAGTCGGCACTCTTGATGGCATGGGCGGTGTTGCCGATGACATTCAGCGTACCGTTGCCCTGCAGTTGTATTTGTCCCTTCGAATAGATACAGCCCTTCTGCGAACCGCTGGCACAGTCGGTCAGCATGTTCTCCGTATCCTTCTTAACGCTAATCTGTATGCGCTTCTTGTTGGTGATGTTGATGGCTGCACCTGTCGTACAGGTCAGGTTGACACCTGCCAGAGACACCGTACATTTATACGAACCGTCGAGGGCGAACTGACCGTCGGTCGATGTTCCGCTCAGTTGATAAGTAATCTCGTCATCATCCACAGCGTCGGTGTTGCTCTGCGCTATGGAGACGTAGGCCCCGCTGACGGTTGGCGTGACATACTGAGCCACGTTACCGGCAACGGTCACCGTTGCCGACGTACCGCTATAGGCGATGCTCACCAGGTTGCCGGTCACCTCCGTATCATCTATTGTCATCGCGCTGATGTCGCTTAGCGTGAAAGTCTTGTTCATGATGGTCAGCGTGGTGCCGTCGGTATAGGTCATATCGCCTGTCTGCGCGGCAGGAAACTGGTAGGTCACGTTGCCCACCGTCACGTTCAGCGTCATTCCCGAACTTTGTTCGCCTACCCGTAGCCTTTGTGCCGTTGCCGCTATCGTCAGCAACAGCGCGGTCAGGATTGCAATTATCTTCTTCATTTCACAGCAATTATTTACGTTCTTTACTTTGTGTGGCGGCAGAGCCGAGTGCCACTCTTTGTTTTCACAATATAAACCTGTCCGCTATGCAAATCGTCCTTTGCCACTTTGCGTCCCTGCAAGTCATAGATAGTGGTAGCAGCATCCTCCATTCCCCATTCTCCATTCTCAATTCGATCGATGCTTGTAGTCTCATCGGATGTCGAGAAGTACATCTTACTCAGGTTCGAGAGAGTGAACGGCTGACTACCTGCCGTCAGCGTCGTCCCAGAAATCGTGATGGTCAGCGACGATGCCTCTACGGAAACCTTCACCCCATCGGTCGTCTCAAAGGTCAGATAGGTGTAGCTGTCGGCATGAACGGCCAACGTCCCCATCATCATCAACAGTAATACAATATATTTCTTCATATATCTATTTGTTTTAGTTCGGCTACAAAATTACAAATAATAAGGTGCCGCTGGAAAATTATTCAACCAACGGCACTTTTTTATCAACGAAAGGTTTTATCTCTTGACAACCTTGATTATTTATTGAGTCCACTTTCGAAAGTGGACTCAATTATTTATTTGGAGCATTATCGACCATCATATAGTCCACATCGGGCATGCGGTCCTTATCATTCCACAGACGTACCTCGTTGCGTCCTTTCTGCAAGGATACAAAGACGGTCTGCTCTCCATTGTCATTGTAGCTGAGCGTTCCTACTTCGATGCCGTTCACGCTGACATGGAGGGTTCGAGGTGTATCGGTAAGGGCAGCGATACGCAGGGCAAAGCGTCCTGTCTTCTGTACATAGACATCTCGCCAGCGCAGGTCGTTGTCCGCACGTCCTCCCAACCACGATGCCTTCACACCGCCGCTACAAAGACCGTATTCCTCGTAGATGGCCGTCAGGAAGGCTTGGTTGTTCTTGATTTCTTGATAACTGCTGAGGTAGGCCGTCTCGGCCTCGTAGAGCCGGCGCTGCAGACGATTAGAAGCCGTAAGGCGGTAGAGACGACAACCATGGGCTGGCACCTGTTCGCTTATTCCCGTGGCATTCTTCGGTAGCTTGACATCGGTCTGGGCATACAGGTTACGCACGGTGATGACGTCATCCAGTTCCAAGTCGGCAAAACCGACTTGCACAGTCTTTGCGGTATCAGTGGGGTTATAGAGCGCCACGATGCGAGTGAGTCCCTGCCGTTGCTGCAGGTCCTTCACCAGCACATACGTACCCTGCCTCACATCGTGTTTCACCACGTAGGCTTGCAAGCCGAGCGGGTCTTGATTGATGGCGATGAGCTGACTGTCGGTCAGCAGGTTCCAGGTTTCAGGTTTTATCTTCGTCAAGTCGCAGCCAATCAGTAGCGGACTCGACATCATGCACCAAACGGCAAAATGGGTATGGTCTTCCTCCTGGGTCATGCCACGCCCTACCTCGAGCATGTCCATGTCGTTATAATGACCACCACCGGCGTATGCCGAGAGGTAGAGGTTCTGACGGATGATGTCCTTTACCGAAGCCCATTTGGGGCGGATGTCCTGAGACATGCGCCATGAGCCAGCCACATTGCAGACCCACGTACCAGGGAAGTCCCAACGACACGCGTTCATCCGTACGTCCTTTCGTCCTGTCTTCCGGATGGCCTCGGCAATCTCGGTGTAGCGTGTCTGCTCATCCAACTGTAGCGTGTCGCCCTTGGGATGCGGCTTGCCGCCGCAGTAGTCCACCTTGATGAAATCGAAGCCCAACTCACGGAAGAACATGTCGCAGTCCTGTTGATCGTATGCGTAAAGGCCCACGCCAATGCCTATCGTATCAGCATCGTAGATACTGCCACAGGTATTACGTCCTGCATCGCTATAGATGCCAGCCTTCAGTCCCAACCGATGTATATGTTCCACCACAGGCTTCAACCCTTGGGGGAAGCGTTCCGGATGGACGAGCAGTCGTCCTGTCTGCTGATCACGCCCGCCAAAATAGCCATCGTCAATGTTCACATAGTTGTAGCCAACCTTCTTCAGGCCATTCGCCACCATGGCATCGGCCTGCCGCATGATGAGCGAGTCAGAGATATTCACCCGATAGGTGTTCCACGAACTCCAGCCCATCATGGGTGGCTGATGTCCGTAGGCACCTAAAGACAACAGACACGTCAGGAATAACAGGATTCTTTTCATTTTACATATTCGTTTTATTGCGACAAAAGTACGACAAATAGAGGAAACAAAAACATAACAATTGTTCAAAAACCAGTAATTTTAGTTTCTCAAGTTCTTGGACGAGCCAAGCGGCAGAGCCGAGCGCTTTTCGACCACATATTGCACAGATTCTCCTTGACTCCCTGACTCCTTAGAGTTTTTTATTCTGTCTAAGGAGTATAGGAGGAAAGGAGTTTTTTGTTCCTTAGTGCCGGCCACTCCTTGACTCCCTGACTCCTTAGAATTTATTCGTTCTAATCAGCACTTTGCCACCGTTAGGGTTCACGTTGACGTAGGCGATTCCGTTTTCCCTCGTGACTTCCAGCAGCACACCGTCCTGTTCCGCATTTGCCACATTTGTTTTCACAGCAAGTGTTAGCGGATGGCTGAACAACTGCTTGTCTAAACCTGTATGAATAGTGACGCACAGTCCCTGAGCAACGGTATCTACAGACAATTTTGATGCCTCGCGCTCTTTCACATAGGCAGTCACATCGCGTAGGGGTGCTATCCAGAGCTGATCTTGCCTTGCGCAGATATCATCGAGGAAAGTCCAAAGCACCTGTGGGTCTTGGAAATGATCATAGCCCTGAGCGATGCCGTGAGTCATCGTCACGCCCCATTCGCCTTTGCGAATCAAGTCGTTGACATATTTCCAGAGGAACGTCGTCGTTCGTTTCGAGCCGAGCGACAGTTGGTAGGTGCGACTCCCCACTCTCCCCTGCTCACAGAAAGCGACTGTCTCCTCACTCTTACTGTTGCCAGGATAGAAATATGTCACAGGCCGCACGCCGATATTCTTTTCAATGGCAGAGTCGTTGGCCGAAACCTCATGACGCAGCAACTCTCCGTCTAACCGCGTCACGGCGCGGTGTTCCCACCCGTGATTCGTAATCTCCTGCCCGTCGGCAGCCATTTCGCGAAGCATGTCCCATGTCATGCAGGGTGTGCCGTCTGTCCCGTCTAAGCGGTCTTGCTTCGAGCGCATCACGACCCCCACCTTCGAGCCAATGATGCCGAAGGAGGCCTTCAGTCCCCGTGCCTTCAACTGAGGATATGCCAAAGTGTATTGGTCGAGCAGTCCGTCGTCGAAGGTAAGGCTCAACGCGGCCTGCCGCCCGCCGTAATAAGGCGCGACGGTGACCTGCTGAGCCAGTGTACTAAGGGCAATTGCCAACAGTGCTGTTACCAAGAAAAACTTCTTTCTTCTCATCTACTACATTATCAAGCATTTACTAAAACTAATTGAGTCCACTTTAAAAAGTCAGGACATGTCGCGCACGAAGGCGCAGCCACTCCCCTCCCATCAAGGGGAGGGGCAGGGGTGGGGGCTGTAATATCCTGTCTATGAGAAAGATACTGACCCCACCCCAACCCCTCCCCTACAAGGGAGGGGAGTGGCTGCGCATTGATTATTCCCCCTTTTTTTCTCATGTCCTGACTTTTTAAAGTGGACTC
>Ga0310695_10002593_pt1 | contig 37699 bp, 26 predicted proteins | sample RumenRJG_04DNA_FD_203882 | JGI IMG/M metagenome (GOLD analysis project Ga0310695, IMG submission 203882) | Bovine rumen microbial communities from Lethbridge, Alberta, Canada - RJG_04 (v2) (version 2) | ecosystem: Host-associated > Mammals > Digestive system > Stomach > Rumen | place: Canada...
AGTTCCAAATCTTCCAAGGCACAACAAAGAGATACGCACTTGCCTGCGAGGGCGATACTGTCGCCGCAAAGCTGAAAATCATAGATACCACAAAGGATTACGACCCAGCTCGCATCACTTGGACCGTCGAAGTTGTGGAGCCCATGGAAAAAGCCTTCACAAAAGACAAGCGCGACGACATGATGGAGAAATGGAAAGCTCGTTGCTACAAGAAAGCCGGCACAGGCTGGGTCATAGGCAATGGCGGCTGGTGGGGCGACGCAGAGATGTTCGAGATTGTGCTCGATGCCCTCGAAACAACAGGCGACCAACAATATGCAACAATGTTCGACAACCTCTATACGAACTTCATCGCTCGCAACAAAAGCAAATGGTATCAGAAAGGTGTCGATGGCTATAATGAATACAATGACGACATCGCATGGATGTGTATCGCCTGCATCAGAGCATATTTGCTGACAGGCCTGTCTAAGTACAAAACGACGGCAAAGACAAATTTCGACGGCATGTTTGCACGAGCAGACTGTTATGGAAATGACCTGCTTCAATGGAAGCACAATAGCGGTCAGGGCACAAACTCCTGCATCAATGGCCCTGCTGCCGTCTGTGCATGCTACCTCGCCATCGCTCAAGCAGACACAAGCTACTATCAGAAAGCTCGCAAGACCTATATGGCAGAGCGTGGCAAACTCTTCGAAATGTCGGGTGGCAAACCTACAGGCAAGATTTGGGACAGCTACGACCAAGCTACAGGAAACTACAACTACTGGGCTTCCACCTACAATCAAGGCACAAACCTTGGTGCAGCCATTATGCTCTACAATCATTATGGTGAGCAGATGTTCAAGGACGATGCAGATGCAATCATCAGATGGTCGGAGGCAAACATGGCCAACAATCACGGCATCATTCATGTCTGCCAAACGGTTCAAGGCGACCTTTGCGGCTTCAAAGGCATCATGCTGAGATACATAAGAATGTACGCTGAAAGCTTCAATGCCCCATCGCACTATGCATGGATAGCCAAGAATGCCTATCATGCCTGGAACAACCGCAATTCCTCGGGCATCACATCTTCTGCCTGGCTTACCAAAGCGGAGGAGAACTTTAAGCACAAAGAAGGAGACAGCTACAAGAATTTTGGCAACGAAGGCAACATGACCTGCGTCTCGGCTGCCTTCAATTGCCACCTCGGAGCGGTTGATTATCATGATGCCTATGCCAAGAACGAGGCTGAGGACTTCAACTTCGTTCGTAATGCTTCAGTCGTTTATGAAGGCAACGCTGACGATGATAATGGCGGAATGGCTGGACCGATAAAATCCAATCACTACATCGGTTATCGCAGAGTCGACTTTGGAGACAAGCCTGCCTCTCATATCGAATTGCGTGCAAAGATTTCTCTCACCTCAACTGTCCTCAATGTCTATCTCGACCAGCCCAACGCCTCGAAAGGCACCCTGCTTTGTACCATTAATAACAGCGACATTCCTGAAACCAAAACTTGGGCGACGATACAGAAGATAATCAATCATCCTGTTACGGGCATTCACAATGTTTACTTCGTCTCTTCGAGTGCAGGACAGTCCTTCGTCAACTGGTGGCAGTTCCATAGTCTCAATAACGTCTATGCAGACTTAACAAATGGCGGAGGAACCCTAACAACCTCTTTTGCTACGGACGATGCCACGCCAATGATTGACGGCAATCTCACCACGGCTTCAACGTGTGACATCGAGGCCGGAACTGAGACATGGATTCAGTACAAAGCGTCTTCTCCAATGCACATCTACGGTTATCAGTTCTTCTCTGGCGACGACCTTGAGGGGAGTCCAACTGGTTGGGCACTTCAAGGCTCCAATAATGGCGAGGATTGGGAAACACTTCACGAGGTTTCCGATACAGTCTTTAGCGTTCACGGACAATGTTATCGGGCAGATGTTGAAACATCAAAAGACTACACTCATTATCGTTTACTCTTCTCTGCCAACGAGACACAAACCAAACTCTCCGTTTCAGAATGGCAATTGCTTGGTCGCTTTATCGATGAAAATGACCTGACTGCTGATGGAGGAAGCATTACAGAAGGTCAAGAAGCACTCATCGACCACATAGGCGAAACACCACTACAAACGCCACTCACTGTCGTCTATCACCCTGTCGGAAACTATATGCTTTCTGCCTATAGCATAACTGCAGGAGCGAAAGACTTGGCTCCCACTTCTTGGAAACTTGAAGGCTCGGCAAACGGAAGCTCCGGCTGGAAACTTATCGACCAACAGACAGAAGCTGACTTCCCTTATGACAACTACACATTTATTGCAAAAGTCAATCCCGAAACTACTTACCTCTATTATCGTTTAACCATCAACGGAGAGGAGGCTCAGCTCACTCAATTGCAACTCTTCGGTAAGCTCGACTTCGGCAAGTATTATGCCAACATTATGGAAATTGCAACTGTCGTCAGTTGTGATGGAAGCGATGTTTTGCCACTTATAGACAAGGACGGCAACACCCACGCAATCCTCGAAGGAAACAATACATATTGGGACATTGCAACACCAATTCCAGTCCGACTTGTTGGTTATTCGCTTGTAAGTGCAGACGAAGCAGAGCTCGACCCGCAGAACATTACTCTCATGGGCTGTGATGAAGAAGGGACAGAAACACAACTATTCAACAAAACGGTCAACTTCCCTGCTCGAGGCTCTCGACTCACCTACACCGCTTCCTCGACAAAGAGCTTCAAACGCTTCAAACTTAAAGTTAACGGAATAAATGAGACGCGTGTAAAGCTTGCTGATTTCGAACTTTACGGCACAGCAATTGCAGACACAGAAGACATGAACTTTTTAGCTCCAGCTTCTGTTGAAGCCTCTTCTCCCGGGCTCACCACATCGGAAGCCGTTGGCCGCATCAACGACGGCAACCGCCTGTACCATTATCGAGCTGCTTTCACCGAACCTGTCAGCATTACTTACACTATGGCAGATACCGTCAGCATCAATGCTTATAGCATTACAGCCAGCAAGAACGAGCCCACACGCGATCCTGCTTCGTGGATTCTTGAAGCAACTAATGACGGCGAGAACTGGACCTTGCTCGACACTCGAAGCGATGAGTCCTTCTCCAATCGCTATGCTACACAGTTCTACTTCATTGAGACAACGGAAACTTACAATACCTATCGCCTTACCGTAACTGCCGTAAATGGTGGTAATCAACTGCAGATAGGCGAACTTCAACTGCTTTCCATCACGCCTGTTGACCCGACAGGAATTGACAAAGATAATGTTATCGCTAACTTCAGCCATAACGAAGCAATCTTCAATCTTGCAGGTCAGCGCCTAAGCAAACCGCAGAGAGGCATCAACATCATTAATGGCAAGAAATACATTATTAAATAAAAACAAACGACTATGTTAACAGAAGATAGACATTTATACGTAGCTCACGGTCAGAACGGACCGATTTATATTAATGGTAAGATGGCGAACCGGCACGGTTTGATTGCAGGTGCAACGGGAACCGGCAAGACCGTCACCCTGCAAGTCCTGGCCGAGACTTTCAGCGAGGCTGGGGTGCCTTGCTTCATGGCCGACATGAAGGGCGACCTCTCTGGTATCTCGCAGACGGGTGCGATGTCCTCGTTCATCGAGAAGCGCTGCGCCGAGTTCGGCATCGAGAATCCTAAGTTTCATGGCGCTCCAGTTTGTTTCTACGACGTCTTTGGCGAGCAGGGACATCCGATGCGCACCACCATCTCAAACATGGGGCCCGACCTGATGTCGCGACTCATGGAGCTGAACGAGGTGCAGGCTGGCGTGATGACGATTCTCTTCAAGGTGGCCGACGAACGTGGCTTGCTCCTGCTCGACCTCAAGGACTTGCGCGCGATGCTGACCTACATTGCCGACAACGCTACAAAACTGACGAAGACTTACGGTAACGTCTCAACTGCAAGTGTTGGAGCCATTCAGCGTGCCCTCCTCGCCCTCGAGAATCAGGGCGCAGACAAGTTCTTCGGCGAGCCTGCTTTCGACATCATGGACCTCCTGCAGGTCAGCGTTGATGGCAAAGGCATAATGAATGTCCTGGCTGCCGACAAACTGATGCACCAGCCCAAACTCTATTCCACCTTCCTGCTTTGGCTTCTCTCGGACCTCTATGCACGTCTGCCCGAAGTAGGAGATCAGGAGTTGCCACGTCTCGTATTCTTCTTCGACGAGGCTCATACGCTCTTCACGGACACGCCAAAGAGCCTTGTGGACAAAATTGAGCAGGTTGTGCGTCTCATCCGAAGCAAGGGCGTAGGCGTCTATTTCGTGACGCAGAACCCCACAGATATTCCCGATTCTGTGCTCGCTCAGTTGGGAAACCGCGTTCAGCATGCTCTTCGTGCTTTTACGCCAAAGGAACAGAAGAACGTGAAAGCAGCTGCCGAGACCTTCCGAGCTAATCCGGACTTCAAGACGGAAGATGCCATCATGGAACTCGGCACAGGCGAAGCGCTCGTCTCTTTCCTCGATGAGAAAGGCACTCCGAACGTTGTGGAGCGTGCCAAAGTGCTCTTCCCGCTCAGTCAAATCGGCGCCATCACAGCATCCCAGCGCGAGCAAATCATCAAGACGTCGCGCATCTTTGGCCGTTACGACACAATGATAGACCGCGAAAGTGCGTTTGAAGTGCTCCTCGCAGAAAGCGAAAAGGAGGAAGAGGCTCGCGAGCTTGCCGAACAGGAAAAGCAGGCTGAAAAGGAGCAAAAGGAGGAAACGAAGGCGAAGAGCAAGAAGAAGGGCTTCTTCTCGAAGATTCTCTCTGCCGTCATCACAAGCGTCACTGCCGCCCTCGGCACATATGTTGCAAATACGGTGACAGGCAAGAAGAGCCGCTCGAAGGAAAGCCTCGGCAAAAAGATAACGAAGAGTACGGTAAGCACAGCAACCAGAACCGCAACCCGCGAACTCGGCCGAAGCATCTTAGGAAACCTTATTAAATAAAACTATGGAGCAACAAGAGGAAAATCTAATACCAGGCATCGACGGTAATAAGTATGTGCCTTACGAAAAACGAACAGGCAACGAGTCGGTTGTGTATTTCACGCGTAATCTCTCGGCTGCAGGTCTCATCCAGGCTTATGAGCAGGTCTGCGGAAACATCTGCGGCAAAGTGGGTGTGAAACTCCATACAGGCGAGCAGAACGGCCCGAACATCATACCTCGGGAATGGGTGAAAGAACTGATGGCAGGAGATTTGAAAGGCGCCAACATCATCGAGACAAACACCTACTACGAAGGCGACAGAGACACGACAGAGAAGCATCGTGAGACACTCAAAGTGAACGGATGGACCTTCTGTCCTGTCGATATCCTCGACGAGCAAGGCACAGCAACTTTGCCCATCGAAGGAGGCAAGTGGTTCAAGGAAATGCATGTCGGCAAGAATCTGTTGAACTACGACTCGATGGTAGCGTTGACGCATTTCAAAGGGCACACGATGGGAGGCTTCGGAGGCTCTAACAAGAACATCGGAATCGGGTGTGCCGACGGACGAATCGGTAAGGCCATAATACATACCGTGAAAGGTTCCGACGATCAATGGAGCATCAGCGAAGAAGAATTTATGGAACGCATGACAGAATCCGCTAAAGCCAGCATCGACTTCTTCGGCAAACATGTCACCTACGTCAACGTAATGCGCAATATGTCAGTCTCTTGCGACTGCGAAGGCGTACTGGCAGAACCTGTCGTGACGCCAGATGTGGGCATCCTCTCTTCGACCGACATTCTTGCTATAGATCAGGCTTGTGTAGACATCATCTACGCCATGACTGCCGAGGAGCATCACGACATGGTGGAGCGCATCGAGACGCGTCACGGACTTCGCCAGCTCTCCTACATGAAGGAGCTTGGCATGGGCAACAATCGATACGTTCTCATCGACCTCGACAACGACTGCAAACGCATCACAGCTGCCGATGCCGCGAAGGGATTGAAGCCGTTTGTAAGCAAATAATTCAGTAAAACCTGTACCATGAAATTATTAGGTAACATCATCTGGGTTGTTTTCGGCGGTCTCCAGATTGCTCTCGAATACCTGATCGGAGCGGTCGGCTTAATGATTACAATCGTCGGCATACCCTTCGGCTTGCAGTGTTTGAAGCTGGGGTTGCTTGCATTGTGGCCTTTTGGTTCCAGGGTAAGAGAGAAGGAACCTCAGCACGGCTGCCTAAACCTCTTCATGAATGTGTTGTGGTTCTTCGTCGGAGGAATCTGGATATGGCTTTCCCACGTCTTCTTGGGCGTGGCGTTCTGCATCACCATCATTGGCATACCGTTTGGCAGAATGCATTTCCGACTTGCTAAACTTGCTCTTTCTCCATTTGGCAAAGAAGTTTTATAAATGAGCACGTTATGAGTCTAGCCATATATACACTAACGTCGGAGCTTCACGATGAAAGAAGCGTACAGTCCTACACGCAGGAATACTTGGGAAGTCTCCGAGTCGAGTATGAATTTCGAGGAAGCGATTATGCTGATTTTGGCAGTCATCAGCTTCATCTCATCTACGTCAGAACGGGTGGCACAGAAGGCATCTTCAAGCGTCTGCTGCCTATGCTTCGGGAAAAGTCGAAGCGGCCCTTCTACTTTCTCACCTCGGGGCGGAGCAATTCCTTGGCTGCATCGATGGAAATCCTTTCATTTTTGCAACAGAATGGCATTGAAGGAGAAATCCTGCATGGAAGCATCGAATACGTCAGGACACGCATTCAGACGCTCCTCAAAACCGAAGAAGCAAGGCAATTTCTTCAAGGAAAACGGCTCGGAGTCATCGGCAAGCCGTCGGATTGGCTCATCTCGAGCGATGCCGACTACGATGCGATTCGCAGGCGTTTGGGCATCGAACTGACGGACATTCCCATGCAAGAACTGATGATTGCAATTAATTCGTGCGACATCTATACAGGTCTCCATACCATCATCTCCAAGTACCGCCTGAACGGATTCACGCTTCGGTGCTTCGACCTGCTGAGCGCAATGAAGACGACCGGCTGCTTTGCTTTGGCCAGGCTGAACAGCGAAGGATTCGTGGCAGGATGCGAGGGCGATGTCCCAGCCATGATATCCATGATGATGGTGCGAGCGTTGACGGGTGTTTCGGGCTTCCAGGCTAATCCCGCTCGCATCAATCCGGAGACGGGGGAACTGCTTTTCGCACATTGCACTATCCCGCTCGACATGGTGGAACGCTACGAATTGGACACCCATTTCGAGTCGGGAATCGGAGTCGGCGTCAGAGGTTTCATGAAGGGAGGGCCAGTCACGCTCTTCAAGGTCTCGGGCGACCTCTCTCGACATTTTATTGCAGAAGGTATGCTGACGGCAAGCGGTTCCGAACCCGACCTGTGCCGCACCCAGCAACACATCCTGCTTTCCGAAAAAACTCAGGCGGCTTACTTCCTGACCAACCCCATCGGCAACCACCACATCGTAGCACCTGGGCACATCGGAACCCTGCTGAAGAATCTCATCGAGGATTGACAAAAACACACATTCACCCTTTCAGGAAAAAGCATTCTGCAGACGGGTGAGAAGATAGGGCGTAGTGTGTTTCCAAACGCGGCACGTAATGATTGCAAACACGACACGTTAAAATTGCAAACACGACACGTTAAAATTGCAAACACGACACGTTAAAATTGCAAACACGACACGTTAAAATTGCAAACACGACACGTGATATTTTTCATCACGCCCAGTCGTGTTTCTCGGACAACCTATTTTCCGTTAGTCGGTTTGCTACTCTTAGAACAAATGAATGCCGCCGCTTTTCTTCGAGAAGTAGCGGTCCATCTGTTTGATAAGGCCGCTTTTACAGAAGACGACGACGCGGTCGCCCGGCTGAAGTTGCGTGTTACCATAGATGAGGGCGCCTTGGTCTTCACCTCGTACAAAGCCACCTAGCGTGACGCCTGACGGCAATTTAAGTTCATAGACGGGCTTCGTACAGGATACGCTGCCTTCCTGCACGACGATTTCGGCTACATCGGCGCTGGCTATGGTGAGGCACTTGACGTTGTGCGCATCGGTGTCGAGCATCATTTGATAGATGCGACCGGCCGCTATCATCTTCTTGTTAATGATGGTGCCGATGTCAAGCTTCTCGGCCATCGATATGTAGTCCATGTTATCGACGAGGGCTACGGTCTTGCGAACGCCCATTCGCTTGGCGGCAAGACAGGCGAGAATGTTTGTCTCTGTCTCGGGGGTAAGAGCACAGAAAGCGTGCATGTCGGAGAGTCCTTCGTCGAGGAGTAGCGTGGTGTCGCGTCCGTCGCCTTGAATGATACGGATGTCGCTGTCGTCGAGGATTTCGTTCAATCGGTGGCAACGCTCTTCGTTCTGCTCAATTATCTTGAGGTTGTAGAAGTCGGGCTTGCCTTCGGCCACATGAACGGAGGTGCGTCCACCACCCATAATCATGACGTTGCGTACGTCGTCGTAGTCTTCTTTACCGACGATTTCGCGTATGTACCCAATGTGACGTTTGGTGGTCATGAAGTAGGCTATGTCGCCGACGCGCAGCTGGTCGTTGCCCGAAGGAATGATGGTATCGTCGCCGCGCTTGATGACAACAATGCGGTAAGGTGTCTGGGCATCGCAGAGGTCACGGAGGGCAACACCTGTGATGCGAGCCTTTTCGCGAAGCTTGATGCCAAGCATGACGAGGGCTCCGCCTGCAACCTCCCAATACTGACGTACCCACGAACGCTTGATGCCATCGAGGATTTCGCGTGCAGCAAGGCCTTCGGGATAGATGATGGAATTGACACCCATCTGCTGGAAGAGGTCACGATACTGAGGCATGGTGTATTCAGCGGTATCGACTCGGGCTATCGTTTTGCGAGCTCCAAGCGTGTGCGCCAGCATGCAGCAAGTGATGTTGCGCGTCTCTTCGGGCGTTACGGCGATAAAGAGGTCGCACTGATGGACGCCGCCTTCCCTGAGACCGCTAATTGAGGTGGGCGAGACATTGAGTGTCATCAAGTCGAGGTCGCCGGAATTGAGCAAGCGTGCAGTCTTCTCGGGATTCTCGTCGATGAGAATGATGTCCTGATCTTCTCGTGAAAGGAGCGCGGCAAGATGTGAACCGACGGCTCCTGCTCCTGCAATGACGATTTTCATTTCATTTTTTAATTATCAATTATCAATTGCCTGCCTTATGGCCTCCGCGTCGAGCCCCACAAGATGATAAAGCTCATCGGGGGTGCCGTGTTCTACGAAATGGTCGGGCAAACCGAGACGAACGACTTCGGGATGAAGGTTATGGTCTGCCATAAACTCTAGAACAGCAGAACCCAATCCGCCTTGAACAACGCCATCTTCTACAGTTACTATACGGCGACATTTTCCAGCTTCCCTTAAGATGTCTTCATCTATTGGCTTAAGGAAACGCATGTCATAATGTGCGACAGATTTTCCTTCTTCAATAAACTCGCGCACGACTTTCTGCACAACATTTCCAATAGGACCAATACTTAACACTGCCACATCCTGCCCATCTGAAAGCTTGCGACCTTTACCTATCGGGAGTTCCTCAAAAGGACAACGCCAATCGGTCAGGACGCCTCGGCCTCTTGGATAACGTATCACAAAAGGTCCTTTATAGGGAAGTTGTGCCGTGTACATCAAGTTGCGGAGCTCGTGCTCGTTCATCGGCGAAGAGATGGTGAGGTTTGGTATGGGACGAAGTGCAGCAAGGTCGAATGCACCATGATGAGTGGCTCCATCCTGCCCTACAAGTCCTGCCCTGTCGAAGCAGAAAACCACATGCAACTTCAATAGAGCGACATCGTGGATAATGTTGTCGAAAGCCCTTTGAGCAAAGGAAGAATAAATGTTGCAGAAAGGAATCATGCCTTCTTTTGCAAGCCCTCCTGCAAAAGTGACTGCATGACCTTCTGCGATACCGACATCAAAAGTCCTTTCCGGCATTTCCTTCATCATGATGTTAAGGCTGGATCCCGTTGCCATAGCTGGCGTAATGCCGACAATCTTGTCGTTTTGCTTGGCAAGTTCGAGCACAGTCTCGCCGAAGACGTCCTGATATCTTGGCGGCAGACCTTCAGTATTGTCTCTGAGCCGTTCGCCCGTTTCAGGATCGTACTTGCCCGGAGCATGAAAGACAGTCGGGTTCTTTTCAGCTGGCTTGAAACCTTTACCCTTGATTGTGTGCAAATGCAAGAGCTTGGGTCCCTTCATGTCCTTGATTTGTCGAAGGGTATTGACAAGTTCGATGACGTCGTGTCCGTCGATAGGTCCGAAGTAACGGATATTGAAGCCCTCGAAGATATTCTGCTGATTGTTGAGCAATGCCTTTAAGGAGTTATTAAAGCGAAGAATCTTTTGCCGACGCTTTTCACTCAAAACGCCAAGCCGAACAAGCCCGTTCGAGAGACGGAAACGTACATTATTGTAGAGGCTTGAAGTGTGCAAATGATGCAAGTATTGCTTCATGCCGCCAACACTTCGGTCGATGCTCATATTATTGTCGTTCAAGATGATAAGCAGATTATTGGGCGTACTGCTGACGTTGTTGACGCCTTCGAATGCAAGTCCGCCGCTCATGCTTCCATCACCTATCACGGCCACAACTTTGCTTAATTTTGAATTTTGAATTTCATTTGCCACAGCCATACCCAAAGCAGCCGAGATACTATTCGAAGCATGTCCGCAAGCGAAGGTGTCGTACTCGCTTTCTTCGGGCGAAGGGAATGGACGAAGCCCGCCTAAATGCCTGTAAGTATGGAAGTCCTCTCTACGGCCTGTCAGTATCTTATGTCCTGCAGCCTGATGTCCAACATCCCAAACTATGCGGTCGTTTGGTGTATCGAAGACATAATGCAGGGCAACGGTCAGTTCAACCACACCAAGCGAACTGGCAAAATGGCCTGGGTTGTCGGCCATTGCCTGTATAATCTCATGCCTGAGTTCGTTGCAGACCTGAGGCAATGATTCGAGTGGTAAAGTCCGAAGGTCAGACGGAAACTTTATATCTTGAAGAAGCTCTTGAGGCTCTTTTTTCACGATTAACTATATTTTTCGCGGCAAAGATACGTTTTTTTGCGGAGTTTTATGTAATTTTGTACAACAAAATCAGCGAAAGAAGAGAATGAGGGCGGAAGAAACCTGTTTCCGAACGGAAGTTGAAGTGCCAAAATGGACGAAACCAATGCAAAAGACTCAGCACTTTGTGCTACTCGGTTCATGTTTTGCCGCATACATTGGCGAGCGCTTCCAAAAGGAAGGTCTAGATGCTTTTTGCAATCCTATGGGAGCAGCTTACAATCCCGAAAGCATTGCTATTCAAGTTCAACAGGCTTTGAAAAATGACAAGGATTTACCAATCTTCCAATTCGATGGCAAGTGGCGTTGCTGGTGGGCAAACACGCTCATCACAGATACCGACGAAGAGCGATTCCGCGAAACGATTCAAAGAACCTTCTTTAAGCTCGGTCGCGCCATAAAAGAAGCTGATTGGCTCTTCCTGACATTGGGCACCAACGTCTGCTACAAGCTTAAGGAAAACGGAATGATTGTTGCAAACTGCCATAAAGTTCCGGACAAAAACTTCGAGGAAGTAACACTGGATATTGAAACATGTGTAAAGACCTTAAGTGATATGATGGACCTACTCTCGAAAGAATGCCCTCAGTTGCATGTCGTCTTTACCGTCAGCCCTTATCGTTACAAGAAATATGGTTTCCATGGGAGTCAACTTGCCAAGGCAACACTCTTGCTTGTGGTCGATGAGATTTGCAAACTCTTCCCTGATAAAGCAAGTTATTTTCCCGCATACGAGATTATGATGGACGAACTTCGCGACTATAGCTACTATGCTGGAGACATGATTCATCCCGCTCCCGAAGCTGTTGAACACATTTGGAACAAACTAATCCTAAACTTTCAACTATAAAACTAAACAGAATGTATAGTACTCTCGAAATAGCATCCTTCATCGGTGCACAAATCAAGAACTTGAAGGGATATAATATCGACTGGCTCCTGACGGACAGCCGAAGCCTTTGTTACCCCGAATCGACACTCTTTTTTGCAATCAAGACAGACAGAGGCAACGGGCATCGTTATATTGCCGACCTTTACCAAAGAGGTGTGAGGGCATTTGTAATAAGCGAAGTGCCTAAAGGAGATTTTCCCAATGCAGACTTCCTTTTTGTTCCCGACACATTGCAGGCGTTGCAAGATTTAGCAGCCGAACATCGCTCCAAGTTCAGCATCCCCATCATCGGTATTACGGGCAGCAACGGCAAGACTCTCGTCAAAGAATGGCTCTACCAATTGCTTGCACCAAACTTCACCGTTACACGAAGCCCTCGTAGCTACAACTCGCAAACAGGTGTGCCTCTCTCTGTTTGGGGACTTTGGGAGAAAACCGAGGTCGGAATCTTCGAGGCAGCTATTTCCGAGCGAAACGAGATGTCACGCCTGGAGCGCATCATCAAGCCCACTATTGGCATATTCACTTGTCTTGGCAGCGCCCATCAGGAGAACTTCTCCAGTTACGAAGAGAAATGTTTGGAGAAGCTTCAGCTCATGAAGGATTCGAATGTCATCATCTACCTTACAGGCAATCCAATCGTCGAAAAGTGCATCAAGGAAATGGGCCTCAAGGGTAAGCTCATTCCCTGCCACAGCACGGGCAACGCCTTCGAGGACAACAAAGCACTTTGTCGAACGGCTTGCAAGGAGTTGGGACTCAATGACGATTTGATAGAAGAGCGTCTGCGTGCCCTCGAACCTGTTGCAATGCGGCTGGAAGTGAAGGACGGTCAAAACGACTGCACACTAATCAACGATTCCTATAACAGCGACCTCAGCAGTCTCGACATCGCTCTTGATTTCATGAATCGTCGTCCTGAAAAGGAAGGTCGTCAACGGACGCTTATCCTGAGTGACATCCTGCAAAGCGGAATGGAGCCTCACACGCTCTACTCCCAACTAGCAAACCTGCTCGAACAACGTGGCGTAAACAATCTGTTCGTCGTCGGAGGCATCATCTCTGCACACATGGACTGCTTCGCCGGGCTGCCAATTCGTGCCCGCTTCTTCCCGAACACAGAGGCGCTTCTGCAAGATGGGATTCTCAACACACTCAAGCATCAGCTCATCCTCATCAAGGGAGCACGCAGTTTCCACTTTGAGCGCATCACAGACCGACTGGAGAAGAAGGTACACGAAACGATCCTTGAGGTCAATCTCAGTGCAATCGTAAAAAACCTCAACTACTATCGCTCTTTCCTGAAGCCCGAGACGAAGATGGTCTGCATGGTAAAAGCAGATGCATATGGAGCAGGGGCCGTCGAGGTGGCGAAAACCCTGCAAGACCAGAACGTCGATTACCTTGCAGTAGCTGTTGCCGACGAGGGTGTAGCACTTCGCGAAAAAGGCATCTCCAGTGGCATCATGATAATGAACCCCGAGATGAGCAGTTTCAGCACGCTCTTCCAGTATCACCTCGAGCCCGAAATATACAGTTTCCGACTGCTCGACGCACTCATCAAAGCGGCTGAGCACGAAGGCATTACAAACTTCCCCGTCCACATCAAACTCGACACAGGAATGCATCGCCTGGGCTTCGACCCCAAGAAGGATATGCCACAACTCATCGAACGACTCCAGAAGCAGAACGCACTCATTCCGCGCTCTGTCTTCTCGCACTTCGTAGGCAGTGACTCAGACGATTTCGACGCATTCTCTGCAAAGCAATACGAACTATTCTTAAAGGGCAGCGAACAACTTCAGAAAGCTTTCCCCTACCCCATCCTGCGGCATATCTGCAATAGTGCTGGCATTGAGCACTTCCCCGAAAGGCAACTAGAAATGGTGCGACTCGGACTTGGTCTGTACGGCATTAATCCCCGCAACAACAAAGCCATCAATAACGTCAGTACACTTCGCACCACAATACTACAGATTCACGATGTCGAAGCTGGCGAAAGCGTAGGTTACAGCCGCAAGACCGTCTTAGAGAGAGACAGCCGCATTGCAAGCCTGCCGATAGGTTATGCCGACGGGCTGGACAGGCTGTTAGGTAACAGAAAGGGCTATTGCATTGTTAACGGGCAAAAGGCTGAATATGTAGGCAACATCTGTATGGACGTCTGCATGATAGACGTCACCGACATTCCTTGCAAAGAAGGCGACCTTGTCACCATTTTCGGTGACGAACTCTCACCGGCAGAACTTGCTTCCCGTTGCGGAACAATACCTTACGAAATCCTCACCGGCATTGCTCCACGCGTAAAGCGCATCTTCTTCGAAGACAAATAAAAGGCAGACACAAGAGGGTCATTTCCCGAAGGCGGCGGCTTCCTCCTCTTTGGTGCGCTTTATAATGTCATATTCGTCCCAAAGCGAGGCATCATAGCCTGCTTCCTGAAGGGCCGTCACGATGTTCTCTTTACTTGCCTTAATCACCGTTCCTTCCTGCTTGTTTTCCTCTATCGCAAAGAGGAGAACACGATAGGACATAAAGTCGTTACTGCCTTGAATGGCTATGTTGGAGACCGACGCAACGTCCTGGCTGTAGTCGTACTCCAAGTGGAAATCGATGGATATGGGATAAGACATGATGCCCATCCTTACCGTACAATTGTTGCAAGCGCCGTCGAATCGGAGTAACCTGCAAGTCTCGGCATCCACATAGGCTGTGCCTGTGATGTTGCGACGGTTGTAGTCCATCGGCAAAAGGTTTTTTCTCCATGTAAAATCAAATCTGAGAAGTGCCTGTCCTTCCGCATCGTAAAGGGTTTGCATCTTTACTTTGTAGAAGCCCTTTAAAGTCTCGTAGTAGGAAAGCGGCTTGACGAGAGGCTTCCAGAAGGGGGTATTGTTGGTTCTCGGAGCGACCTCTATGAGCTGATGAATGTTGGAACCATGAATGAACATCGGTTTCTTGCCGGACTCCTTATCGTAGCCTTGCAGCCCGCTTATTATCTGTGCCGAACGGACATTCATCACGGAGAAAGCTTCCATGAAAGCCTCTGCGATGTAGCTTACCGAGTCTTGTTCCATCAAAGCACGGAAGAAGTACTTTCTCGTCCACTTGCTTCCTGTCTTATAATCCGACCTGAGATTTTCAATGACGCGCTTCAAGATGTCTTCCTCGTCGAGTGGCAGAACTGTGACTTCCTTCATCTTAACCGTGTAGGGCTTGAGCCTGATGACGTCAGGCGTCTGGTCGGCTTTGAGGCTCAGTCTTTCGTAACCAACGAAGCTGAAAGACAGAACATCGTTTTCGTCAGTCAAAAGTTTGAAACTTCCCTCAATGTTCGTCAGTGTACCAATGCTTTTACCCACACGGATATTCACGTATGGCAAAGGTTCCCCCGTCTCGGCGTCAACCACACGGCCATGCAACGTCAACTCCTCGCAAAAAGCAAAAAGAGGCAGGAAAAAAGAAAAGGCAAACAAAAGGAGAATACGCATCTATATTGGTCTTTCGAATGCAAAGTTACGAATAATTATATATATTATCAAAAAAAGGAATTATTATTTTTGTCCAACTGAGAGATCAAAAACGCCGCACGCGAGGATTGTAAACGCCGCATGCGGGGATTGTAAACGCCGCACGCGAGGATTGTAAACGCCGCACGCGGGGATTGTAAACGCCGCACGCGAGGATTGTAAACGTCGCACGCGAGGATTAACGACCTATAATGGACCGTTTGGCATGAAAGCATGAATACTATACATCCTTTATTATACGCGTGCAAATGGAAACGCTATGCTGTTAAACATCTTTTAACGACACAAATGTCAGTTTTTCACGTTTTTCCTTTGAAGCTATTACTTTTTTTGCTATATTTGCAAGGCAGAATGCGAAATTTCAAATAGCAAATCGTCAAATTGCAAATATATTTAACGCCTATGGACAACGTACTTATTTCCGGTCTCAAGAGAGAAAACTTCCAAGCTGTCGTACAAGGCAAGGAAACCGACCTCTTTGTTCTCACAAACAGCAACGGCATGGAAGTCTGCATCACCAATTACGGAGGTGCTATCATGGCCATCATGGTTCCCGACAAGGAAGGCAAGATGGCCAATGTCATTCAGGGACATGACTCTATCCAAAACATGATAAACAGTCCCGAACCCTTCCTCAGCACACTCATAGGACGCTACGGCAACCGTATCGCTAAGGGACATTTCGTCATGAACGGCAAAGACTACAGCCTTGCCATCAACAACGGGCCAAACCACCTGCATGGCGGACCGACTGGCTTCCATGCACGTGTTTGGGATGCTGAACAAATCAACGAGCACGAGCTTGTACTCCGTTACATCTCTGCTTATTATGAGGAAGGTTTCCCAGGCGAACTGCACATGAACGTGAAGTACAGTTTGACGGAAGACGACGAACTCATCATCGACTATCGTGGCACGACGAACAAGAAGACGCCCGTCAACATGACAAGCCACGGCTTCTTCTCACTCGCTGGTATTGCTAACCCGACACCTGAGGCACTCAACAACATCCTCACCATCAACGCGGACTTCTTCATCCCCATCGATGAGACATCCATCCCGACAGGTGAAATCTTGAAGGTGGAAGGCACACCATTCGACTTCCGCACTCCTCATGCTGTTGGTGAACGCATCGGCGACACAAGCTGTCAGCAGATTGTCAACGGCACAGGCTATGACCACTGCTTCGTGCTCAACAAGAGAGAGCCAGGTGAACTGTCGTATGCTGTGAAGTGCGTTGAACCCGTCAGTGGCCGCAAGATGGAGATGTGGACAACAGAGCCTGGTGTGCAGTTCTACTCAAGCAACTGGCACAGCGGCTTCACAGGCAACGGCGGGGCAACCTATCCCAAGTACTCTGCCCTCTGCTTCGAAGCTCAGCACTTCCCCGACTCACCAAACCGTCCCTACTTCCCCAGCACCATTCTCAAGGCTGGCGAGATATACAGGCAGAAGACAATCTACAAATTCGGAATAGAATAACTAAACAAATTAATAAATTCAAAACTAAACATTATGTCACAAACAAAATCGAATAGCAATCTTGTTGCTATTATCACAATGTGTTTCATCTTCGCGATGATTTCATTCGTAACCAACATGGCTGCACCGTTCGGAACCATCTGGAAGAATCAGTACGAATGGGCAGGTATGACCGGTAACTTAATGAACTTCCTTGCCTATCTGTTCATGGGTATTCCTGCAGGCAAGATGCTCCTTAAGATTGGTTACAAGAAGACCACTCTCGCTGCCCTTGCAGTCGGTTTCATTGGCATCTGCATCCAGTACCTCTCCAGCTTCGAGTTCCTGCAGGGTTCTGCCATTTACGTTTATCTGCTGGGCGCATTCGTTTGCGGTTTCTGCGTATGTATGCTCAACACCGTTGTAAACCCCATGCTGAACATGCTTGGCGGTGGTGGCAACAAGGGTAACCAGCTCATCCAGACCGGTGGTACGCTGAACTCATTGACCGGCACATTGACTCCCCTGCTGGTAGGTGCCCTCGTTGGTACAGTTACCGACAAGACTGCCATGTCCGACGTATCTCCCCTGCTCTTCATCGCAATGGGTGTATTCGGCCTTGCATTCATCATCATTGCCAGCCTCACAATTCCTGAACCAGCTCAGGAACGCAACACGAAGGTTTATGAACACAGCGCTTGGAACTTCCGTCACTTCGTGCTTGGCGCCATTGCCATCTTCTTCTATGTAGGTATCGAGATTGGTATTCCTGCACAGGTGATTTTCTATCTTTCTGATGCAAGTGAGAAGGGTGCAGGCATTGCAGTCAATGGAGCAGCCATCGGTGGTGCCATTGCAGCCATCTACTGGTTATTGATGATGGTAGGCCGTTTCAGCAGCACATTGGTTTCAGGCAAGATCAGCAGCCGTGCACAGATGATTACCATGAGCAGTATTGCAATCATCTTGATTCTCATCGCCATCTCTATTCCAAAGACAACCACTATCAGCATGCCCGGCTACAGCGCAGCCGACGGTTTCGCTATGTTCCAGGTTCCCCTGAGCTGTCTGTTCCTCGTGCTCTGTGGTATGTGCACCAGCATTATGTGGGGTTGCATCTTCAACATGGCAGTAGAAGGACTTGGCAAGTACACAGAGCAGGCTTCTGGTATCTTCATGATGCTCGTTGTCGGCGGCGGTGTGATGCCTTGGATTCAGGAAAAGATTGCAGAAGGTGCTGGCTACATGAACAGCTACTGGCTGGTTATCGCCATGCTCGTTTACATGCTTTACTATAGCTTGATTGGCTGCAAGAACGTCAACAAGGACATCAAAGTAGATTAACTCATACATTATTTTAAATTTAACTGCCAAACCCCTGCATGCAGTTCCCTCCCCATCCGAGGAGGGTTAGGGAGAGGGGCTGATAACATTATGAAACTTACTATCGACGACGTAAGAAGTCGTTTCATCAAGCACTTCGACGGCAAAACAGGATCTGTTTATGCCTCTCCTGGCCGCATCAACCTCATTGGCGAACACACAGACTATAACAACGGCTTCGTATTTCCCGGAGCCGTGGAACAAGGCATTATTGCTGAAATCAAGCCCAACGGTACACGCAACGTTGATGCCTACAGCATCGACCTCAAGGACCGCGTACAGTTCTCGCTCGACGACGAAAAGGGTCCTAATGCAACATGGGCTCGCTACATCTTCGGCGTTTGCCGCGAAATGATGGCTCTTGGTGTTCCCGTAGAAGGCTTCAACACCGCCTTCGCAGGTGATGTACCTCTTGGTGCTGGCATGAGTTCAAGTGCAGCCCTCGAGAGCACTTACGCTTTCGCTCTTAACGACCTCTTTGGCAACAACAAGATTGAGAAGATGGAACTCGCCAAAGTTGGTCAGCGCACAGAGCACAAGTATGTTGGCGTGAACTGCGGCATCATGGACCAGGCTATCAGTGTCCTTGGTAAGAAGGGTGCTTTGCTTCGTCTCGACTGCCGTAGTGGTGAGTACGAATACTTCCCCTGGAATCCGAAGGGTTACCAGCTCATTCTTGTCAACAGCTGTGTTAAGCACGAGCTGAAAGGTTCTCCCTACAACGAGCGCCGCTTGCAGTGCGAACACGTTGCAGAAGTCATCGGCAAGATTCATCCTGAAGTGAAGAGCCTTCGCGATGCCAACTACGACATGCTGGAGGAGGTGAAGAACCAAATCACAGAGGACGAATACAAGCGTGCTCGCTATGTCATTGGCGAAGTTGTTCGCGTCCTGACCGTCTGCGATGCCCTGCAAAAGGACGACTACGAGACAGTCGGCAAGATGATGTACGAGACTCACTACGGCCTTTCTAAGGAGTATGAGGTAAGTTGCGAAGAACTCGACTTCCTCAATGATGTTGCCAAGGAAGAAGGCGTGACTGGCAGCCGCATCATGGGTGGCGGCTTTGGTGGCTGCACCATCAATCTCGTTGCAGACGAGCTGGCAGCCAACTTCAAGAAAGTTGTTGTAGAGAAGTTCGAGAAGAAGTACGGCAAGAAGCCAATCATCATTGATGTTGTCATTGGCGATGGATCTCGCAAACTCTGCTAAACCGAATTAAAGATTAGAGATTAGGGATTAGAGTTTTGCTCTTTTCCCTATTCTCTTTTCCTTTAACTCTTTACTAAAACTAACATGGCATTATTAGACTGGATTGTCATTGGCGTGTTCTGCTGTGCGCTGATTGGCATAGTGATATGGGTCGTTTCTCAAAAGAACGACAACTCGGCAGACTATTTCCTTGGTGGCAAGGACGCGACATGGATTGCCATTGGTGCATCAATCTTCGCCTCGAACATCGGTTCCGAGCATCTCATCGGTCTTGCAGGAGCAGGTGCTTCCTCAGGAATGGCGATGGCACATTGGGAGATACAAGGCTGGATGATACTAATCTTGGGTTGGGTGTTCGTGCCGTTCTATTCTCGTTCAATGGTTTATACCATGCCCGAGTTCCTCGAACGTCGCTACAACTCGCAGAGTCGCACCATCCTCAGCATCATCTCGCTTATCTCGTATGTGCTGACGAAGGTTGCCGTAACGGTATATGCAGGCGGACTTGTCTTCCAGCAAGTGTTCGGCATCAAGGAACTTTGGGGCATCGACTTCTTCTGGATTGCCGCTATTGGCCTTGTGCTCATCACGGCTCTCTACACCATCCTTGGTGGCATGAAGTCTGTGCTCTACACATCTGTGCTGCAGACACCTATCCTGTTGCTTGGCTCGCTCATCATCCTGGTGCTTGGCTTGAAGGCCCTTGGCGGCTGGGACGACATGATGGCTGTTACTGACCTGAAGCCCGTCAACGCTTACGGCGACGACATGAACGACCTGATGCGCGACATCAACGACCCGCAGTATCCCTGGCTGGGCGTTCTGATAGGTTCTTCCGTCATCGGCTTCTGGTATTGGTGTACCGACCAGTACATCGTGCAACGTGTGCTGTCGGGCAAGAACGAGAGGGAGAGCCGTCGTGGCACCATCTTCGGAGCATACCTGAAGCTGCTGCCCGTGTTCCTGTTCCTCATCCCCGGCATGGTGGCCTTGGCATTGCATCAAAAGAGCTTGGGTGCAGGTGCAACGTTCTTGCCATTGCTTCCCGACGGCACACCGAATGCCGATGCTGCCTTCCCTACCCTCGTGGCTAAAATACTTCCAGCCGGTGTGAAAGGTTTAGTTGTCTGTGGTATCCTTGCAGCTCTGATGTCATCGCTCGCCTCGCTGTTCAATAGCTCTGCCATGCTCTTTACCATCGACTTTTGGAAGCGCTTGAAGCCTCAGACGTCAGAAAAGAGTCTGGTACGCATCGGACAGGTGGCAACAGTAGTCATCGTCGTGCTTGGCATCCTTTGGATCCCAATCATGCGTAGTGTGGGCAATGTGCTCTATAACTACTTGCAGGACGTTCAGTCCGTGTTGGCTCCAGGTATAGCCGCAGCTTTCCTTTTAGGTGTCACGTGGAAGCGTGCCTCAGCCAAAGGCGGTATGTGGGGCTTGCTTTCAGGCATCATCATCGGTCTAACGCGTTTGAGCGCCAAGGTCTACTACAGCAATGTCACCGAGGCTTCCGACAATTGGTTCAAGGCTGTGTTCTACGACTTCAACTGGCTGTACTTCTGCGGAGCAATGCTTGTTGTCTGCTCTCTCATAATCATTATCGTATCGCTCTTAACAGAGGCTCCCAACAAGGAGAAGATACAAGGCCTTGTCTTCGGCACTTCTACACCTGAACAGATTGCTGCCACACGAGCCAGTTGGAATGCTTGGGATGTCATCCACACGGTCATTATACTCGGCATCACGATAGCCTTCTACATCTACTTCTGGTAAACGTTTTAATTAAATTCAAAGGCCTTCTTACCAATTTTGGAAAGAAGGCCTTTTCTTTATAACGTGCTTAAACACCAAACTTAACGTGGCGTGTTGGCAAACTTAACACGTTAAAATGACAAAAACAACGTGGTGTGTTGAAGGATTTAACGTGGTGTGTTGAAGGACTTAATATGCTATCTTCTTACCGCCAACGATAGAGATGCCTTTTGGAAGCACAGACAACTGCCGTCCCTGAAGATCGAAGATGTCACTGCCAACTTTTATATCTTCCTTTTTAATCTCGTTAATGCCAGTCCCATTGTCTTGGGCAGACATCATATATGCATAGTAGAAGCCACCTGTCTTTGTTCCCGTCGGTGAGGTGAGGTGTATCTGAACGGTTTCCTTGCCACTCGTTGCCTCTTCGGGAATTGGGTAGCATCGTAGAATGAAACGCCCCGGGTCGTTGTGAAAAAGGCTTTCCGACCCGACCAAGACGCCGTCGCAGAGGATGTCGAAGTTGCGGATATCGCCCTCGTCGCCCCAATAGAGGAGCATCAGGTAGTTGCGGTTCGTCTTGTTTACCTTCATCGTCCACGTTTGCCCTGTTGTTCCCGAACCGTCGAGCCAAGTCCTGTTCCTGAAAGAGCCTAGGCTGCCATTGCTCGTATAGCTGTGCTGAGTACGTGAAGCAGCCCGCGTCGTCCAGAAGTAATCGACAGGTACAGTTCCGTCTGGAACGTTTTCCGAGAGCGCAGTATAAATGCCGAAGACTCCGCCCACATTGTTTTGAGCATCAATCGCTTGCATTTTAATTGTCACCTTCTCCTTGCCTTTCGTGAGCTCGAAGGGAATCGGGTGCCTCATGTAGTAGTACTCGCCTGGCATGAAGTTATTAAGCTCATCGTAGGAGAAGACCGTTCCGTCGCAAAGAATATTGTACCGACGATTGCCGCCATCACTACCCCATTGCTTTGTGATGAAGTCTGTGGGACGGCACGAATCAACCTTCAACTCGTAGCTGATCCAGCCTCCATATGCATCGCGCCAACCAAGGTCTGGTCCCGTATTCATATTCTGTCCCTGCAAGTTATGAGCCTGTTCGCTTGCATTATTGCATATCTTCACCTCATCAATATAATCAATCGGGCGTTCTATCTTGCTGTCATCGATGGGAATCCAAACCTTCATGGCACAAGCATCGCGGTGAGCCCTTGAGAAATACGGATATAGGGAAATCAGTTTGTCGGTGGTTTCCACCTCATCGTCATTCAACGTTGCCTGTTTACCATTCATGCGAATCCTCTGAATGCCGCCCTTGAAGAGCGTCGTCATTGTTGAAGGAGCTGTGCTTACCGTACCTGTTGCGCCCTCTTCGATAATGAGATTATCGAGCTTGCCACCATTGTCGATGCCTTCAGCGCAATAGACAATAGGACCACGCTCATAGGCACAAAGTCCCTCGTTACTCTTCAAGTTCGGATTCGACACGACTTGATGTATGTCCATTGGAAGCGAGATTTCCACATAGTCGTCAGCCTGCCAATCTTTCTGCAAAAGGGCATAACCATCCTGAACGGTATAGTTAATCTCTTCGCCATTGAGTTTGATGACGACAGGCGTTGTGGTGGGATTAACATAGGAATAGAGGTCGCTCTCCACAGGCTTGTTCACCGCCCAGCCGGGGATGCGAACCTTCAGCGTCTTACCGTTTGCATTGCCCTCAACGCTGTTGAACGTCAGCTTCATCTCACCCTTATAAGGATATGAGCCCGTGACGGTTAAACCGAACGTAGCATCACCCACAGTTGCCGTTGCCGTGCTTGCCACGAAGAGGTTCCAATAGAGGGCATCATCATCGACTGCATAGATGTATCCAGGTACGGAAGGAATGAGGCGGCAGAGGTTTGTGGGGCAGCAACTCGTGCCAAACCATTCCGAGCGTGGGTCGCCTCTTTCGCTCGATGCCAAGCGATTCGGATAGTAGAACGTCTTGCCCTGAATGCCATAGCCATCGAGGGTGGTATTGTAGAGGGCACGCTCCATCATGTCGATGTATTTGCTTTCGCCATGCAGACGGAACATGCGGAGGTTGAACATGCAGCCCGAAACGGAGGCACACGTTTCGCAATAAGCCGATGCGTTTGGCAGTTCGTAATCCTCACCGAAGGCTTCGTTGTTGTCGCGAGCTCCAAAGCCTCCCGTTATGTAGAACTTTTTGCTTGCGATGTTGTCCCATATCGCAGTGACTGCAGTTTCGTATGCTTCGTCGCCACTATACCTCACCCAATCCGCCATGCCGCTGTAGAAGTACATTGCGCGGACAGCATGCCCCTCAGCGGTTCGCTGCTCCGTAGCAGGCAGATGGTCTTGCCAATACTTGCCGTTCACGCGCTGGTCGTTGCTCGTAGGGTCGAACTGACGAATACCCCTGCAATCAAGGAAGAACTTGCAGCCCTGCAGATATCGCTCCTCTCGCGTCAGTTCATAGAGGCGCACCAAAGCCATCTCGACAACAGCATGACCAGGAGCCATCCTGATACCCTCGTCGTTGAAAACATCGAGCATATTGTCTGCTGCCCGTATAGCACAATTAAGCAACTTGTCCTTGCCCGTTGCCATATAGTAAGCAATTCCCGCCTCTATCAGCTCTGCAACGTTAAACGTCTCGTGCGAGAGGTTCCAATCGCTCGTCCACTTCTGTCCGTTATACCAAGGATGAAGAGGGTTATGGATCGTGAAATTTGTCTGCAGGTATCCATCAGGTTCCTGAGCAGAGCAGATTTTGTCAATAATGCCGTCGCAAAGACTTTCGAGGCTCGAATTCTTTTGGGTGGTCAGGACGTAGGCCGCGCCCTCAAGCACCTTATAGACCTCTGCATCGTCATAGGGCTGCCCCGACTGGAACGTCAAGTCGCCTACCTGAGCCTCACCACTCACTATCTTTCCGGCATATTCGAAGTTACGCACCTGACCCGCATCCGTCACTTTCTGGAAAGCATAACGAATAGTTGTGTTCCGCATCACGTCGAGTCGCTGCTTCCAAAACTGGTCCTTCACCTGCACGTCAGTAAACGGAACCTGCTTTATCTCACCATTTGCAAAAGCGTCAATGCAAAATGTTAAACCAAAAATGATAAACGAGAATAAATACAACTTACTTTTCATATCAACTTTTGTGCTTATTTGTTTCTGTCTGTAAATTCACGAAAAAAGTCCTTTTCTGAGAAATGCGTTGAAAATAAATACTTGCTCTGATTTTAACACCCCACGGGGGGATTTCAAACGCCGCACGCGGGGATTGCAATTTCCGCGTGCGGGGATTGGCATCGCCGTACGCGGCGTTTTTTAACGCCATACGTGGCATGAGAAAAAGCAGCTACTTCAACCATTTGTTGCCGTTTTGAATATAAACATTATGATTGGTCGATTTGACAATCTCACGATTTGACAATTTACGGCCTTGAAGGTCGTAGATGCTTCCGTTAACATTACGAACACCATTAAGGTCGTCCATTCCTGTCCCTTCCTCTGCCACTATGACAAAGACAGTGTAGCTATTGGACCTTACTGTAAGGCGCGAGTTAGGTTCAACGGAAGTCTCAGTTGGAACAAAGCGAGTAGGTTGAGTTGGCGTATTCTCGCCGCTCAAGGCTCCGGTGAGAGTATAGGAACGGATGCTGCTTATTGCCCCGAAGTTTGTGATGTCGAGTGTCAGCCGACGGGCAGAGGTGCCATAATTAATAATGTGGAGAACGATGGTGTCGCCTGCTTCGTTACGAGTAGCGGTATAGTCGAGATTACTGCTTTGCGTACAGCTGCTTTCAATGAGCAAAGGCTGATGGTTCGTGGCAGCCATCTGCTGAGCGTAGAAAGGCGGTTGCATCCATACCTGCGAAGGAGAGAAAAAGATTTGTCCCTGGTCCCAACCGTTGTCGTTCTGCTTGTATGGCTGCAATGCATTTGCCGGGCTGTCCATCGGCACAAAGCCTCCTGTACGACGAACGACGTTTAGCATGACAGCATGAGCCAGAGCGCGAGCCATATCATGTGTGTTACCGTTCTCTTCGAAAATAGCGCAACGCATGGTAGTCTGCGGATTCCAAGAGAGGAAGAGGTCGTGCATCTGACTGATAACTGCTTCTATTTCCACTGCTTGCTGCGGCGTTTCAGTCCATGGATGATAGTCCCAGAAGTCGCATTTGCCATCGAGAGACTGGAAGACGTATTGCATGAGTTCCGTATTATTCGGCCGCCACCAAGCCGCATTAATGAACTGCAATTCGGGATAGGCCTCGTGTATTGCATCGTAGAGAACAAGGTAACGCTCGACATAGTGTTCGTAAGCGCTTCGAGCCGAAGAGCCGATGCATTCCTCGTTACCAATCTCTATGTATCTCAGATTGTAGGGCTCAATGTATTGAAGCAAAGCAAGAACGTCGGTCGGGTTGTCCTCAATGTTGATGGCGAAGGTAGGTTCCGCGCCGATTAGCCTTGCAAACTCCACGAATTCGGGTATAGCGAAGCCGTTCGTCGAGAACCTGTACCAATGCCCATAATAGGGCTGGCGTTCAAGGCGACTGCCTATCATGTCGTGCGTCATGTATTGAGTAGCGTTGACCATAGTGCCGCCATAACGAAGGAAGGTGAGGTGCTCATGTCGGAAGGCTTCTGTCAGGTCGGAACGGAAAGGATAAGATTCGGTGCAAAGCAACACCTGGTCGGCCCAGATGGTGCCCTCTTCTGCCAATTCAAGCACGAATCGGGCTTTCACATCGCTCTCGTTTGGCGTCAGTTCTGTGTCGAAACGTTGCCATTCGTCCGTAAGACCTTCTATTTCGGTGCGTGCATATTCCTTGCTTCCATTAGCGGATTGCAGGGCTATTTGCACTTTACCCATGCCTTTCAAACACAGAGAAGCCCTGAGCGTCTCATCCTTTTCAATGCCGATGCCCCAGCGATTGAGACCCATATTGTAGATGCCTGTGCCTTCGGGGCCACTTATTTTCTGCGAAGCCTTGCCAGTGAAGGGCTGTGTGGTGTCGTGCAGGAACTCGCCTTCACCTAATGCTGTCCACATACCCGAAATGCTTGGACCGTCTGTTTCGAAAATGATGGGCGTAGAGTCTATCTTCAGATTACGGAATGTTGCCGAGCCGCCATAAGAGCGCAGGCCAACATAGCCTGACTGCAAGGGGCTGCTCGTGTCCTCGTAATCCTTTATCTTCGTATCGTTGAGGAATACCTGAAGTTTTGCGCCGTTGATTTTAACGCGCAGTTTATTCCATTCGCCAAGCGGATTGAAGTTCATCGTTTCGTCCGAGATGGGCTGCCAGTTCTGCTGATGCTTGCCGAGAACAAAGGACATCTTGCTTGCATTCAGTGCCACTTCGTAACCATTGAAGGCATCGGCTCCAGTGCCTGCATTGCTGACGTTAACGATGAAGCCGGCTATGGCATTGATATCGTCCATGCGAACTTCCACCTCGACGGTTCCTGACGAAATGGTTTTACCCTGATATATGAGCTTACCATGTCGGGAAGTCTGCAACTGCGCCATTCCGTCCACGACGCTCCACTTCTCGTCATAAGACCTGAAGCCTTTGATGTTTGCCAACGCAGGTTCTTCAAAGCCTTCACCAAAAATCTTCTGGTCATAAAGTCCTCCGTAGATTTCGTGATTAACATCCTCTGCTCCTGCACCATATATCAGCGGAGATATTTTGCACAAAACGTTCGAAGCATCAACCGTCAAAGTCTGAGCCTCGACAGGAGTACTAATTGCCATCATGCTGGCAAGAATCAGCACACAACTAATAATATTCCTCTTCATAACAGTTTATGTTTTTATTCACAAATCAATTCTGTTTGTATCTGCTCAAGGACATCGATTATCTCGTTGGCCATGATGCTCTTCTCTTCGAAGTAATGCTACTTCTAGCATCTGATAGCTCAAACCAGCAGCCATCATTTCATCGGCAATGCCGTTCAAACCCGCTTCCTCAGCCGTGCGACGAAGTGCGTGATGATGCTTGTCAAAGATAAATTCCCTTGAACGATTTATCCGAACATTCATAGTTTTAGCACAAGAAACAATATTTTCCGCTACAAATATACAACTTTTTACCATACCAGAACGTACCAGCTGGGGCTTTTTTCACATGTTATACAACATGCCGAGAAAATTCACAGTTCATAGTTTATAGTTCATAGTTATTTTGTACCTTTGCTGGCACAAAACATAAACAAGGAATGCTAAACAACGATTCCAAATACAAACTCATCGTTAAATACGTGCAGGAGGGCATCATGTCTGGTCGATTACAAAAAGGCGACTGGATTCCGTCCATCAACGAATTCCGTCACATGTTTAACCTGTCGCGCGACACAGTCTTTGCGGGCATCACGGAACTGAAATCGAGGGGCATCATCGAGTCGAAACAAGGAAAAGGATACTTCGTGGACAGCACGAACTTCCAGTCGGAATACAATATCTTCCTGCTCTTCAACGAACTTAACGAGTTTAAGGAGGAGCTCTTCAACGCCTTCATAGAAAGCATTGACAACCGTAATTCTGTCAACCTGCAGTTTCACAATTACAATCGCGACGTCTTCGACCAGCTGCTTACAGAAGCGAAAGGGAAATACACGACTTATATCGTCATGACCGGCAAGTTTCTCGGAACCGAAGACCTGCTCAATTCTCTTGGCGGTCGCGTCTATCTTCTCGACCATTATGATAAGGAGCTTTACGGAAAGTACTCGGCTGTGGCTCAAGACTTTGAACAAGACACATACGACGGCCTAAAATCTGGGATCGAGCATTTAAAGCAATACAAACGTTTCATTATGGTTCAGAACGAAGCAAAGGAACCCTACGAGCGCTTTTATGGATTGAAACGTTTCTGTCAGGAGTTCGATTTCGAGTGCAAGTACCTGAACAGCATTGAGAACCGACGCATTCACGAAGGCGATGTGTTTATCCTAGTAAACGACCGCGACCTCGTTACCATCATCAAACAGGCTGCCAAGCAAGACCTCACACCAGGCAAGGACTTTGGTATTATTTCATACAACGAAACGCCACTTAAGGAAGTACTTTGTGGAGGCATCACAACGCTCTCTACCGACTTCCGCCAGATGGGCAAGACAATGGCTTCTTTATTGGGGATGCCTGGCATCGAAGCCATTCGCAATCCGTGGCGCCTGAACATTCGCTCTTCTATTTGATCACAAGCACTTTCCTAAATACAACTTGCTTGCATAGCCACTTGTTTCTATGGCACAATGAATTTGTGGACGTATCAACCCAAGCACTTCTAAGAGAAAGTCTGCTTGCATCAATGGCTCGCCTCCAGTAAACGTCACACCACCCTTGTTAAGTTTGAAGATTCTTTCATATCTTAAGAGTTTGTCTGCCAATTCCTTCGCCTCAATCTCTGTACCGCTTATTACCGTCTCATCTTTCTTTTTCATGAGTTGCGGTTTTGGGCTTAGCCCTTCTGGATTATGACACCATTCGCATCGCAACGGACAACCTTTCAAGAAGAAAGTTGTTCTAATGCCAGGCCCGTCGTTAATAGCAAACTCTTCAATGCTGAATATCGTTCCTTTCATGCAGCAAAGATATATAAAAAAAACTAACAACTGGTACGTTCAGGTACGATTTTGTTGCAAATTACTTAATTTTACTTACTTTTTCTTTGTATTTGGTGTTATTATTCTTATTTTTGCATAAGAAATAAGCAATGAATTATAAAATAATTGATAATGCTTAAAACTCTTATCGACATCGTTATCGAGGCATCGAGCCTGATGCTTACAGACGATTTTAAGATTACGGAGAAAGACGGCATCAGCAACATCGTCACTTCCTCTGATATTGCAGTCCAGGAGTTCCTACGGAATCGTCTCAGCACACTCCTACCCGACTCGGGCTTTCTCTGCGAGGAAGAGGATGCTCATGACCTTTCCCACGAATATGTTTGGATTATCGACCCAATCGATGGTACTGCCAATTATGCTCGAGGCATTCGTGAATGCGGCATCTGTGTTGGACTGAGACATTATACCAATATGGAATTGGCTGTAATATATCTGCCTCGAACCGACGAGCTTTTTACGGCTGAACGTGGCAAGGGTGCTTTCCTGCATCATCCTCATCTCCCCGTAAAGGAGGCAAGGGGAGGCACATCCAAGCAGCTTCATGTTTCGGAACGACCTTTCTCGGAATGCATCATGTTTACGGCGCTTTCACTCTATCATAAAGAGTATGCTCGTATCAGCTCAGAAGTGATTTACGACGTCTTTATGCAATGTAACGACATTCGCCGCTTCGGTTCAGCTGCTTCGGAGCTATGTTATCTGGCAAAAGGCGTGTGCGAACTCTTTTTTGAGTACATTCTTTCGCCATGGGACTTTGCCGCAGCTTCTCTTATCCTAGAGGAAGCAGGAGGCGTTCTATGCGACCTTGAAGGCAATCCGCTCGACCACACAAAGCCATCGGGAATACTTGCAGCCAACAGTCAAGAAAACCTTGACCGACTCATTGTTATCGTAAAGAAGAAAATAAAATAAGATGACTACAAGCATTCATATCAACGGAAGCGAGGTGATTATCTCCTTTGCAGGACACTTGGATACAGCAACTTCGGCTGAGGCAAATGCCAAGATTAACCGTGAACTGGACAAGGCAGGAGTTATCGACGTACTGACGATCGATGCTTCCCGGCTTGAGTACATCTCAAGTTCTGGCCTGCGCATCCTGCTTTCTTTGGCGAAGCGTCACAAGAACTTCTGTGTGACTGACGTCCAGCCACAAGTCTATGAAGTGCTCGAAACCACTGGCTTCACCAAGATTATGAAGGTTGAACGAGCCATGCGTATCTTAAGTATTGATGGCTGTAGGCTCATCGGCATTGGTGGCGTGGGAAAGGTTTACAGGTTGGATGGCGACACGATAATAAAGGTATTTCGCAAAGGCACGACAATGGAAGAGGTGCGTCGTGAAATAACACTCTCGAAGGAAGCATTCGTATTGGGAATGCCGACTGCAATATCATTTGACGTAGTAAAGGTAGAGCCACAAACAGAAGGCGAGACAGAGTGCTTCGGCTTGGTTTACGAGTTGCTGAAAACCAATACGCTGAGCACTTACTTGAAGCAGCACCCCGACAAACTTGACAAATATGCAAGGAAATATGCTGACCTCTTTAAGCAAATGCACGAGATTGAGGTGCCAGAAGGAGGTAATGTGCCGTCTGCGCTGGAACACGAACGCCAGCAGATTGAACAGATTCGCCACTATTTCCCAGAGAAAAATATTGACATGATGCTTGGCATATTGAACCACATTCCCGAAGGAAACCGACTGCTTCATCTTGATATGCAATCGAAGAACATCATGGTGCAAGATGGCGAATTGATGCTCATCGATATGGGCGAAATAAGTTACGGACATCCAATGCTCGATTTGGGGCACGCCTACTCCGCTATGGTAAGTCTCATTGGTGATTACGAGAAAACTATCGGTATGCCACGAGAACTGGGGCAACAGCTCTTCCATAAAGCAATGACGTATTATTTTGAAGAGGGAAACGGAGAATGGAACAAGAAAGAAGTTATGGCACAGATTGATGTCATATCATGCATCAGAAACTTCAGCTGGTTATCGCTTTCCGATTCCTTCCCTGAAGCGATAATAGAAGAGTGTAAAGCCGTTTTCGAAGAGCGCGTGGCGAAGCGTTACGACTACATCATGGAAGTATGTAAAACGATGAGAAAATGAAGAACAAATCGGGCGTTGTCATTATTGTAACTGTTGCGGTTCTGCTGGAGATCATCTTCCTCGTGGAATACATCTTTGCCCACAAGGGCATTCGCGAAGAGGTTGAGCATAAAGCTGAGACAGAGTTGCGCGTAAAGAACCTTGAAATTCAAAAGGTAATGGTAGCTGTAGAGACAGCTATCAGCAACACTGTTTGGGCTGCAGAACGAAACATTGATGAGCCCGACTCGCTCTATTCCGTACTTCGCAGGATGGTGGAGCAAAACCCGACTATAGTGGGAGCAGGACTGATGTTCAAGGCCGACTACTATCCGCAGAAAGGACATTGGTTCGAGCCATACGTGGCACAACGCCAAGACGGTTCCATCGAGGAGGCACAGATAGGTAGTAAATCGCATAACTATCTTGAAGCAGAATTCTATCTAAGCGGTCTCAAAGCGGGTCGAGGCGTGTGGAGCGAGCCATATTACGACAATGCAGGAGCGAAGATGATGCTCTGCACATACACAATTCCCGTCTGCAACAGTAAGGGAGAAACAGTGGCTCTGTTTGGAGCTGACGTCTCGCTGAATTGGCTTTCAAGTGTCATCAACGCCAGCCACATTTATCCGTCGAGCTACAATGTAGTCATCTCGCGTACAGGTTTGGTGATGGTTTGTCCAGACGAAAACCTTATCATGCGTAGCACGATTCAAGAAGTTACTGAAGATGCTGTTGACACAACCACACGATACATCAACCAGCAACAGATGAGCGGGCAAAGTGGACACCAAGACATCACCGGCATTGATGGAGAAAAAGTCAGCGTCTTTTATGCTCCTATTGATGGCGAGGCGGGGTGGTCAATGTCCGTCGTTTGCAATAGAGAAGAGGTTTACGCGGACCTATGGAAAAGAGGCTTGTATCTGACGCTGCTCATGTTGGCAGGACTTGCCCTACTGGGTTACATCATTTACCGTACAGCTCGAAGTGACCGCTCTTTGCAAAGAGCAAATGCAGAGAAAGAGCGCATAGGAAGTGAACTACGCATAGCTCGAGACATTCAGGAGAGCATGTTGCCAAAGACTTTCCCACCCTATCCCGAACGTAATGACGTAGATATCTTCGCCACACTCGTTCCTGCAAAAGAGGTGGGAGGCGACCTATATGACTACCATATTCGCGGCGAAAAACTCTTCTTCTGTATTGGCGACGTTTCAGGCAAAGGCGTTCCAGCTTCGCTCGTGATGGCTGTTACAAGGAGCCTCTTCCGCTCTGTTTCTGCTCATGAAGACTTACCCGAAGCAATCGTCTCTACAATGAACGAAGCAATGACAGAGATGAACGAATCGGATATGTTTGTCACACTCTTTGTTGGAGTGCTCGACTTGAAAACTGGAGAGCTCCACTTTTGCAATGCCGGACACGAAGAACCGCTGCTTATCGGTAAAGGCACCGGACTTCTACCTACCAACAATAACATTCCTGTCGGGCTGATGGCGAATTGGAACTACGAAGGTAATGCAACACTTATCTACCCGGGTACAACTATCTTCCTCTATACAGACGGACTAACGGAGGCTGAGAACAATGCCCATGTCGGATACGGAAAGGAACGTATGATAAAGACGGCACAGCAAATATTGCACGACAACAACGGAAAAGACCCAGAAACCATCATTGCTATACAGACGGAAGCCCTGCACAAACATGTGGGCGACGCAGAACAAAGTGACGACCTCACAATGCTCGCCATTAGATACAACAAGGAGTAAACACAAACACAACGTGGTGAGTTGACAAACATGACGTGGTGAGTTGACAAACACAACGTGCCAAATTCGTTAACATCACGTGCCTAATTGAACAAGACAATATGGCAACAACAGAGAATACTCCCAACGATGCTACAAAGATGAGCCAATAGCAAGCCTCGATGCAATTGTCACAGAACGGATAAAAAACCAGCATCGACGCCATCAAGCAGGGAAGAACCGTCATTATCATTTTCCACAACATCGGACAAATCATTGACGCCGACCAAATCTACGTTCTCGAGCATGGCCCTATAGTGCAATCAGGCACCCCTGACGACATTTACAAGCAAGGCGGACTCCACAAAGACATCTTCGACGCTAGTGCCCGAAGCATGAACGTCGATAAAATCGCTGACACTATATCGAGATGATGGCGGGTACTTTCGTGGCTATGTCGGATATTACCCAAAGATATACGGAGCTGAATAATACGCCGCATACCCGAAGGATGAAAACTATCTTCATCTGTATTTGTCATGCTCTTGATAACATGACAACTCGTCAGAAATGCATGGACACTATGCCGGAGCTTTTCCGGCAGTTCATGTCGGTGCTCATCCAATAGAAAGTACGTGTTGAACGTGAATATATCTACCTTGACCCGCGTATCTCTTTCAATGAGATTCCGCAATACTTCTTCTCAGGATGTGCCTGCGCCTACTTCCAAGTGGCTACGGATGTCTATACGGACTTGCACTTCAATACCGAGGAATGGGATAATCTCTCGTTATTCCCATAACTATGAACTATGGACTATGAACTGGAACAAGCCGCCATCGAGGAGCGTGCCAAGTACGTGGCTGCGTTCAATGACACGATGATTAAAATCTGGCAGGAACAGATTACGCTCCTTGGGGTGATTGACACTGCCAGCTGCTGCGCTCTCCTGTAGAGGTTCGCACTACGGCAGACGGCAAGGTGTCGGAGGTACATCTGTCACAGGCTTTCCTCGAATATGTCTTGTGGCAGGATTACGGCACAGGAAAAGAGATGCCGCGTGGGAACCGAAGCACGAAGCAAGCGCAAAGCCAAACTGGTTTGAGCTTTGCCTTGTAAGAAGAAGGAAGGCCGAAGGCCAACAGTGGCGAATTGGGGAAACCCAAAGTGCGCAAGGCTCGCCACTAGTTTAGTAGAAAATATCATCTTCGGTGATGAACATCAAGGAGTTCATGGCAGATTCACTCGGCAGGCAGTTCCAGAGCATCATTTCTGATGCACTGTCACAAAAGCGGTTCTCAAAGCTTCATTAGAAGATATCCTATTATAGCCATTTGAACAATCAAGATTGCTGGCACACCATATTTGAATTTCTTGTGCATCGTCTTGTGATGCCAAACTTTCATGCCTAACAAAGCTCCAATACTTCCACCAAGCACAGCCAGTAGCAGAAGTGAAGCCTCACGGATGCGCCACTTGGAGCGTTTCGCCTTCGATTTATCAATACCATACGTGATGAACGTAGCCACATTGATACTGGTGAGATAGATAATTATTATTTTATGAATCTCTGACATATCGCTCTTTCTTCAAATAGTGATACATTTCGTGCAAACATGGCTACTCCACAGCACGGAAGACTACTTCAAGGCCGTCGGAGGCGGCACGGAGGGGAATGGGGAGGGATTTATTGAGTTCGTCCTGCTGGAGGCTGCCGTGAAGAGGATTAGAGATGTGGGTGAGGTAGACAGGCTGGCCTGCTGGAGGGGTGTAGCGTTTTGTGCGGGCGAGCACGCTGGCGATTCGAGCAACAACTTCTGGGGTGGAATGGTTGAAGAGACGGAAGTCCTCCTCGTGCCCAAGTCCCATCGTAGCTTCCATGACGAAAGCTGTTATCGGACAGTCCGGGATGTCGCTCTTGTGCGAGTCGATGCCAGCCAGCCGTGCTGCCTTGCCCATGATGCCGCTTGTGTCGGTGGCATAGAGCATGCGCACGCCTAGTCGGTCTGCCGTTGTACCCTTCTCGACAAGGTATATCTGAGCCTGCTCTTCGTAGAAGTTTGTTGTGTGGTTGGCAGGAAGGGGTGTGAAGATGAGACCTTCCACCGTGACGGGCACGCCAATCTTCAGCGGAACGAACTGAGGGGCAGGCAGTTTGTTCTCTGATGCGAGTCGGCGGAAGTCGGACTTTGCACGGTCAATCCACGTATCGGAAATATAGACCTTCTTCACTCCCAGCTTCAGTGCTTCGAGGGGCTGATAGTGGTCGCCGTGAGAATGCGTATAGAAGATGTGTTCGGGGTGGCAGTCCTCTGGCAGCATGTCGCGCACGCTTACAGTGAGGTCGATGAGCACCTTACCGTCGAGCAGCACGCTGCTGTTACGCCTTTCGGTTGTTGTGCCCGCTTTCCATCCCGCTGCTCCCGTGCCGAGGAATCGCACCCGAAGGTCGGCATCGGAGGCCGCGGCGTTCTCGCAGGTGACAGGCGCAAAGCCTTTTTCTTCGTTTGCAATAGCGCTAAACGGCTTTGCATAAGCCTCCGCACCGCTCATTCCGGATAGTGCTATCGTAGCAATTCCGACTTGCATGAATTCTCTTCTGTCCATATTATTGGTTGTTTGGGTGTAAATGCAGTACAAAGATAAGAAAAAGATTTAGGACGTAGCATCTGCAACGAGGATTTTTTCCTATCTTCCCGCTTTTTGCATGTATTTTTCTGTCGTTTCGTGGGTCATTTCCTTTCCGTACCTTTGCAGAAAATTCTTCTGCAATGCTAACGCTTGACAATTATACTTTCTCATCTGCCCTGCCTGAGTCGTTTATTATCGAAACAGATAACGTGCAGATGAACATTATACAACCTTAGTGCTTTCTAATATCATTATTCTAACAGGGCTATCATCGCCATGATAGAGGTGGCTGCACCAGTTGATTTTTCCAGTATCGCGAAAGTCGCACTTCTCCATCACACGACCGGATGCAGGATTATTCACGAAGAAGTCACTCCAAATGGCACTATAACCCTTTTCCCTGAAACAATAATCTATCAACAGACGCAAAGCCTCGGTACAGATGCCACGATTCCAAAAAGGTCGAGCTACCCAATAGCCTGCTTCCACATCGTTCTCGCCTATGCTGATGTTACTTTCGCCGCAAACGTAATAGCCGATGCAGCCTATTACCTCGTTTGTGGCTTTCAATTCGATGGCCCAGGTGTGGTCGTTGTTGAAGATAGTACGGATTATCTCCCTGCTTTCTTCAGCGCTTTTGTGCGGAGGCCAGCCGGCACGAGGGCCCACCTCGGGGTCGCTGGCGTATTTATACAAAGCCTTTGCGTCGCTTTCACGCCACGGACGGAGTAACAGACGTTCTGTTTCCATAGCAAACTCTGTCTTCATAACGCTTTCGTTTTTTCTGCAAAGGTACTGCTTTTTCCCGAAGTCTTCAAATCTTACACGATATTCTGTCTTTTCATTGTTCATTTCCTATCCGTACCTTTGCAGAAAACTTTTAGCTATGGAATTTATTTCTAATGTCGTCGAACTGAATTCGGCTCGCGTGATTTTTTTTGTGCTTGGCTTTGCGGTTTCATTATTTTGTCGTACCTTTGCACCAGCATCAAGAGTAGGAGCCTTAGGCTCACTCACCAACCGAGCATTAGGATGCCACGGTGGTCAAGGTACGATGCGGAAGAATAGTATTAACTTCAAAATTATCCTAATTATGAAAGAACATCTTTCCAATCCCTATTTTGCAACTCCTATTGAGTTTGCTTCTATCCAAGACATCGTAGATAAACTGAATTACTCCATGGGTAACCCCGGATGGACTTCAGCACGTGCCGCACATGACATGATGCTCGTTGACACCCTTATTTATCTGGGTGTGGACGTGTCTGAAATTAAGAAGGGAAACATGGTTTCCTTCTTGCATAAGGTCGCTTATGACAAAGAACATCATAAATTAGTGATTGCAGATGGGAAGTAACCCTTCTGCTTATCACTACATCTGAAGCCTTTTCCTGTCGTCTGCTCTTGACGGGGAAAGGCTTTTCTTTTGCTTTTTGAGGGGAATTGCACCGCTCATTTCAAAAATTGTAGTACCTTTGCAGCAAGATAAATCTGAATTTAGCGTTCCGATTACTAAGAAGCGAAAGAAGCAAATTCCAATTAATGCTACAAGATGGTCGCCGTGTGCGACTGGTTGTTCAAACAAAGAAAATAAAGCAGAATGCCAAGAAAATGATTACAGAAGGTAAATACAGACACACCTACACAGCTACGGCATCGGACATTACACCATTGTATAAGCTTACGCCGAATGCCATGCTGATGTACTTCCAGGACAGTTTCGCACGGCTGATGACCATCCACGATGTTGCAGCTTTTGACATCGTAAAGCAGCACCGCATGTGGGTCATCACGGAGGTTCAGATTGACATTCAGCCAATGGTTACATACTGGTCGGAGGACTTCACGGTTGAGCTATGGGTTAGCGAACTGACTTCACTCCGCATCTACTGTGATTTCCGCATTGTCCGTAAGGATAACGAGCAGTTAATAGCCTCCGGCACAAGTCAGTGGAACATCCTCAATCTCGACACTAAGCGATTGGAAACAACCGATTTTCTTGCCGATAAGCTGATAGTGGTGCCTGAACTGATGACTGCCAGTCATAAGAAAGTACGGTTCCCCAAACCGCAGTCGTTCGACATGCTGATGGAGCATCGGGCAACACGTCTTGACCTTGATTTTAATTTCCATGTCAGCAACCGCAGCTATGTCACTATTGCCCTGCTGACCATGCCCGACGAAGT
>Ga0310695_10002596_pt1 | contig 37670 bp, 58 predicted proteins | sample RumenRJG_04DNA_FD_203882 | JGI IMG/M metagenome (GOLD analysis project Ga0310695, IMG submission 203882) | Bovine rumen microbial communities from Lethbridge, Alberta, Canada - RJG_04 (v2) (version 2) | ecosystem: Host-associated > Mammals > Digestive system > Stomach > Rumen | place: Canada...
TCGAGGAGGGCGGCGATGAAGGGAGGGGGTACTTTATTTTGACCCCCCTCCGGGGTCTGCTTTTTTTAATGGTCAGGTCAATTTAGTTTTCAATAAGCTTGATCGTTTCTACAGAAAAACTAAAAGGAATTAAAAGATTTAAGATGTTTAAGAAAATCAAAGATGTTCAGAATATTAATTATTTAAAAGTTTACCTGCTCTAAAGAAACTTTGATTAGTTTGCAATAGGGCAGGTAACTATGCAGGGGGTGTTAATTACAACTATGGTTCTAAGGTGCTTTTAATTAAAGTTAGTAATCGGTTAAATCGATCACTAATCAATAATTAAAATAATTGCATTTAATTATTTACAGTTGTATCTCTTGTTACAATGATTCTATTTCCAGTTAGATTGAATCGTATTGCATCTTCGATGGCGTCATTAATTGAGAGCCTCTCTTCTCTGTCTCCTAGTCCTTCGGTATGTTCACATACACGAGCTAAGTAACCGCAAGTGTCATAGCCATGAGTGACGTCGAATTTATACCATTTGTCGAATTCATCGAAAGGATTAAAAGGATTGTCAGAAGTCGAAAGCATGCAATCAACAACATTCATTTTGTTTTCATCTAACATAAGCTTTCTCCTTTCTATTTAATATTTTTGCGTAAAGTTGTTGTACTAATTCCGTACATTTCAGCAACTTCCGCTTGGGTATACCCGGCATTTAGCATGGCCTTTGCATGAGAGATGTTAGCTGGTGTCATAGAGGTATAAGAGGTATCTTTAGGAAGAGCATGACTCTTTACAGATTCCTGGTTAGCTCGATCAATGATCTCCTTAACTTTTGTTTTACGTAAAGCGCCGGATTGTATTGCTTCCCATTCGCGATCTGTTATGTCAAAAGCTTTTGCTTTATTTAGGATCGCTCTTTGCTGGTTAAGCACTTGACTTCGCATCTTTTTAAGATGAGCTTTTCCATCAGGAGTCTTCTGATTATAGCGCTCAGGGTAGTTCTTACGACGCTCATCAACAATCATAGTGGTAGCTCGTACCGCTCTTCTTTCAAGTACTGCATTAATTTTAGAAATCTCCACCTTTTCGGCAAGGGACTCTATCTCCTTGGCATAAGCTTTAGCAGCACTGGGATTGTATGGTACCGCCTCTGCCTTGAGGGACTCTTTCCTTGCCTTATTAGCCATGGCTTTCATCTGATTAGCATACTTTGCATAAACTAATTCCATGGGGTACTTGGCTTTAGACACGAGTTCCATAGCATCCTTAGCTTCCGCCATATTGGTAGACTCTATAGTGGCAAGTTCTCCTTTTGGATCATAGTTTGGATGGGACGGGTTATAGTATTTCCACTTACCGGTAACAGGGTCTACAGTCTTACGGCGTTCTGTATAACGATAGATCTTCTCGCCTGTTTCAGGATCTATCTTTCCTTGCCATGTACGCTCAGGCACATGAGCTTCGCCACTAGCAAGTGATACTATAGTACCAGCTTTCTTATCACTGTCATCCTTAGGTCGGTACTTAGCCTTGAGTTCACTAATGCGCATCTCATCATAGCATGCCTTGTAGTTAAGCTTATGCTTCTCAGAGTCTATGATTACCATAGAATACTTAACCGCACGAGCCATCTCATCAGGTGGTGCACCAATGAGGTTCATGTCTGTTATGAGGTTTGTGATCTTACCCATCTCTGTCTGCTGAGTCTGATGCTTTATTACTGGCATTCCCTCATAACCTGGATATGCTGACTTAGTATCGAAATCTTTCAATGACTCCAGCTGAGGTGCATTCCTAACAACATGCTTGTTATTAGGTATTACAACGACCGTATCTCCATCAAAGTCTGCACCGGACAAGATCTCTGCATCCTTGGGATTGATACAAATAGCATCCGATGGATTAGTTCCTAAGATTGCTCTTCCTTCACGATTCTTGTTGTTAACTGTAAGGATCGGCATCTCATGCTTTCCAGTGTGAGGGTATCTGACAAGAGCCAGCTTATCGCCATCTTTGTAACTTGGTGCGTACACTTCACCTTGTTTAAGACTAAGTGAAGGAAGGATTACCTTTACTGACTGACCAGGAAGAGACGCAGCTTTTAAATGTACTGCCGCCTTATCGCATTCCTCTGCAAAGTCAATAAGTTCTTTTTCTCTAACAACTGGATTGGTTATCTTTTTAATTTCCTCAAACTGCTCATCAAACCTAGCTTTTTGAAGATTCAGCTGTTGCTGCGCAAGTTTCGGATCTTGTTTAGATAATACCTGAGAAGCCAGTGTTCTAGCGGATGTCCAATCGCCCCATTTACCTTCTTCGTTAACCTTATTTATACTGCTAAGGCGTTCATTACCCTTTGAATCAATATAGTGCTTTTGACCACCTGCCATGATCTGAGCTCCGAAAGGATCTTCCATATCTACAGAGCCATCTGGATTCTTTTTCATGGGTTTAAGAACCTGTTTAGCATCGTCATCGGGAGATGTCATAGGTACTCCTTCTTTTTTATTAGAGTATACTATAATATCTTTGCCCTTAGGAAACTTATCGTCATCGAGAGTAACTGCTACACCCTTAATGTAATGAGTTCCGTCAACACCTATACGAACCTGTGCATATGTGGCATCACCAAGAGACAAATCTTTAGCGCCTCTTCTTATAGCAATCATTCCATCTCTTGGATCTGCATAACTAACTTGTATTCTCTTTGAGTCGATGGATACGGGAGGTTCAATACCCTGTGTTGTCTTGCCATTCTCATCTACATAGACATCATACGGAGGATTGATCTTGTCAAGGTTCTGCATTATGTCTTTGTATGCAGCTTTTGTAGCCTCGGCGTTACTCATCTTCTTCATAGCTTCGGTAGGAGAATATAAAAACATCATCTCCGTACCCTTTTTAATATTAGCAGGATTCGGGATCTTAGCTTTTACAAGTAAATATCCTTCATCCTTAAGCACAGTAAGAGCTGCCTCTAACTTCGTGGATTTAACGCCCATTCCATTAGAAACACCTTTACCTACATCTATTGCATGTATGGCTTTATTACTGTTTGCAGATTTGATCAATGCATCAGCAAGGTCTCTGGTCTGTCTAACTCTTTCTTCAAGATCCGGTTTTAAATATGAATCTACAGTAGAAGCAGACATTCCTAATTTCTGAGCAATGGCATTAACAGACATTTGTCTTGTGTATCTCAGCTCTTTTATATGAGCTATCTGAGCCGCTTTCTCAGCATCCTTGCCATAAGAATATCTATAACGCATTTCTTTAATAGACATTCCGAACTGTTCAGCTAATTCAGCATCTGTTAACCCTTTAGAACGGTAATCTCCCCAGCCCTTGAACCATGGTTCATCCTGATAAGGATGTTCTCCAGAACCCCATTCATAACGGCCGGACTTTCTTTTTACGCCAGAATGCAAAATATAACTGTGTTCCATTTGTTACTCCTCTCTTTTTAACTGCTCTATTATTTTATTGTAGGATATAATTTTGTCAATAACCGGAGCTATTCTGTCTATATCAGGATTGGTGATTATTACATCGTCGTTTTGATAAATTCTCAGTTCTATTTCGGTGTCATTGACATCGAGATCATATTCTAAGAAAAATAAAGCAGCATAAATTTCCAATTGAGGGATGTTCCCATGTTTATCAGTAACTTTTTCAGATCCAGTTTTTAGATCATGTATTCGTAAAAATCGGTTTTCTTCATCATAAGCTATAGCGTCTGCTGTTCCAAAACAATTGTCTGAAAAATATAATGGTTGCTCGGTCTTCATTCTAAACCCAATTGCATCATTAACATAACGGTTTAGTGTAGCATTCGTTGGTGGCAACTTAATACGATTGTTTATTAGCTCAGCAGCTATAGCATGTAACTTTGTTCCACGCTGTGCAGCCAAAAAATTATAATAAGATTCTGTTAAATGTTCTTCATCATAATTTAGCCAGCTGTGTTTACTTGCGCCTAGAAACGCGTGTTGTCCTTCTATGCGCGAATGTCTGTTCCATTTCATCCAGAACCTCCTGTTCATTATCCGGATCGATAAAACTAGAATATGACATATCGTTCATTTTGTTTACATAGTAATCCTGTAACGGTCTATGAGAAGCTTTATTTCCTCGTTTGCATTCTAAAGCTGCCCATTTGTCTTCATATAATACAAGTAAATCCGGTATTCCACGAATATAACTTGAATCATTTTTTAGAACCATGCAACCATCAAAACGATCTTTTATTCTATCTATTAATCCAGATTGATAATCGTTTTCTCTTTTTCCCATGGCTCGGATTCCTTTCTAAAAATATAAGAGCATATGACGTGATGTTGTCATACGCTCTTTAAGGAGAGGTACAAATAGAATGATGTCTTGCAAGCGCACCATTTTATCTTCTCTCTCACCATATGGCGTGAAAAATCCGAATGCCTAGTATCTGTTAGAAAACTCGTCTGTATCTTCATAATATTTATTTTCATTAAAATCTTTTTTATTCTTTAAGCATCGCGAAATTGACGAATCAATTTTTGACTTTGATTTAAGCGTATAAAAATATAAATTGGCGAACGGTGTATTGAGGCGGTCTATACGACCAGCTGCTTGGGTCATTATCTTATACGAGTGGTTTTGACTATAGAATATAATTGTGTCTGTTTCGATGCAGTTCCATCCTTCAGCACCGGCTGTGTATTGTACCAGATAGCACCAATAATTTTCGTCAGTAACCGGAATCGGTTCGTGTTTATGTCCGTTCCACTGAGAATAATCAAAGTGCTCACGCTCACACATATCAATTAACAATTCTAGCTCATAGTCAAAATTGTAAAATATAATACAGCCGATCTTCTTTTTAACAATCTCTATAGTTTTCTTTATCCTATCTGGATCACTGTTAACACAGCGACGAAGAGCTTGACTTAATCCTGAAGCGTCTCGTATTGGTTCATCTTTATAAATGTTCCAAGCCTCATCCACAATATAAAAGTAATCTTTATGATTATACTCCGTTATAACGTCTATTGGATGATGAACTGCTTTTCGCTTAAAGTCCATATAAACTAAAATATCGTTTCTATGTTGTTCTAATATTTTAGTCTCGACATAGTGATCGACAACAGGATACTTCATGAATGGTTTAAAGACAACATGAGTTCTAACAAACTCTGTAGGATTCTTGTAAAATCCATTAGCAACAAAAACCGGAATATAATCAGACCATGTATCTCCAGGTGTTGCACTCAACATGATCCAGTCATTCTTCTTTGCGATCTTTACAAATGACTTTGCCCATTTGCCTGATCCAACGGCTCGTTGCTCATCAAATATAACATACTTTCCTTGAATACCTACATACTTCTCGATGTTATTCCAAGAGTCAATTACTATATCAACACCCATGTCAGCAAACATAAAGTTTGAACATTCTTTTTCCCATTCTTTAGTGTCTCTCTTTCGAGCAGTCGTTATAATAAGCAATAAATCTGAATGTTTTCGATCATCGCAGATTTTATTGAAAAAATACTGGAGAGATGTAAGAGACTTGCCCGATCCGACTCCACCCACAAGGATGGAGCCAGTCTTGAGTTTAGTTAGGGCAAGCTTTTGATGATCATAAAGCTTCATCTACGATATTCTGAGCAGAATCCGGAATATCATAATAACGATCTTCAAAGTCATCTTCTGCAATGGTAACATACATTGTCTTGAGATATGCCTTGACACCCTGCTTACCGCTTACGTTGTAGTGGTACGGATTAATAGCAATATCAGCCTTCTCGATTTCAGCCCAATCCAGATTGTTTATTGTATCCTCATCAAGGACTGTCTTACCGCTCTTTGTGATCTGAACAACCTTAGGCGGTCTGCCCTTTCCACCGAAACCAACCTTAATCTGAATATAAGGCACGGGTTCGTCGGCAGGATCCTTAGGATTGAGGAATCTAATGTTCCATCCTTCTTTGATCATCTCGTCTGCATCGTCAGGAGTGAGAAGGAGACAAAAGTTTCTATCTCCTTCAGCATTGAACTGACCTGCCTTGCCAGCGAAGTTCCTGAATCTGATTGCACCACTTGCTACATCATAAAATTTTCTTACTGCTGCATCTGCCATTATTTTATCCTCCTTTGTTTTTGTTTAATGACATTTACTATTTAGTTACTTTACAAAACTCGTCTTCATTGTCTTCATCCCATGGCACTTCATCATCGGCATCGGCACTTTGAAAAGGACGAGTATTAAACGGAACTGAGCTATCGTATGGTGTCGGATCAACAAGCCAATTAAATGAGCCGAATTCCTCTATATGCTCAACAGCTTTGTCTGCTGCCACCACATAATACGAAATATCAAGATCATCTTCCTTACCCAACTGTTTTACAACTTCTGTCTCGAGCCATCTATATCCTTTAGCACCTTCCGCAGAATACATCTTGCCATTCTGATCTCTTAATAAGATACCGCCGCCACAGCCTTCTTTGATGGGTAAGAACGATCCAACTTTTCCGACGAACTTGTACGCATGTTCATCATCACCAAGATCTTCATTCATGTCCAAATATAATGCACTCTTAACCTCTTTAGTCTGAGCATAATCAGCCAGAACGAGATCCTTCTTAGCGAACAGCTTTTTGAAAATATAAGGATCCGCAAATTCAGCTCCAGTAGGAGTCCATGCAGTCTTTATTTTCTCACCCGTACTAAGCTCGAGTTCATGTTCGCCATCTGCATATTTAGCAATATAAACAGCATCATTAACCAAACACATCTTATCATATGTTGCCTCCCATTCAAATGTATAACCATATCTCTTACCGAACTCCATTACAAAATCAACCATTTCCTGAGTAATGTCAGGAATCTTAATAGAGTCTGTTTTGATGTGCGCTACAGTAAATCCACGCTTTTTAACTTCTTCAGCAAGATCCACCATAAACAGTGCGCCACGCTTAGCGATTATGTTGTCCTTGTTTCTAGGATCTCTAAACGCATTTTCAAATCTAGCCTTGGTAAGACCGTAAACAGAATTAATAACAGTCTTTAACGCGTTTGCTAATGCCTTAGATGTTATTTCACCTGACTGAACTTTCGGAACATACTTAGCTAATACACCATCCAAAATATCATCAATGTTGCTCCAGTCTTCGTGCTTTACACTTATACGACCATCGACAATATCACGGAATCTTCTTGTGTATCTAGGACCAAATGCACATTCTGCCATCGCCGAGTGAGGATGCATAGAAGCAATATCAAGCAATCCAACTAAACCATACATACCAGGAAGTGATTCAACATATCCACCTTCTCCTACTTCTACGCCTTTATAAATGCTTTTACCACCGTCATATGTATAGCCCGGAAAATATGGCAACAGACTATCTGTGTTCTCGCTCCACCACTTCATCATTTCGGGAAACTTTTCCCACAGAAACTCGCTTACTGCCGGCTCCAGATATGTTACAGGTTTGCTGAGATCTCTGTAACAGAACTCACTCTGCGGATGCTTGTTATCGCCAAATATAATTTTGGTTGAGTGCTGGTTTGTACTATGGTTGACACTAAGACCTGAAATATCAGCAAGTATCTGTCTTGCAACCCAGTCACTTTCAAGATGATGGAATGTCGCTTCTGTGCTTTCTACATCGTTACAACAGTATTCAGCAACCTTATCCCAAAGTTCTTCAGGCACCGGCTGATCCCAAGGCAATCCAAGTTCCAAATGATGGATACCCAACTGTATTTCCCATTTCTTTAAGCTCTGCTTATTTCCAGCTGACGAGAAATCATAAATATCAGTGTAACTTATGCCATATGCATTCATAAACAATGCATTTGGTTCATTATTTACGATCTTCTGACTTAATTTATACAGCTGCTCTTCGGAATATCCAAGTATCCTTGCCCATAAAATATGATTATCATATCTTCTGTTGTTAAAACCGACTAATTTATTCTCTGTCAGTTTCTGCACTGCATCCGGAGTAGGATTAATCATCCTTACACATCCAGGAACGCCATCTTTTTTCCAACATATTACAAACAAGTTAGGAAATACTTCCACATCGAAAAATATAATAGGCGAATCATCAGCATACTTTGGTCCGGCATTATTATATGGCGATCCTTCAGCATCTACATCCTGATAGAAATGCATTTTTGAAACCAGTTTAACGCAATACTCCGAATGATTACTTGAATTGTTTGCAAAAGCAAGAATCTTCGGCCGGAGATCTGAAATATCATACTGTACTCCATTTTTGTAAGCATCTTCAAGGAGATCATAAATATAATCTACAGAGGGTTTAGTACCAGGGTGATACTCCTTATTAAGATTCTTCATGATCATGGTTCGAAGAGCTTTTTCGTTAGCTATAACGAATTTCTCAACCATCTTCTTTTCCTCCTTTAATGGTAAGCCCGAATTTATGGTGGCAATGGGCAAATTTACACAAGACGTAAACTTTCTTCTGAGACTTGAACCTCCAGTAAATACTTTGACTTCTATATCCTTGTCATAGACATTTGCTAACTGACTAACATCCCCGTCATAAATATAATGCAGATGAATTCCAGCACCAGACTTGCTCAACTCCGCGTAGGTCTTAGGCCATTTAGATGCGGCAACCATATTAAGCTCAAACGACTTTTCGCCTGTCTCTGGATCCTTAAGATCAAAGTCTATGACTATATGATTCTCAGGAACTTTGACATAATGTAACTTACGAGGATCTATCTGCTTAAGGATAGTTTTGCAATTATCCCATTTACAGGATGGTATTCCGTCCGACGTAGCTAACTGAGCTGGCCACGTCTCACCCTCGTAGTCAAATATCCCTGGCTCATCTACACTGAACTTGAGCCATGTGTCAACTCTACAACCTTCATCAGAATCAGCTATACCTATCTTGGTAAATCTGAAATCTGAGTAGTAGTTAAAATATCTTTTGTCTCCGCGTTTTGTGTCTGGAGCAAACTTCTTGAAGTAGTCCTTGAGCTCTGTTTTGAACTTAAGCCTATCCAACTTATACTTCAGCTCTGACAATTCACAATACCGGTTATAGCATTCCCAGGCTGCTGCCAATGTTGTGCCGTTCCACTCATCAAGAAAATCTTCGTGACACTCCTCAATGAAGTTGTATAGTCTATTTGTTGCTCGTATCATCTTTACAGGGTAGTAACGATTGTAATATCCAGGGTCTTCGTTAAATACCTGCAAACACTTGTAAGCTATCGCACCGTATTCAAACGGTATCTGATCCATCAAACTATCATAATCCCTGCGACTAAATATCTGACCAGTCGGCTCAATGTCTATAATACGCCTGAGCAAGCCTGATCTAGCATCTGTAATACAAACCTCTCTGTTCGTACCTGCAAATATCATTGTGTGAAACTTGGCATTATACTGAGACTTATGCTTCTCATTTACCATGATGTTCTCATGAGATATAATACTGTTCAACCGAGCATTGTCTTCAATCTTGCTTAAGTCCACATCATCCTGAATAGCTATTAACGGATTCTCTCTGAGTGACTCGAGTGCAAATGTCTGGCCCATGCCGATAGACTTAATGTCTATCGAAGCGGTGTATCCTCTGAACATTTCTCTTATGATACTAAGAACAGTAGACTTACCTGTTCCTGCGTCACCCACAAATATAAATAACTTTTGCAGTCTTTTAGACTCACCACTGATGATAGATCCTATTGCATACTCTATCTTCCGTTTCTCTTCTGGAGAATATAATGTTCCAACCAGCTCATCCCAAGCTGATGTATCTCCTTCTTTCATAGAATACGGAAGCTTAAATGATGCATAGTCCTCCCTTGTGACTTCATCATCAGCAAATATAACTTTACTGTTAAGCCATTTGAAACTGTCTGCTGCCTGCTTCTGATACCAATGTTTAAAATCATCCATTCCTTTCGTATCAGAATCGGTTAATGTTTTGATATTTACGTCAAGGTTTCCAAAAGCTTTATCACGAATATCATTTGCACATTCTATTAATTCGTCATCTATGCATTTGGCGGCATCGTAAATATCTGTGGACCATAACTTCTTTTCTTCATTCCATACAGCATAGAAGTCTTGACCTTTTATCATTATATCTTTAGAAGGCCTATTAAAATAATTGGCACATACCATAACCTTCTTACCAGACATATTTTTTGTTATCGGTTTGAAGAAATCCACATATATATCCTCCTTTCATCATTTGTAGCAAAAAATCCAAAAATTCAACAAAATTTAAAATCACGGTGTTTTTATTTTATATATTCTATATATATTTTTTTTAATTAAAAAATAAATATTAAATAAATATAGTGAATATCGTGATTTTACAAATACAAAACTAAATTTTAGCAAATCGACTTAATTTTATCACGACATTCACGAAGTTTTACAGTCAAACTTTTTAAACAGTCTAACGCAAACCACCACATAAATATCAAATCCTCGTGATTACCGTGATTCCAAACTCATCTACTTTTTCTTATTATCAGCCTCCTTGCTCACATCTGATCCAGAAACCGGCTTGCAAACAACCACCAAGTCACCATATTCCATCTTATTAAGCCTATCTATAATGACCGCAACACCCGTTTGTACCTTTTTACTGCCATATTTATTAATTATAGCAGTCAAATCAGACACAACTTTGCTGTTAACATACACCACCTGTTCAGTTTCAGGCGCTTCTATTTCCTTCTTTTTCATACATTTCCTCCTATTGATCCATACAAATAAAAAATATAAAAGATTAATCACATGAAAAACCTAGGGCACTCAGGATCCGTGCCGGTTTGAATCTTTTATACACTATATCAACAAGACTGACCCCTGACTTTATTCAGTCTCTATGTGAATTATTCTGGTATGATTCAACCCAGATAAAACCCATGTGTATCTTCTCATTATATCGCATGAAATTCTCAATATTCTCCATAGTTCTCATTATACCACCATGATGCTTGAACCCACATATCTACATCTCGTAAATCTTCACCCATCGGCGGGTATTCAAGTGGAAACAATCCGCCAAGTCCGTCAGAACCGTATCTACATGAGACCCAATCGTCAAGTATCTCATTTAAATCTTCTTTAGCCGAGCTTCCAAATTGCTTATCCGTAAATCGCAAAATATCAAGATTGTCAAGCATTATACTAACCCATTCAGAGCAGCTAATCTCGCCAACCATATCTCTATTTAACCGCCAGGCAAATCCAATAAAGAATTCTAACATGCTGCATGATTTATTTACGTCCGTAATCGGCTTGTCATACTCTCGACGCATAGCCAATCCGTCATATGCCCTATTTCCATCAAAATCATTTGTCCAGTTAAATGGTATACTATGCAAATATCTTGCAAGTTTTACATGATCATTATCGCCAAATCCGCAATCATATAAGAATTTAAAATATTTATTATCCAATCGAGCCACCTCCTTTCTTCAAATATAAAAACTCTAGGGAATGTTTCATCCCTAGAGAAAAGTTAAATATCTATTCCCAGTTCTGCTTACGCTTGACCTCCATGATCCAATCGTAGTACTCCTCGTTATCTAAATAATCAAGATAAGCGTCTTTCTGTCCCATAGAATATCCCCAATACCAAGTTGCTATTAGAGATATAATACCACCCACAATACTAAAGAATATAATTACCCCTGTGCTCATTTATTTCCTCCATTTAAAGATTAGATGCAAATCACTTAGAACACAAGCCAATAATATGATGGCTTTTATCTCTTCAGAAAGATCAATAACATATACATGCATGGTTAAAAAGTTCACAATCCCAAATATAACTAATGTAATCATGTTATTCCTCCTCTTTACTCTCTATTAATTTATTCAGATACCACTGAGCCTTCTTGAGATCCTCAAGTCCGTTCTTCTTCGAGTATCTACATACATACTTCAGAATATTACCTACAAAATATCCATCCTTTCCATTAAGCCCAGCAGTAGCACCAATGATGAAGTCTATAACCTCAAGACCTCCAGCCATCTGGTAATGCTTAGGGTGATTTACAACGTCTTCTTTTACTTCTACATCTTTGATTTCATTCAAATTCATATACTATCCTCCTTTTGACGGTTAGTCTTCTCCTTTCTGACAATCTCATCCAACGAATCAGCTATACTAGCCAAATAAAGCGATATAGCTCCCAAATATACAGAATTTAATTCGTCTCTGGACGGTTTTATCAGTTCGCCTAGGCTATTATACCGTTTCATTTGCTTTAGCATTTCTTTATGCGCTTCCATATATTCACCCATTTCTTATCCTCCGATCTCATTTATTATACAACATCCAAGCTACCCACGCCGGAACCTCGGTCATAGGAACGTCTTTGTATTCCACGAATACTGCTATGTAGAATATAATGTAGCCAATGACGAAAATCACAGGTAAACACTTTATTAAAAACACTATAACATCTGCAAGTGCGTCTTTAATCTCATCCCAATTCATTTCTTATCCTCCCTAGATTCCAATTGTTCTTTAAAAAATTTATTAATAGCATCTAAAGCACTAACTGTTTCTATAATTCGCATCGTTTTATTATTGTAGTGCATATATTCACCGTCTTTAGCGATCTTTCTAACAGCACAAATATCATACTCATCAAGTTCTTTTTGCACATCTTCTTGATATTTTTTAGAACAATAATTTTTGCAATCAAGAACATCAAGATTAGTCACGGTTAATTGCTGAGCAGGTGCTATAGGATACCATTTAATAAGCCATCTATGTGTCTTCATTTCTCTTCCTCCTTACTCGTCGTACTCATTCTTTGTACTGTCCCAAATGCTCCACTTACCGTCTTTAATCTCATCCCAATTCATTTCTCTTCCTCCTAAATATACACGTCATAGTCGCTTTTTGTCCATCCGCCGCGGCCTTTAACATCTTTTATTTCTTTTGCAAGTATGTCGGTGTCGATGTTAGAGGATATTATTTGACCGTACTTATACTCACAATGATACACCTTTTCTCCACTGAATGTCTTCGGTAAAAACACGTCAATAAATCCCCATTCGTTAGGGAACGTAGTCAATACTTCCTCTATAAATTTGCCAACGGTCATGGGTTTACTAAATGTCACCATATACGGCCCAGTGCAATCAGAACCCATGTGTAATATCTCATAATTTACCATTTCTTATCCTCCTCGTACGCAGCAAATACAACAGCAAGAAGCTCCAAAATATTAGTCTTTGCACTTCCGCGGGCCCAAGGCACGTCCATACCATTAGGGCTAGCTTTGTAGTACTCATACGCAGCAGTTATATACTCTTTTTGCCACTTTGAGAGCTCATGCCCCCAAACCTTCTCTACGTACTCAACTATTGTCTTTGGTTTCTTCTCTATCTCTTCAAATGGTGCGTCAGGCTCTACAATTCTATCATATTGCTCTTTGGTCATTCCTTCTCCTCCATATGCTTGTTAATATCTTTGAAAATCTTAATGATTATGGCGAAGGCAATTCCAAATATCACAAACCCTACTACGCCTCCCACAACTACATAGCAACCAAAATCTATGAGTTTCTCAATCATTTACTTATCCTCACTTTCTTCCTTTATCTTATTCTCCTCATACACCTTAGTCATGCTTTCAAGCATATTGCACAAAACTATATATTTTGCTTTTGTTTCTATAAGTTCATCATATAATCTTCTTTTGATTTTTACATATTCGCTCATTTAATTCTCCTCACTTTCTGGCTTATCTGCTAATCGTGCATAAATATCACAATATGTGCTATCAAACGAATCATCAACTTTCTCTAAAAACCAAGGTTTATCTATCACTTGACTATAGTATACTTTCCAATTACCACCACCAATACGTGCATGAATATATAATATATCTTCACGTCCAGCATATTTATTCCAGACTTCATATTGCTTACGAGCTTTGACTATTTCATTGTGTATATAAGTTTTTAGTATTCTTCTTTTCTGCCCATGTATTCTGTCCCATCTAATATCTAAATAATCATGCCCAACATGAACTAAATAAAAATCTTTAAGGTAATCTGTATAGCTACTCAATGTATGACACGAACTATATGGCCTCCAGAAAGGTTCAGATTCACAAAGATTTTTTGCACAATCTATAGCAATCTGTGCTTCATTAACTTCTTCTTTGATATCTATAGGTTCTTCATACTTCATCAATCTATATCCACGAAGTCTAGGAACCTCTATATTATTTTTCTCTGCAATCTCATCAAGATAATCAATATTTGCATATGCTCCTAAATCCATAATTATTCCTCACTTTCTGCCTTTATCTTGGTCTCCTTTCATACTGGTATACCAAAATGTGCATTGTAATTATCGTTTGAGATTTTACATAGTCTTTTTTCTTCTTTGTTTGCCCGCTTTAACCACTTACCGCAATCACTACAATATAAACCGTAATGCGGATATTCTACGGTATAGAAAAAATTATCGCACCCGCAAGAGCATTTATAATTTTTTATCTTCATTTTTTGTTATCCTCACTTTCTTCCTTATACGGTTCTGGTAAAGAAGGCATCCAAGCCAATACATCATCCACTTCCAAATATCCCCATTCGGAATCATAGTCGTAAAATCCACATTTATGTTCTGGGAAGTCATATTCATCAATCTTATGCAGATCCGTGGCAAAACTAAGTACTTCTATGCGTTGTGGCAGACCACAAAAACTACTCACAGTGACTAAGTATTCACCGTCCTTTTCAGGTAGCCTCTCTGATATGTGGATCCACTTCGGCTCTTGCTCTAACGCTTTGATAGCCATGTCATATGCATCACATAGACATTTGGCAACTTTTAGATTCGGATTGATACTCCAACTGGTTCGTTCTAATTTAAGGATTTTAGCCGCTTCTTCATTTGTCATTGAGTTCCTCCTCATCAATCTTTAGCAAAGGCGCTAAAGATTCTATACTGATCATTTGAAGATTCCTGTGGCTAAGCCAAACATATCCAGGTTTACCATTAACCGGTTCAAAATACACTTTGATCATCTCAGCCTGTTTCTGCTTTTTCTCATACTCTTCAATTTTAGCTTCGACTTCATCGACTGAGAAATCCTTAATAATGTCTATCGACAGACCATACTTCTCACCAAATATCTCTTTTCTTGTGTCGTTGAACCCAAGGTTAGAAAGTTTTCTTGCTAATTCCCAAGCATCTTGTAAGCCTGCTTCATATGCAGCGGGTGTTGATTTGTCTATCTGTGCAGATTCCTTGCCATCTTTTAGACCATCTTCATATCCTTGGTTGTAGACATTATAGATTATATCCCCTACGGAGTGCGTCACATCTAATATAAATTCACTGTTTTTAAAAGATTCGTTCATTCTCGTTCCTCCTTCTTTATATAATCATTGATAAGCCCGCAGCCATCTTTCGTGTGCATTGCACAGATAGCACATTCCTCAGCACAAAAATCTTCGAATCTTTCACGCAGTTTTTGCATCTTCTCTTTCAAGGTTTTTAACTCTTTTAGGTAGTCTATGAGGCATACAATAAAGACCAGGCTGCCGTCAATTATAAACTTTGGATTGTCCATGTAAAACTGTTGTATCGCCTCTAACTCATCGATACATTGATCCAAAGCCTTTTCTCGAATACGTAAGCTGTCATCTTTGCTAAATAGATCTTCCTCAGTCATTTTCTTTATCTTTACTTTTGAGTTCATATTCGTTCCTCCAAATATAAAGTTATGCGGGTAAGGATTCGCACCTTACATGACCTTCGAAGTTATCTCAACTGCCGGAATCGAACCGACCTATCACACTACTACCCTTCGCATGACCGTATCCCAGACCATTTAGCGTCTACCTATTCCGCCACCGCATAAATATCACTGTAACGTACTTACATAGTCTTCAAAGCTGGTAAAGTTCTTGGGTGTCTTGAGTTCCGGAGAATATACAATCATCCCCTCTCCATCAGAAAGCTCTTTGAATTCGATCTTCTTACCAACAGATCGCTGCAAATGCTTTCTGAGCTTCTCAAGACTACCATCCTCGTCTCTCCACATCTCAACAGCATCACGACTTATATACGAGCAACCACCAGGATATAAAACAGAGTTCAATCCATTTATGCAATTCTTAACATGATGGACTCTTTTCTCCTTGCTAATGTTCCAAGCAGCCTGCAGTTCTAAGACGGTTCTACGTCTCATAGAGAAGCCACAACACGGACAGCTAGCCTGATATGATCTGTAGCTTTCGTCAGATCCAGAAAGTATCTCATCGTCTGCTGCCAAGTTGCCAGTTAATACCTGGATTTTAACATCCTCTTTGTTTCCACACTTGGGACACTTCTTAAATATCTCATTTAACTTTCTTAACTTCTTACTCATGTTAATTGTCCTCCTTAAGACAATTAATGATCTTGTCAAGTTGCTTCTGTTCGTGTCTGCGCTGGTTGTATACTCCTCCAGCTATAAAGCACGATACTGCAGTACAGCCAAGAAGCATCAATACAGATATAATTATTGCTAATGTTCTCATACGCCACCTCAAATCTCGAATCTATTCGGATGCTTATCTACCTGTGCCTGCAAACCCTTACAAACGTCCTCAATCGGGGGAAGATATGCAAGGGTCGATCCAATACCCTTAGTCATCTTGCATACAGCCAGATCCATCTCAGCCTCTCCTGCTTCTCTGGTCTGCTTGCAATTTGACTTGGATTTGAGATAAGCGTATTTGTAGTCCTTAAATACTTCCTCAAGGACCACTGCTGCCAAACGCTCACACCCAGCGTCATCCATCTCGTTAATATCAAGCTTACCAAGAGTCTTCTTAAGCTCAAGGTATATGTCCTCGTACGGGTCAAATACTGAATCATCATAATGGCGTATTTGTGTGAATCGTCTTTCGCCCTTATGCTCACCGAACCGTACTGTATGTGATTGTCTCTCTATGGTGTAGAACGTAATAATATCATTCTCATCTTCTTCGTTAATCTCAAGTTTGTTATAACCCAACAAGTTGTTGAGTCGTCTCTTAAGTTCTGCCCTGCTCAGTGTCCTCGGATCACCTACCATATCGGACATACTTAAGTTGTCAAAATCGTACTTAGACTTTACTGTTTGCATTCCTCTTCTTGCCATATTAATATCCTCCTATTCATTGTTTATGAGTTTTTGAAAAATTCACATAACGCCTCAATAAAGCTTATAGTTAATATCCAGTTCCATATAGCTCTAATCTTTTTTCTCATTGGCAATACCTCCTAACTGAATATCAGCGTCAAACACTGCTGTTGGTATACCACATTCGTCCAACTTTTTACATACTTCATTAATGTTTCTGGCTTTTACTAATATCTCCACACCGGATCCATTTGGATACATGAGTCGGTATTCAGATATCGGTGGCATAACCTTTGTGAGAGTAGACACACCATCATCCAGATTAATATCAATGCGTTTGTTCATAGGCCAGCCGTTTTGTCTCTTGATACGAGCTTTGATATTGTTAAGTGCCTGCGCTTCGGATTTAGCCTGTGTATGCATGTCAAATTCACCGGCATGAGGATATCCGTTGTCGTCGTTCCACGATGCCCATCCCTCAAAATGATACAGTTCTTTGTCTTTCAGAAAAGACATTTGTCCGTCTTTCTGCTCAATGTAGGTGACTTCTTCTGAAATATCAGGATGTTTGTATTCCTGCTTGAGCCACTTTCTAAAGTCATCTAAGCTGTTCAAATCCTGTAAAAAGTTTCCAAATACTTCTGTTAATTTTTCGGTGTTGGTCATACGTCCTCCTTTGTTTATTGTTAATAGTTGAAGTAATGATCTCCCTCTTGTATATATCTGGTTCCTGATCTAGGCCACGATCTAGCAAAGAATTTTACGTTTGTATCTGTCCTGGCTTCCGCTTCCTGGTAAACCATAGACAAAACATCATGTCTAAATGACACTGCATTCATGCCTGCTGTGTAATACTGGTTCGGCTGAAATATAACACTGTGTATATCGTTAGGGAATCTCGGATCCTCTACTCTATTTAACACGGTGTCTATCACAAGTCTAATGCCGTAATCAGATTGGTTTCCTGCTTCTGCCGTTGCTATACGTGTTAGCTCAATCGCTTCCGCTTCTGTAATCGCGATCACATCTGGTGTAAACACTGAAATATTCTCAGAAACAGTGGCCTCTGCTTCCTCGATCTCTAGAATATCACCATCGTGGCAATCAGGTAGTACCACATTTACCGAGATGGTGATCGGCTGTGGACCCGGGTCTGGATGCGGTCTAACGTCAAATATAACAATCACTAGCATCACTATCCCGATTATTATGGTTATTATCGAGATTATTAGATCAATCTTATCGTGTTTTTCCATTATACCTCCTTTATTATCTTTTCTTTCTCATCTTGGAGTTCTTTTATAGCTTCATAAAAAGCATCATCTTCGTACCTATCGGCGGCCTCCGTCAATAACTCGTCCTGAATCTGTATGATCTTACGCTGTTTTAAGATTATACTGTCCTGGTACTTGACGGTCTCTTCTAATGAACGTATCACATCTTCTATTTTTTTAATCAGGTCTATTGCTGACATTTATACCTCCTTAATAAATATGCTCTTCACAGATTCCATTTAAAACCTGGTTGCCATTGTATAAAATATCTATATCGTTAGAATAGTAGCCATTCTGATCCGAGTAACATGCTATGAATATCCAATGTATGACGTCGTTGCTGTCTTTAGAGCCAAACCTAAAGCCCATTCCATCTATGAACTCAAATATAAGCTCCTCATTGAAATTAAAACCATAATTAACATTATTTTTGGTCAGTGTTCCGAAGTCTGCATAATTACACTCACAACAATCTCTATCGTGCTCGAAAGTTATTGTGTTACCATTGTCAAACAATATATGTTCATCGGTCACTTCTTTAATCTTCATTTTTGTCCTCCTTATCTTGGTCTACCAACATGCGTTTTACTTTTTTGAAAGCTTCATTTTTGTCGCAATGCAGAAAAGTCAGTTCATCATACGGACAACCACAACATATGACTTCCTGTAGTTCTTTAAGCTCTTTATCCATATCACAGCCACCCATAAGCGTCCTTAACGGTCTGCTCTATGAATCCCCTGAACTCCGGTTCATGCATAATATCATCCATAAATGCTTCCTTAACAGCCTGCTTGATCATTTCTTTGAATTTAGGATCGCGCTTAAGATCGTCAATGCTTGCCTGCATTAACTGAAAGAGCCCTTTGGCAATTTGATGACCAGCCGCGTAATAACTCGGATTTTTAGGCGCAGGCCCATATCCGTAATCGATGCCTTTAACGCCTTTCTCAAGCCTGCCGTACTTCTTTTTCTTAAGACAATGACTCAGAGCATCGTTAGGAGCATTAAGGTTATCATCCTTATCGATCTTAACTTCCTTTGGCTCGTCTACCTTAATCTCGCCTTCGACACCGTACATCTGTGGAAATATCCGGTATCCCATGAGCTTCTTAACGCACACGTCACTAATTTTATTTTTGCGAGTGCAGCTGTTCAGGTAATCCGAGCAGTAATCCATCATACGAGACAGCTCAGTGGGCATAAACCCCTTGTCAGTTATAATCTTTCTCAGCAACTGTCCATCGCACTTGTATACTTTGCTAGCTTTCTTGTTCTTCATTGTAAAAGATTTCTTACTCATGTTAATTGTCCTCCTAATTCATTGTTAATGGGTTTTTAAAATATAACTTTTACTTACCGTCGTCAGTGTCTTTGCATTCACCAGTACGCGAGAATTCTTCATGTGATGTCATCTGGCATCGACCACCATGCAAATAGCAATCTGTCTTATTGCATTTCGTGTTCTTGTCCGGATCACACACATATAAACTCATCAGCTTGGTCAATGTGGCCTCTTGCGATAATAACATTTTAAACAGACGATCTATGCGTCTGTTTGTGACTGCTAATTTAAGTACTAAAAATGCTAACGATATGAATATTACAACAAGTATTGTCTCGTCAGACATGTGTTCCTCCTTTAAATATAATACCCCGACTCCACTGTAGAAGCCGGGGCACAATCAATTAATCAGCAAAGTCTCCGAGATTTTCCTCTTCGTCGTCAACTTCCCCAATTACATCGCGTTTGTATGACAGATCAACTGCCTCAACCTCGATCTTCATCATCATTGCATGATCAATGTAATATGTGGTTCCAGGCTTAGTTATCTTAGCATTTCCGATATATCTTACCGGATCATCGATGAATTCTTCTGTTTCGTCAAGATACGTCTCATCCTTCAAATATAATGTTATGCAGGTTGATTCGTAATCTTCAAAACCGTTCATGAATTCAGATTCAGTAATCTCCTCAATCACATCGGAATACTCAACCGGATTTACTTCTTCATGATCTTCATCGTCTTCGTCCTCGTCGTCCTCTTCCTTGATCCGGACATCACCGCCGAGCTCACGAATGCGGTCTACATAATACTCGATGAGTTCTTCCTGAGATTCAGAATGGATCTTATTATCCTCAAGATCATTCTCGTCTCTGCGTCTGTACACCTCTCTAACCTGCTCGATCTCGTCGTCAGCCTGTTTTCTGAAGCTTTCTCTCACAATATAATAAGTTGCAAGAGATCCAACTACTGCACCAGCTGTGAATGTGAGTATTCCTTTAATGTTCATTTGTTTCCTCCTCGATAGAATTAACGTTAATGGCTACCGGTCCCTTTTCATTACTTGCATCAAGGTCAAAGGACACTTTCTGTCCCTCGGCCAGCTTCTTGAACTTGTGGTTTGATACTATTGCACTGTAGTGCACAAAGTATTCAACGCCAGTATCAGCGTCTACAATAAAACCATAGCCTCTCTTATCGCTAAACCACTTAACTACACCTGTGTTACTCATGAATATAATTCCTCCTATTTTAATCGTTCTTTCTGGTAATGATTGAGCTGTATTTGCCGCCGATTCTTTCAAAACTTTCCTGTCCACGTTCAAGACTTATCGGGCCGGCAACATTGGGGTCGATCTGAATATACAGATAATCTCTATCATATGGATCATCATCTCCGCGCTTACCATAGAATGTTGAGATTCTCAGATCAATTCCCTTATCGTCTGCATACTCATTATTCTTAGGATCTCTGCGATACCATCCGACAATCTGTCCATCATCAGACATCTTTTCCGGATTATTGCCAAATATCCATTTAATTACGTCATTGTAATAGATTGGCTGTCCATTAAAGTACTGAGTATTCAGCATTTCCTGGTAACACTCAAGCTGCGATCTGATGTGTATAGCTGATCCTCCGCACTCCTTAAACAGGAATGAGTCTCGGTCAATCACTCTTGCATAAGGAGATGCAACAGAATATAACTGATCCGGATCTACAACGTTTGCCTCTTCCTCTGTTACGCTGCCATCCTCATTTACTACCTGGATCTTCTGACGCTCATAACCATAACGACCGTAGTAGTCTGCTTCCTCGCCAAACTTTTCTACGATACGGCGTCTGTATGTGTCATATGCCTTTGACATAGCTGAATAAGCAGCCGACATTACCAGATATCTCTTCCTGATCTGATGATGACCAACAAGAATGCTTGTTGTGCCAAGGATCACAAGACCTACTGGTATAGAATATAATTTGGCAATCTCAAACGCCATGTGATGGTTTGCTGCCTTTACAACTGCAGCCCTCTCATCAGCAACCTCTGTTGACAGCTCATTAACATTCTCTTCAGTTATCTCGTTTTCATGATCAAACTCATTAATTGCATCCTCACGCTCGTCACAAATATCACCGAGCTTCTTTGCTGTGTTTACACATGCCAGTACTCCACCCCCAACGATGGCAACAATACCAACGCCAAGCAGAATCTCAGGCGATGCTTCCTTTGCTTTAAGGCCCAGCTTTATTAAGCATTTAGGCATTTTCACTTTCATTTTCTTTCTCCTTTCCTTCATCGTTTACTTTGTTCTTTACGGATCTCATCTTGAGATTGTTGTTTTCTCCCTCAAAGATCACATCACAGATCTTTCTTGCACAATCCGGACACAGATCATAGCCGGAAGCAATACTGATCCATTTCTTGTTCTTCTGATCCCAGTTGCCGATACGGATACTGTTAACCGGATACTCCTTGCCATCCTCAACATGGTTGTATGAGTTTCCGAGTTCATATATCTTACCACATCTGTCACACTTGAGCACACTCAGCTTCATTACTTTGCCCTCCTTCTGGATATAAATCCCTTCCATCTCTCAGCAAATAAGCTAGGCAATCTGACAATTACCTTGCGGCCAGTAAGAGGATGTCTATCCTCCTGATGCTGAGCCTTAGCCACCTTACTGTAGCCAGCCTTCTTCATGTTCTTTCTTGCAACGCCTCTTACAAGAGATCTTAATGGTGATGACATAAATATAATTCCTCCTTTATGATGTTTAATCGAGTCTATCCGGCTTCGGGAGCTCAAGCATAAATCCGTCTCTGGATCGTCTTACACTTGCCCCTCTCAGATCACCCTTATACCAACCATACTTCTCATCCGTAAACGACGCAGATATTCCGACAAGGTCGTACAAATCTGCTACTGATGCCTGACCATAGTCATACGTGAGATCTGTCAAACTAGACAGTACTTCTTCTGCTTCTCCGCGACTATCTAAGCAAATATCATCGAATCTGTTCATAGAAGAACCACGTCTATCATCACGATCTCGTCCTCTTGATGAATCGCTGCGTCTGTAATAGCTTGCATAGTCATTATCGCGCTTCTTACGCTTTCCTCGAGCCTCGCCGAACAAGAGAACCTCAACACCATTGCCGATCATGTCAGACAATGTAGCCTTGATTGCTGGTATAGCCACATCAAATATAACATAGTCTTTGACATTCACGACATCTTCGCCGAAGAATGCCTTCTTGAATTTTGATGCTGTAGTTTCCTTTTTACGAGTTACTGTTCCGGTGGCGATCTTAGCAACTCTGGGCTGATGCGTGGTGGCAGATACATCAGACCTCTTTGCTTTGTCAGAGTTTGACAAATATCTTTCCTCGGAACTAGATTCCTTAGCCAAAGGATGATCAACTGTACGCTCCACCTCTTTAGTTACTTCTGACATTATGTTTCCTCCTTAACTTTGTTTAAATATAAAAGCTATAGGAGCGTTAACTCCCATAGCCATAGGTTCAAGCTTCCTCGATTTCCTCCTCGTCAGGCTCAAATAAGTCTTCATCAAACTCTTCATCGTCATCTTCGCCTGTTATGAGTTCTGCTACATCGTCTGCAATTTCTGCATACCCAAGTACTTCATCCTTAGCAGCAGCCCCTGCTAAATTTCCCGCAGCATGTGCGAGACCGAATACGCCCAGCGGTATAAATATCTTTTTAAGACCTTTAATATCGCCGATATCCGTCTTCTTTAACAGAAAGCCTACTACTGCAGCGCCACCAATCGTGGCTCCTACTTTAACTACTGTAGCAATTCCCTTCACAGGTTTACTTTCTTTGAATTTCTTCATTTGTTCCTCCTTTATGTGTTTATGAGTTTACTTGTTCCTATTATACAGCATGAAATATAATTGCAAAAGGATGAGGAGCGTTATTGCTCCTCGTTTTCCTTTGTGTCCTGAGATGTATCAGGGACATAATACTTTTTTGTGCTTCTTGTAAGAGTGTCGACTCCATAACCTGCTATACACAATCCTACAATTGTGCAGCAGATAGAGCCAGCAATCTTGCCAAGAGTTCTAAGCTTCTGTCTCATATCATTACCTCCTTCCTATTATAGGAGCTGAAATATCACTTAACTTCACAGATTTCAGTGATCTGCTTGGCCAAATCCTTAACAGTTTCCTTAGGCGCTTCCAACTCTACAACCTTCGGCTCAAGCAACAGATTCTGTGCATGGAGACATATCGCCGGTACCCCGGATTCAGATAGCTTAGTTGTAATATCAACACCGTTTCCGGTATAGAGATATGCGTCTTTATAAGTCTTAAACCACTCAATGTACTGCGCCTGTACCATCTTTACGCCTTTTGCTTTGCCAAGAAAATACCCCGCAGCAACACCAAGGCCAATACCAACGGCATATGTAGCCAAAGGAAAATACTCGCTATCTGAAACCTTGTCAATAACATTTGTAACGGTTCTCTTAGCATTTGCGATTGTGCTATTAACTTTCTTTCTCTTCATTATTGTTCCTCCTTAAAAATGATGAGACATTACGCCTCGTGTTTAAATGTTAATTGAAAGCTTATAGGACCAGATTTCTCTGATCCTATTTGCCGGTTTAGAATTCTGTAGTTGTAACATCGTCAACTACAGGAATCTCTTCCTCTACCTGGGGAATCTCCTCAGGTATAGCCTCCGGTTCTGCTGTTCCATTGCTTGCATTATTCATTGCGTCAATTGCTTTATTAAAGCCTTTAGCTTCTCCCGCCTTGTTGATTAACACAGCCGTTCCGACTGCGCCAGCACCAATGACGATCCACTTTCCGACCTTCTTTGCTTTTCCGCCAAATGCTGCAAGCTTCGGATGCTTCTCCGAAAAGCTTACCTTCGTTTCCTCCACAGGTGCATCAGCAGTTGCCTGCTGAACTTCCTCCTGTACATTTTCAACTGTTACGTTTTCTTCTACCTTGTTGTTCTTAGCCATTTTCTTATCTCCTTTAATTAAGATATCGCGGCACTATTACCGCTCATTATACTGTGTGAAAAACTTGGATACTCTATCATTTGGAATCCAGGACCGCAATCAAGGATTCCTTGTAATCAATATGACTCTCTAGATATTGTATCATAATTCATATACACAATCGTTACCTCATGACCGTTATGCATGCCGGTGTGTGGCTCAAGAAAATAGTCCTGATCAATTGCTGACATTGACATACCCTTAGATGCTATACCATTGTTATACGAAAATTCGCATTCTTTACCGCCACAGTCAGATATAAACAGAGCATGAGCATAATAGTCAGCCTCTTCTCTGAGAATCTTATTAGCTTTGTCTGCTGCCTGACGAACTCGTTCGTACGTAGAGACAAACTCCTGACCAGATTTCGGATCGTAAAACAGTGACTCCCCATTTTCAGCGCCGCATCGCTTAATATACTCATCAGGAATTTGCAGATTCTTTATCTCGTCCTCATGCACCGCATGCTGAACTTTACGCTCTTTGTTCTCGCCAATCTGCTCAATGACTTTTTCCTGATACTTTTTAAGCGCTACCTGTGCTGCTTCAGCTGCACCAGCTAATGCTGCTTGTCTTCTTGTGTTGATTACCTGAGCTCCAATAGCTGAACTTATTACCACACTTACTGTTAAGAATGTAGGAATATAATACTTCCAACCAATCTTAAACTTGTCAAAATTTGTAAGAGGTTCATATGTCACGTCATATGCCTCCTGCCAATTTTTTCCAAATATTGTATGCTCTCTGTCAGCTCTAGCTTTTGCGTCTAGATCGCGCTCATGCTCCTCCTCGTCAATCTCCCTAATTGCTCGAACTGTTGCCTCGGATGCAAATATAACTGACAATACCGCACCACCTATCACGACACCGGTTAAAATTTTGGTGGAGTGTTTATCTGCAAATCTAAGCAGCTTTTCTCCACCGACTACAAGTTTCTCTTTCAAGCTCATTTGTTTCCTCCTTTATTGTTAACATGTTAACTTATGAAAAAACAGATAGTGATATAAATCACTTTTCCACGTACGCGTCCGTGGTAGATCTATATCACTATCTCCTTCATTATAATACGTGAAAAACCTACTTTTTAAAGATGTTGCGTATAGTTATAACATCTAATGCAGTTAATGTTATTATAGCAAGAGTTACTGGCCATATCATCGCCAAACCTGTAATAATAACAATTGCTACTGCTACTAATAATATTAATGCTAATATAATTAATATCGTCAACATATGTTTATCTCCTTTCGTAATATAAAAGCTTATAGCCAGTGTTTCCACTGGCCAAAGCCTTACTTGTCCTTTTTCTGACTGAGCTTTTCAATAAGCTCATTCTGATCTTCAAGTTTTTTACTAATTTCTTCGAGTAATCTGTCCTGTCTGTCAAGACGCTCATTTAAGAGCTCTTTCTCATTCTCATTGTAGTGAATGTATTCTGTACAAAGTTTCTTTGTGTTTGCCCAATACGACAGTGCATCGTTTATGAGTTTTGTCTGATCAGGGTCTAACCCATCTGTTAAACCACTAGCAGACATGCCCATAAGCTGCCCTATTGTTTTGAGTAAATAAACCTCTGTTTCTTTGAAGAATTCGTTTACAATTCCTACCTGAGTTTTTCCACTAATTCTCTTTTCAAACATAATTTTATCTCCTTTAAATTAGTTTATCGCGGCACTATTACCGCTCATTATAGGAAATGAAAATGCTGAGGCCATGAAAACCTCAGCAAATAATTTTTGTGTAAGTCACGACAACAATAGATATATCAATGCTAATGCGGCCATAAAACCGAAGTCTCCTCCGATTGCCACTCCTGCAATTAATATCGCTAATGCTGCACCAAACTTCTTTACTATTGCTAATTTTTGGTTATTCATTACCTCAGCTATCCTCCTCTCATCGTTTACAAATGGTTTCCAATGTTCTTTTAAACTTCATTTTAACCTCCTTTGCTTCTATGAGCAAGGTTGCTCATTATACAACGTGAAAAAATATAGAGAGTGTTACCTCTCTATACTCCAATTAGTAAGCCATAAAGCTTCTTTCTCTCCAGCTCGTTCTGCAATTTTGCATGTTTGCTTCAATGATTCTTTAACTAAGTTTTTATCTTCTTTACTATATTTCCTTAAAATATCGCAAATATTGAATGGTTTTTTAAACTTCATTTTAACCTCCTTTACATTCATGCTTTTATTACATTACTGCTCATTATACAACGTGAAAAAATATAGAGAGTGTTACCTCTCTATAACTTCTTAGTACCCGGTTGTCTCGGGTAATAACTGTAATTTGTTATCTGCCATAATCTGCAGAGCTTTTGTCCAAGCTTTGTTGCTGATCTTAAAATGCAAATACCAAGCATTGGGTGCTTTAGCCCAGCCGCAATTGCCTATGCAATCGTAATCTGAAAATCTCAGTTTATCGAGTGCAGTTCCCTTTTTGCGGGCAAGGTTAATAAACCCTATTGCCTTCGTTACATCATTCAAATCTACAATAATTGTCTTGTACATATTCCTTCTCCTTTATGATGTTTACTGGTGGTTACCCACCTCATAATAGGGAGTGAAAAAATATAGGGAGTTAACACTCCCTATATCCACAACAATTCAGATGTGCTTAATACATCCGAGAAGCTGCTTTCCGAAATCCCTAAAGAAGGGATCGGCCGATGTGTCTATAAATTTACGATATAACAACACACCGGCTATACCGGCTGTAGCAGTTACATATATCTTCTCTCTGTCAGAACGAATCCTCTTCAGATCTCTTTCTGCTTCAAGAAGTATTTTGTACTGTTTCATACAGTCATCATAGCCGGGTGTGTCTACTTCATACACCTGCATTTGATCTCTCACTCTCTGAATTTCTCTTTTTAATTCGTGTTCGTTACTTCTCAGTATCCCTATCATTGGGGCACCTCCTTGTTTATTGTGCGGGCACTATCGCCCTATTATAGCATATGAAAATAAAAAAGATATGAGGCTATTAAACACTTCAAATATCAACCGTAGTTGGTACCTCAAGTATTTAATAGCCTTAGATTTGTTTGAGACGAGATACAGACTTGTATCTCATAATAGCGTGTGAAAATATAAAAGGACCTGAATTTCTTCAAGTCCTTTTATACTATTAAATTTTGTCAACATTTTCCTCAATAAGTTGACAGAACTCATCTACACTACATGGTATAGCTGCAGAATACTGTGCTAAGCCTTCCTTCGCCAGCTCCATGCCGGGCTTATCGCCCTTCTGAAACGCTAACTTATAATCCTTAGCCAGTGATCCTACTAATGCTAATCCAAGTGCTTCGATACCGTCATATCTCATATAATACCTCCAAAAATGTTTATTGGTGGTTACCCACCTCATTATACCACGTGAAAAAAAAATATAAGGCCTGAAATTTCTTTCAAGCCTTATAAGTTTTAAGCTTCCATAGGATAATATATCCCCTTGGTCTCCTTGTCCTCAACAAGTTTTAAATTGTCTGTCGACATCGCGAGTTTTAACTTTAACCACTCGGATAAAGTGGACGTTAATATAAATGCTGTCCACTCCTTTTCTTTGTGAATTTCATTTACCGTCCCAAAATCCGACAGTACGCTAAATAATCCGTCGATATCGATATTATTGTTGTTGAAAACTAATGCATATCTTTTACCAAGCATATTATTACCTCCTATATGTTTATTAGGTTATCGTTCCTATAATAAGCCGTGAAAAAAAAATATAAGGCCTGAAATTTCTTTCAAGCCTTATAAGTTTTAAACAATCGTCCATTCTTCTGGGTTACATTTTAATTTACACATTTCCTCCGGATATTTGTAGTCCGGGTTGTAGAGTGTGCAATGTTCGCATGCATCTTGATGAGCACAATGCTCTTTTAATACATTTATTGCGCGGTCTACAACCTGATCCCACGCGATTTTTCCGAATTGTTTATTAATTGTTTCGTAATTATCCATGTTCACCTCCTATTAATTGGCTTATTGTTCCTATAATAGGACATGAAAAAAAAATATAAGGCCTGAAATTTCTTTCAAGCCTTATAAGTTTATGGAGCATTAGAGGCAGAAGCCGATCTGAACATAGTTATCTGTATCTATCCAAGTGTTACCGCTCATATAAATTCCGCCGTTGGCCCACATAGCCGATAGATTACCGAAACCGCCTATCGTGTAGTTAGAGTGAGTATCTAAATTATCGCCGTTTCTAAGACCTGCTGTTTCTCTAAGAACCGCTTTATAACCATTACCAAATATGCTTTCGCCAACAGTCTTTGCAAGGGCTAAATAGTCAGTGTATGACATGCCTTCGCCAGTCATGGAGTGCAGTGCATATTCGTCCGCATTTGAACCATCGTAAAGCTCCTTAGCAGAAGGAATCCATATCATGTCTCTCGTCTTTACATATTTATCCATCTGCATATGATTGTCGGTACCACCCCAGTTTCCAGTTGTAGACTTTGTTACAGGAACAATACCTTGACGAATATAATCTGGAATGGTGTTTAAAAACGGTCCGTTAAGATAATGTCTTAGAGAACATGTAGACCAGCCGAATCTTTTAGTTGCTTCTCCATATATGACGCCGTCCGGCCAATCCCACGACGCTATCCAATGGAACCACGGTTCTTCTCTCATCATCTGTGTAAAAGGACCCATCTGTGGTCCAACGCCCATCCATACTGATAACCATGTAGATGTAGAAACATCCTCGCCATTTGCGACTTTCATCATTATTGGCATTTGCAAGCCCAGCAGCAAGTCCTGTTTATGCTCTTCTGGCAGCCATTCGTCAAAGTGATAGTCTGGACTCCAATGCATCGTCTCGTTTCCATTAATTATCAACGGTAAAGTCTTATACGACCCGATAGGATACGGCTCGCCCTTGTTTGCCACAATTGTAGCCCAGTCATCCGGAATCTCTCCGGCAATCCTCTGCGGCTCATAATACGTAGGTCTGCAGATAATGTTATACCTGATGTTGTTAGGTGCTGGGTTCCATCCCTGGAATGGTTTACCTGTAGCAGACGCCGGACGTAAACCGTTGTCAGAGCACCAACCACCAGACGGAATGTTAGGAACTGTTCTGAGAGGCGTTCCGTTCTCATCTACAAACGTACAAGTGAATGTGTCTGTGTCAACGCCTGACACGTCCACTATAACTTTAGCATAGCCGTCATAACCATCAAGAAGAGCCTCGTACTCACCATTCTTAGTGATTTTACGCTCCTCCATCAGATCATTAGCAAACTGTGGAACTGCTACTGTCACCTTGTCATAATATGTGTTCTTCGCTTTGTCTTCGGCCTTTGGATATTCACCATTTTCGACAATTTCAATATCTATGAAGTTGTAATCTTTTGCCCCACCGTCAGGAACCTGAACCGTAACTGGATTAAATGCAATACCACCCTCCGCAGTATACGTCCCATTTGCAGTTATCGTCTTACCCTGTACCGTAACGGGGTTATCCTGATTGATAGCGGTAAGGGCATTTGCAATGGCGGTTCTTACAGATTCACCAGACGTTGCAGTTCTTATGGTATTTAAATAGCTTGAAATGTTAGCCATTCGTCTCTTCCCCTCCGTTCTCATGGAATTTTCTATTGTGTATAGCCTCTACGACTTCTAAAGCTCTAATAAGAGCTGCTCGCACTTCTTCTCCTCTAGAGGCGACTTCAAGAGCATCTATCTCATTTTGTATGTTTACAAATCTGACCATAGTGTCCTCCTTATTTTTTAGATTGATTTTTGTTATTTGATATGGTTAACGTGGTTAATTCTTTTCTTGGTGGCGTACCAATCGTAACCTTTTTAACACCAGAATCAAGTTCTGTGCTGAGTTTAATAATCGGAAGTTCTTTATTTATACCGTGCGGTTCAGATATAACAGTGATTAACTGACCCATTTTATATGATCCAACGGCATTGTCTAAGAAATGCATCTCTGCAGCATTTACTTCGATTGTGAGCTTGTCATACTGTTCGTCTGTAAGCCAGGATGCTGCTGCGTCCTTAAGTGTCTGAGGATCTGAAATATCATTCCATTCGTGTATCTTAAGCACTCGTCCGTACAATTCTACACCAGCTTCAGACTCTAAGGTATCTTTCCCCCCATTCACAGACTCTATAGTAACTTTGTTTCCCTCAGAATCAGTTCCTAAAGGCAGTACCACTGTGCAAATATCATCTGAAGTTAGATTACTATTGTAATCCAGCAAGTTATATGCAAATTGAACTGGCTGATCTGATCCGTATGGCATCTCTTTAAGCCAATCTATATAGTTTTTATTGTTTTCATGTCTGACGAACAAATACCCACCAGTACTATCTATACAAGTAGATATGAGAGTAGACAATGTATTGCCATAATCTACTTCGGTTACTACGTTTCTATCAGTAATATCAACGGTCCCTATGTAAAACTTTCTATCCTCATCTACTTGGGCATTGTGCTGAGCGATCATATCCGCGAATACACTTGATATCATCACGTCATCATATGTACTTGGCCGGATAACTGTGTCGTTCATATATGCCAGAGCGCCTTCACATACGACCCGTTTCTGATTGAACCAATCAGTAGAGACTTCTGCAACTCGTCCAAAGAAGATAAGTTCGCTATCTTCATATGCTTCAATAAAAGTCTTTAATACAAAAATATCATTGTAAGCCGGATGATCCGGGGGGAGCGTAAACTCTAGACTCCCCGCCGTATTCAACTCCGTCTCTAGTGATGGAGAAAGTAATGTAGTTTCTGCGTCGTCGCCGTAAATATCTACGCCGTCTGCAACAATTCTGTATATCATAACTTCCTCCCTAAAGAATAGTCAACAGTAACACGTCCGTTACCGTTGAACGTCATTATGTTATCGCCAGGACGTAGAATTATCTGGTTGTCTCCAGGAAGTAAGTTAATTGTCCTAGAACCAAATATCAATGTCATAGCGTTAGATACTGAAAGTGTTGCTGTCTTATTTGTCGAATCGCTATTTATTATGTTTCTCATCTTTCTAGTTCTAACAGTAAACGAGCCATAATATATAGTATTTCCAAACAAGTCATTCCACTTCCATTCCATCGTACGAGTCGATCCAAGAGGATACTTGTACGGGTTTAGATTGTATTTTATAACAACCTGATTGTAATCCTTGGCGTCAAATTTTGTGTCCAACGTCAATCTGCCCGTGTAATAGTATTCTGGATCGTCTTTCAAAATTATTTGGTGCTTTTTGCCATGCAAGAAGGTCAAAATATCAGACTGGAATTGGAATGGATCCACATAACCATTGTCTAATATGAATGACCACTGACCAGTACGTTGACCGTACCTGACACCACCGGTAAGAACATCTGTGTAATCGAGGCTGCCGTCAGCGCCAGGCACGTCTACATACTCCTCCTTAATTGGAGGGGCTGCCACATATGGTCTGGACTGAGGTGCCAAATGCCAATCAGTCCATGTGTTTTTACCAGAAATATAAATGGAATGTTCTCCATTATAGTTAAAATCCGGCATATCTTAACCCCTCCTTCTTAAGCTTCTCATTGCCTTTGTTCCAAGAGCCACGTCTAATGGATTTGTGATCTGTCCAACGAGTGCTCCGGTGTCTAATGTTACTTTCATAGATGTTATAGCATTCTTAAGCGACCCAATATCAGACCTATAACCCTCATTTACAGTTCTAATATTCTTAATGTCATCACGCAATCCTCTAATAGCGTCCACAATAAGACTCTGATCAGTTCCACCAGTAGTTCTATTTGTAGCATTTGCTCTGTTTACCGTAGCAGAAATATCAAAGTTTCTATTTGATAAGAAGTCATTCATCAAAGTAGAACTATTGTATAATGCATTTTGATCCACTACCGGTACTATATTAACTTTCATAGAATTCTCAGGTTCTGCAAGATTGTCGTTTATTCCCATCATCTTGAGGGTAAACATGGTTAGAATATCGCGAGATTTTGCGTCCAATCCATCGAGAATACCTCTTGAGAAAGCGTCAGTGCAATCATATCCCATCTGTCTGAATTTATCCGGTCCGAGTAACTGAGTAAATAGATCCAGAGTCGTAATTGCCAGATGTGACATTGCGTCAACTAAGTTATTAGGCTTTGCTATACCAAGGACATAACCTTCAGTAGTATCCATACCTATCTTCTTTGTTTCTTCAGAAGGTGAGTGTGAATCCAAAGCAGTCTTTAATGCAGATAACGAATTTGTTCCGAGGAATGTCATTACTTGCATAGCGGCTTCGGGGTCTATACCTTTTACAAAACCTGCAGAAGCATCCTCGCCAGTCTCCTGATATGCAAATAACAGATCATCTTTACCATCATCAAGTCCCTTCTTAAGACCTAATGCGGTCGCGAAACCAGCTTTAGAATATGTAGAAACAAGTTTGTCGGATGTATACTCATCCAACTGCAAAGAACTAGAATATATAGCATTTGCCTTTTTAAGCTCCTTATCAGACATACGTACAAAAGCGTCTATCTGATCAGCACCCTCAGGTCCAAGTTTGCGTAACTGATCTACTAAGCCTTCAGACAAACCGCGTTCAGTTAATCTCTGAATATTTGTAGCCCAACGACCGACCTTCTTCGCATTTTCTGTCATGTTATACAGCATCTGAGAAGTTGTGATCTGTTCAGCTTTCTTCTGCTTATCAGTCTTAACTTTAACCTCTTCAAACAAATTAAGCACATTACGAACCTGCTCTTTTACGCCATTCTTGAATTCAATAAGCTTATCAACCGCGGTTTCAAAATTCATCGACTGAGTAAAAGCATTCATGGATACAAGACCAAGATCTGTAAATGCCTGAGTCATTGAGAGTTTCATATCATTAGATATAACCGATTTAGCGAATTTACTAATGAAATCGCTCTTAACAGCATCATTAATATTCTCACCAAATGCCTGTAAAGATGCAAATCCGTCTTTACCCCAATCTTCACCAAGCTGTTCATGTAATTCATGAATTTCCTGAGCTGCTGCACAAGCCTGATCAAATGCATCTGCACCTGTGAATTCAGCACCAACCTGGAGATTCAGATCGTCTTTTCTAACACCCTCAACAACATCCTGACAATATTTGTCAAATGTGTCTGGATCTAAGACACCCAAATACTTTCCAGTCTTTGGATCGATCATTATAGGAGTAAAGTTTATCGCAGTGCCTTCTTCCTCATTTGAGAATGTGGATGTGAACATGGTAGCGAATCCTTCTCCAGCATCCCATCCGAGTTTATTAAGCTCGTTCGTATCAATCGCAGGACGCATAAGAAGATTTACATTACCGCCACGCTGCAGTTCTTCTAAGCGATTGAAAATATCAAGAGTTTCTTTGGAATATGCTGCCTCGACAGTATACTTTTGTATAAAGTTGTCATCGATTTTCTGTCTTCTAGCTTCTTCAGCGGCGTCTTGAAGCGCTTTAGTCTCAGATTTAGTTAACTTATCAGTGCTATCTGTAACGCCAGATGCAGCGGCGGTTGTTATGGTCTTACCATATTCCTTAGCTTCTTTAGCAGTCATAGCTCCATTTTTAACAAAGCTATTACGAATATCTTTTACAGTATTCTTCTGCAGACTCAACTTCTGTGCATACATCTGATTGAATAAGGACAATTCAGAATCAGTCATTGTATACAATGCATGAATCTTCTCGTATGCTTCAGGACCCTGTTCAGCTAACTCAGACAAGAAGTTCACATTAATGCCTCTTGCTGATAAAGCCTGGAGTTCCTCGGACCATTTAGTAACGCCCTTGATCTGAGATGCGAAGTTTTTAAGCACATCACGTCCGGTTGTGCTGACTTTATCATTAAATGCTGAAAATACATCAAGAGATGACTTTATAGAATCCTTAAGCTCATCGGTCTTCTTAGTAGCAGCACCAGCAGCATCACCAACCCCACCAAGTCCGTTAGTGACGTTATCCAATGTTTCACTGAGCTCGTTCTGAACCTCTTCTGATTGTTCTTTAATGGCGTTTAATCCTAGTACATCTGTACCCCATTCTTCACCAGCATGAGAATTTTGGTTTATATAATCATCTAGCGATTTGTATTTTCCAGTACGTTCCCATTCATAGCGTGACAACTCGCCGCCAATCATAGTGCCCCAGGTTTTCTCCATGCCCTTTTTGCGCCATTCCTCTGCAGACATGTATACATCTTCGCTTGTGCCTAAAAAACTGCCGAGCATTGGCTTATATTTATTAATATCAATACCATATGCGGATGCTTTGTCGCCAAGCCAAGAAAGACTACTTCCAAGTTTATTAACGATAGCTGTAGTATCTATCGCAGTATTTGAGAAATCTGTTAATTGAGCGTCAGCTTCTGCTAAACCGTCTTTAGCTGCAGTAGCAGAATCCTCAGTTTCATCAAGTGATGTGTTTAAATTATCCGTATTCTCTGTATCAACAGAAAGCGTTACAGGTTCCTTAGCATTAAGATTATCCTGAGCAGCTGCATATGCAAGATCACTATTTGCTGTAGCAGCTGTTATAATATAACCCTGAGACTCTGCTGATGTCATACCGTCTGCCATGGAATTAGCAGTAAGTGTTCCAGTATGTATACCGGCATCTGTCATCATATCACTTTGTCTAGTAATAAGCTCTTCAGTACCTTCTTCAACTATTTCAACAGAATAATCATTTGTTAAACCGTCGACATAATTTTCGGTATATTCCTCGCCAAAATGTTTAGAACCTGAAGAGTGATGGGCAAGAGCCCTATCCTGTGCATCTACAAATGCGTCAACAGCATTTTCTGTCTCGGAAGCGTTAGGGAATAATTCCTCGTATAACTGACTAGATCCAACTTCATCTCTAAAAGTTTGATAGTTGTATTCAACGTCGTCAATATTCTCGTTGATCGCACTTGCCCACTCATCATAATTATTAATGTTTAGCATTTGAGCATCTCGAAGAATATCATCAGCTTCTGTAGCAAAATCGTATTTTTGGGTAGACACATGCCGTAAGCCCATCATGGCACCTAAGCCATCTTCGGCTTCCCAATCGACGATACGTTCACTCATAACGCCAGCGTTCTCTAATTCATCACTCAAATACTTGATGTATTCTATATATTGTTTAACTTTTTCCTGGTCTATATCCTGACCATTCTCCATTGCTTTCTTTGCGTCTTTAACGTATTCTGCCGCATTTTGAAGTTCTTCCATCTGTTTTTGTCTAACGGCGATTTGCTGATGATTAATATAATCTTCCTCACTAGCATATGTTCCGTCAGCAATAGCTTGAAGGTCTTCTTTTAATTGCGCAAAATCATCTCTTGTTATACCAAATAACTCAGCAGTTCTCTGAGCAATGGTCCAGAACATACCATCGACGGCGCCGATAACAATGTTAGTAATAGTTTCACCTACTACTTTACTGAACTCGTTAAGCAAATCTTGAACTTCAGGCTGACCAAAGAAGTCAACTAATACCACTAAAACAGAATATAATGCCTGCAGTATTGCAGGAAGAAACTCGGCAAGCGTGCCGATCATAGTTACTACAGTAAATGCAACCGCCTGACCGACTACTGCAGCAATAGTTGTAGATAATGTCTGTATTATCTTAACTATAGACATACCTATTTCAGCTATCCTATCAGACAAATATTCCAGATTATCAACAAACGTGTCAATATTTTCGTGAGAAATACTTGACAGCACCACAAATGCTGTAACGATAGAATTTATTACAGCTGATATACCAAGACTTGCTACACCAAAACCAAGCAATGCTTCCGCTAAGGCAATTAAGCCTGCTGATACTATAGGAAAATATCCAGAAATAGCTGCAAATGCCGTTAAAGCTCCACAAAGAACTCCAAAGCCAATTCCTAAGGATATCATGTCATCGCCAGTAGCGCCAACTTTCTTTAATATCGCCATAGCACTTGCGATTGTGATCATGGACTGAGCAGCTACTGTTATCATAGCACCCATAGCCAGCAATCGCGCACCAGTGGATGGTATATTGCCTCTTCTAGACAGAGCATCAAGAGCACCTAATATAACACCAAGCTCAAATATCATTAAAGCAAGCTGACCATATTCAGCCCATCCCGCACCGGAAGCCTTAATAATAGCCATGGCCGAAGAAGTTTCTAAGAATATAATTCCAAGAATTGCAAAAGATCCTGCGATAGCCATTAAATCTTCTGTATATAGTTTATTCTTGGCTGTTAAAGCCCCTAATATACTTAACGCCGCAACAGCAATGCCCAATGATGCTACGGCTATACCAAATTCTTTCCATCCAGCTTTACTTATTGCAAGTGCTGATAAAGATGCACTTATAGCCAGAAATACCGTTGAAAGCAGAGCTATAGAACTGGAAATGCGGAATATCTTTTTGGTGTTTACTTTCTTAACAGAGCTTATAGCAGCAAGTATTACGGTTAATGCTGTTATAGCGCCGAGCATGCCTCCAGTTGTCTTAAGCAATGCGTCGACATTTGAATTGTCAATATATCCAGACAATATAGCAAGACCAGCCATCATAGCTCCTATAGGAACTAATAGAGATGTTATAGCCCCGATGCCTATGAAGGCTTTCTTATAACCGCTCGGCTCTATCTTGGACAAACCAGCCACTAACAAACCAAGAGTTACTAATAAGCCAATCATGGTCATGCCAAATGCTATCATAAGATCCGTAGACACTTCGGCATCAGACATGCCTATTGCACCAGAAGTTATAGCATATGAAAGGGCCGCCAATGCCAACACAAACGCTGATATAGAATATATTATTGTATGAAGCTTCTTAGTAGATCCAGTATTTTTAGAATTCTGCGAGATAAGACCAACTGCAGCGATTAATGCTGCAATAGCTAATATAACTTCTGTAAGAGCAGTAGCAGATATAACTAATTTCTCCATATCTGCATACTGGAATACTGCTAAAGCGC
>Ga0310695_10002598_pt1 | contig 37667 bp, 34 predicted proteins | sample RumenRJG_04DNA_FD_203882 | JGI IMG/M metagenome (GOLD analysis project Ga0310695, IMG submission 203882) | Bovine rumen microbial communities from Lethbridge, Alberta, Canada - RJG_04 (v2) (version 2) | ecosystem: Host-associated > Mammals > Digestive system > Stomach > Rumen | place: Canada...
ACCCGTTTGTGTTCGGTCGTGGTGGCGAAGAGGCTTTGGAACTTGTCGCTGCAGGCGTCGAATTTGAAGTTGTGCCGGGCGTGACCTCTGCCATTGCTGTGCCTGCCTATGCGGGCATTCCCGTGAGCCATCGTGGAATTGCAACAAGTTTCCATATCATCACCGGGCATGAAAAAGAAGTAGACAGTAGGAAGTCGGAAGTTGGAAGTGATTCTGTCATCCTGAGCGAAGTGCGTAGCACGAAGTCGAAGGATCCAAGCCAGAATCTCTCGCTAGACTTTGAAAATCTCGCGAAGTGCCAGGGAACACTCATCTTTTTGATGGGCATTGCCAATATGGACTTTATCGCACGTCGTTTAATCGAGTGTGGCAAAGACCCGAAGACCCCGCTTGCTTTTATCGAAAAAGGGACAACCCCGAACCAGCGTACCGTTATGGCGACGCTTGAAACCGCAGGGGAGACCATTGTCCGTGAAAACGTGACGGCACCCGCAATTACGATTATGGGTGGAGTGGTTGAACTAGGCAAGACTCTTGCGTGGAAAAAGAATTTGCCGCTTTCGGGCAAGCGCTTGGTTGTAACTCGTGCTGCAAAACAATCTAGTGGGATTACTGCTCGACTGACAGCCCTTGGTGCCGAAGTCATCGAAACTCCGATGATCGAAACGCGTTCTTTGGAAAAGCCACAAACCGTGTGTCATCCTGAGCGGAGCACCGTAGGTGCGGAGTCGAAGGATCCAGGCTTGCAAGGTTCAGTCGATTTCAAATCTCTCGCGAACTTTGACATTCTTGCTTTCACGAGCACGAACGGTGTTGAAAGTTTCTTCAAGCAGTTGTTCGCTGCGGGTTATGACGTGCGAGTCCTTTCGGGCAAAAAAATTGCAAGTGTCGGAAAAATCACCGAAAAGAAATTGCTGGAATACGGCATCCGCTGCGATTATGTTCCTGAAGACCATACCGGCGAAGGTTTGGGTCTGTTGTTGCGTGACGTGGTTGACAAGTGCGAGCATGTCATCCTGAGCGAAGAGCGTAGCTCGGAGTCGAAGGATCTAGTAGAGTCTCGTATTCTTCTTTTGCAGGGCAATCTCGCAGACGATACTTTGCTCAAACTCTTGCCGAAAGCAACACGTTGGACTGTTTACGAAACACTCCCGGTTGCAGAACTCCCGGATTGGAAACGTGAAGCTATTGCCTCTGCTGATGCAATTGTCTTCGCCAGTTCTAGCGCTGTCGAGAATTTTGTGCAAATCTCTCGCCTCTCGTCTTTCGTCTCTCGTCTGAGCTTTTGCATAGGTCGCTTGACCGAAGCTTCTGCGAAAAAGCATGGCTTTGAAACCGTCACCTCGGACGAAACGACGATGGATTCCCTTGTGAAAAAAATTGTGGAATATTACACGATGGGGGAGAATGCTTAATGAAAGCCATTCTTATTATCGCTCATCATTGCATTTTGCCGGGTGCATACAAAGGATTTGAAGAAATCCTTGACCGCTTGCATCATGACTTGCCGGGTACGCGTGTGGCGAGTACGAGTTTGTTGGATTTGGAAAATGACCTCCGCACACTTTTGCGCGAAGATGTGGAATCAGTGACGCTTCTGCCGTATTTGCTGTTGAACGGTCAACATTCGAAAAATGATGTGCCGCGTGTTGTTGCAAAATTGCAGGCTGAATTCCCGCAAATCCCGATTACACTTTTGCCTTGCCTCGGCGATTGGAAAGAATTTTCAAGCATGGTTGTTTGTGGCATCCGCAATGCACAGGGCGTAGATCCTTCGACTACGCCTAACGGCTTCGCTCAGGATGACAAGAAAACGGAGCGTACCCATAGCTCAAACCTCTTCTCCATTGAGCTGAATCTCGAAGGGCGTAATGTTCTCGTTGTGGGTGGTGGTCGCATTGCACTCCGCAAGGTGAAAACGTTAATCCCGACAGGCGCTCACATTACCGTAGTCGCTCCGCAATTCGACCCCGAATTCAATGCGCTTTGTCGTCATTCTGAACGAAGTGAAGAATCCAGTTGCTTCTCGAATTCAGCAACTGTAGAACAGTCTTCTATCACTCTAAAAAAGCGCCCGTACGAACCGCTTGATTTGCGTTGCGTTTTCATGGTCTTCATTTGTACAGACCAACCCGCTGTCAATGCGCAAGTTTCTAACGATGCCCGCGCTCGTCGCATTCTCGTGAATAACGCTTGCGATTACCTCGACGGCGATTTCATTGTGCCTGCCCGCATGGACTTTGGCGAAAACATTGCCGTGACCGTCTCCACGCAGGGCCGCGCTCCTTCGCTTGCTAAAAAGCTCAAGCAGAAAATCCAGACCGAATGGGCCGATGACCTTGAGCAAATTGAACGTGAATTTGGAAAATAGTTTTTCCTCGTGATTTACTATAATTAAACCTGATTCAAACTGACTACTTCTAACTTCCTACCGACTACTAAAATTATGATTATTCGTCCTCGTCGTTTACGTAGAAATGAAGTTATCCGCAACATGATTGCAGAAACTGCTGTAAATCCCGATGCCCTCGTTTACCCGATGTTCGTGGTTGAAGGAACGGGCGTTAAAGAAGAAATTCCGTCCATGCCGAACCAGTTCCGCTTTTCGATTGATGAAATCCTGAAGGAACTTGCGGACTGTGTGGCGCTTGGCGTCAAGTCCATTTTGCTGTTCGGCATCCCGAATCACAAGGACGAGATGGCGACTTCGGCATACGATAACGATGGCATTGTGCAGCGAGCCGTGCGCGCTATCAAGGCTAAGTTCCCGAATTTGTATGTGATTACGGACGTGTGCCTTTGCGAATACATGAGTCACGGTCATTGCGGTATTGTCAAAGATGGCGATGTGGATAACGATCCAACGCTTGAACTTTTGGCAAAGACTGCTGTTTCTCAGGTGGCTGCCGGTGCCGACATGGTCGCTCCGAGTGACATGATGGACGGTCACATTACGGCTCTTCGCGAAGCTCTTGACAATGCTGGCTTTACGAATACGCCGATTATGGGTTACAGCGCGAAGTTCGCAAGCGCTTATTATGGTCCGTTCCGCGATGCCGCTGATTCCGCTCCGCATTTCGGCAACCGCAAGAGTTACCAGATGGACGTGCGCAATGGTCGCGAAGCGCTCCATGAAGTGGAACTCGATCTTGAAGAAGGTGCAGATATCGTGATGGTAAAGCCGGGTCTCGCTTTCCTCGATGTGCTTCGCCAGACGGCTGAAATCAGCAATGTGCCGGTCGCTGTGTATAACGTAAGTGGTGAATATTCGATGGTCAAGGCGGCTGCAAAGATGGGCTGGATTGACGAAAATGCAATCATCCGCGAAAACATGATTGCGTTCAAACGCGCCGGTGCTGATATCATCATTACGTACCACGCCAAGGAAATTTTGGAAAATAAAATTCTGTAAGGGAGATGCCCGCCGGGCATGACAATTAAAAAAGGGATGCAGTAATGAAAGAATTTGATTTGTTCTTGAAAAATCTTGGCGTTTCAAACGCTCTTGCTCAGGACATCATTGAAATTGCGATCGTGCTTGTCGCAATCGTCATTGTTTTGGCGATTATCAAGTTTATCCTTGGTTTTGCCATTAAGAAGGGCGCTGACGAGTCGGTGAAGCCGCTACTTTATTCGCTATTCTCTTATGCGATTTATATTGTCGGCTTGCTCATGATTCTGCACATCCTCGGTGTGAACACTGCTGGAATCGTGACCGTGATCGGCGCTGCATCTCTTGCTATTGGCCTTGCTTTGAAAGATACGCTTGGCAACATAGCTTCGGGAATCCTCTTGCTATTCCTCCATCCGTTCCGTGCTTCGGACTATATTGAATGTGGTTCCTTGAAGGGAAAAATTGTAGGCGTGGGCCTTTTCAACACGACGCTTATTTCGCTGGATGGTCTTTACGTTTCTGCTCCGAATAGCACTTTGTGGGGTTCGCCGATTATAAACTATAGTCGCAATCCGACTCGCCGTTTGGATTTGTCTTTTGGCATTGATTACGCTGATTCTGCTGAAAAGGCGATGAACGAAATGAAACAGCTCGTCGATAACGATCCTGAAGTTTTGAAAAGTCCTGCACCTTCATTCTTTGTGTCTGCGCTTGAAGATAGCTCGGTGGCTGTCAATTTGAGAATTTGGGTCAAGACCGCAAATTACTGGGATATGCGCTGCAAGTATATGAAACAGGTCAAGGAACGATTTGACGAAGTTGGTATTTCCATCCCGTTCCCGCAGCGTGTGGTGCATATTGTTAAGGAGTAGTTATATGAATCACTCTTTAAGCGAAAAGTTGTTTGCAGAAGCAAAAACGCTCATGCCGGGTGGCGTGAACAGTCCTGTACGTGCGTTTAGCAATGTGGGGGCGACGCCTCCGTTTATCAAGCGAGCCAAGGGCAGCCACATTTACGATGTGGATGGCAACGACTACATTGATTACGTGGGCAGCTGGGGCCCGATGCTCCTGGGCCATGCGCACGATGCTGTAATTAAGGCGGTTGCCGACACGGCTCAGAATGGACTCAGCTTTGGCGCTCCGTGCGGCTTGGAATCGGAACTTGCAAAGCTTGTGATGAGCCTTGTGCCGAGCGTCGAGATGATTCGCATGGTGAACAGTGGAACCGAAGCGACGATGAGTGCAATTCGTGCGGCTCGCGGTTTTACGGGTCGCGATAAGATTGTGAAGTTCGAAGGTTGCTATCACGGCCATAGCGATAGCTTGCTCATCAAGGCGGGCTCGGGAATGCTCACGACGGGCAAACCGAGCAGCAAGGGTGTGCCTGCGGACTTGGCAAAGTACACGCTCACGCTCCAGTACAACGATGTGGCGGGCGTTAAGGAACTTTTCGACAAGATTGGTGACGAAATCGCAGGTGTGATTGTAGAACCGGTGGCTGGCAACATGGGCGTTGTCCCTGCGAAGCCGGAGTTCTTGCAGACGCTTTCTGAAGAAACTAAAAAGCATGGCGCTTTGCTCATTGTCGATGAAGTCATGACCGGTTTCCGTGTCGGCATCCATTGTGCACAAGGTCTCTATGGCATCAAGCCGGATTTGACGACGTTCGGAAAAATCATCGGCGGTGGCATGCCGGTGGGTGCTTATGGCGGTCGTTTGGATGTGATGCAACAGATTGCTCCGCTGGGAGGAATTTATCAGGCTGGTACCTTGTCGGGAAATCCGGTCGCGATGGCGGCAGGGCTTGCCACTATGCGTGAACTCAATGCACACCCTGAATACTATGTGCATGCCGAAGCAATGACGAAACGCTTGATTGCAGGGCTCAAGTCCGCTGCAACTGAAGCGGGGATTCCGCTTGCGACAAACCAGGTCGGCTCCATGGGCTGCATCTTCTTTACCGAAGGTCCGGTCACGTGTTTTGCCGACGTGCAAAAATCCGATTTGGAACTTTTCCGCAAGTATTTCCTCGGAATGCTCGACGAAGGATTCTACTTTGCGCCGAGCCAGTTCGAAGCGATATTCGTGAGCGCAGCGCATACCGAAGATGAAATCAATCGCACCATTGAATCCGCCCGAAAAGTCTTTAAAACGCTGTAGTTCTGGAATGTTAAATTTTTTATTATTTATTTTGATTGAATTATGTTATATATTATGAGTATCATAATCAACAAGATGGAGAATAAAAATGAAAAAAATCATGATTCTTGCAGCTATTGGAAGTGCGGTCGTTCTCTCTGCTTGCGCTGCCGCTTCTAAAGCCTCGTCGGTTGTTACTGATGCCAGCGATTGTACGGTTTCTAGTACCGATAACTCGGCTACAGCCACAACGAAAGGTGGCTCCGTTACATTCACGCAGACTGAAAACGGTTATTCCATGACTTATGGCGGTGTCCTAAGCTCCCTTGAACCAAAGGAATTTGATGTAAAGGTAGGTAAGGAACAGCTGCTTGATATGGCAAATAAATACTGCGCTGATAACAAGTAAAGTTTAAAAAAATCCGACTTCTTTAGAAGCCGGATTTTTTAATGTCGCCCGCCCGTCTGTCTGCGACGGGGCGGTTTTCGTTATTTCATGTCATCCTGAGGCGGAGCCGAAGACTACTCAGAAGGCGAGTGTTGCAAAAATGAGTGAACTCATTTTTATAACCGAGCCGAGGAGTAGGGGCTTTGCCCCATCCAGTTATTTCTCGTTGTTTGCGGTCGTTTCGCTTGCTGCATTTTCCGCATTCGCTTCATCCGGCGCCGTCACATTCTCGGCGGTATCCTTATCGCGGATGGTCGCGCGGCGAATCTTTCCGCTGATCGTCTTCGGCAGTTCCGTCACAAAGTCAATGATGCGCGGACTCTTGTAGCTTGCGGCAATGTTCTTTGCAAAGAGCTGGATTTCCTTCGCAAGTTCCTTGGAGGCTTCGTAGCCCTTTTGCAAAACGACCGTTGCCTTGACCGCCTGGCCGCGAGACTTATCCTCAACGCCCGTGACAGCGACTTCCAAAACGGCTGGGTGCTTGTGCAGCACTTCTTCGACTTCGAAGGGGCTGATGCGGTAGCCAGAGCTCTTGATCAAGTCATCGGTACGGCCCACAAACCAGAAGAATCCGTCTTTGTCGCGGTAAGCCGTATCGCCAGTGTGGTATACGCCGCCTTCAAAGACTTTTTCGGTGCGTTCTGAATCGCGATAGTAACCGCCGAACATGCCAAAGGGCTTGCCTTGGTCAATCTTGATGATCAGTTCACCGACTTCATCGGCGGCGCAAGGTTTTCCTTCCGCATTGATGATTTCCATCTGGTAACCCGGGGAGGGCTTGCCGATAGAACCCGGGTGCGGTTCGCTAAAGCCAAAGTTGCCCGTCGTGAGCGTGAGTTCGGTCTGTCCGTAGCCTTCCTGCATGCGGATGCCCGTCTGCTCGAAGAATCTGTTATAAATGTCTAAGTTCAAAGCTTCGCCAGCGGTCGTGCAGTACTGCAAACTTGAAAGGTCGTACTTGCTGAGGCCATGCTGCAAAATGTAGCGGTACACTGTAGGCGGTGCGCAAAATGTCGTCACCTTGTATTCCGCCATCTTCTCGAGGAGCTTGCCCGGGATGAACGTGGTCATGTCGTAAGTGAACACGGCACTTCCTGCAATCCATTGCCCGTAAATCTTGCCCCAGAGAGCCTTGGCCCAGCCGGTTTCGGCGACGGTCAAATGACGGCCTCCGTCCACAACGTGCTGCCAGTACTTGGCGGTCACAATGTGTCCGAGCGGATACGTATAAGTGTGTGCCACCATCTTCGGGTTTGAACTTGTGCCGCTCGTGAAATAGACGATCATGATGTCGTCGTTATGCGTAGCGGCATCGCCAACGGGGCGTTCAAACGTCGATGGGAAAAGTTCGTAGTCGTCGTAGAAGCTAATCCAGTTCTGGCGAGCAGTCTGGCCGACAGTCACGAGCTTTTCGACCGATTCGCACTTGGACTTTGCCTTGTCCACTTCCTTTTGCAAGGCGGGATCGTCGTATGTCACGACCATCTTGATTTTGGCAGCGTTGAATCGGTATTCCAAATCTTCGGCGGCGAGCATGTTTGTTGCCGGGATCGCAATCGCGCCAATGCGGTGCAGCGCCAGCAAGAAAAACCAGAATTCATAGCGGCGGCGCAAAATGAGCATCACGCGGTCGCCTTTTTTGATTCCTTGTTCTACGAGGAAATTTGCCGTGCGCTGGGAGGCAAGTGACAAGTCCTTGAATGTGAAAATGTGGTCTTCGTCGTTGTCGTCACACCACACGAGGGCTTCGCGCTTAGGCTCCGTCTTGGCATATTCGTCAACAACATCATAAGCGAAGTTGAAATCGTTCGGAATCGTTATCTTGAAATTTTTATACAAGTCTTCATAAGACTTGTAATCAATTTTAGATAGAAACTTATTTAAAATCATTTGTGCGAAGTCCTGAAATTACAAGTCCTTGTACATGATTTTTTCGCGCAAGGTCGAAATGTAGCGCACCATGTTCAAAATGCGTTTTTCGCCAATTGTCCTGAAGTCTTTATCGTGGAACACCAGACGATGGACTCCACCCGGCAGGAGCATACGGAGGCAGGCGTAGGTCTGTGCAATACCGAGGAGCGGAGTTGGCAAAATCGAGAAGCTAAGCGTTGCAGAGTTCGTCTTCTTGATGTTGCCTTTGACTTTCTGGTAAATGCCGTGGAAATCTTCGTAGTAGTCGAAAATTTCAAGAGCCTGTTCCTTGAGGTACTTGTTGCCAAACCAGACCGGCGGGATAAAGCCGGAGGGCTTGCCGTTGCCGTGAGCCTTCCAGAGGGCGAGGCTGCGCTTGAGGAGCGCCTGCGTGAAGCGCTCGTCGATGCCTGCAAATTCCGCTTCGTTATTCGAAACGAGGAGCGCGAGCTTGCCTGCTATGCTACGATTCAGCGAAAGATCTGCGCGGTGACGTGCACCGTGGAGCATAATCTCGTAACCTTCCTTAACGAACTTGTCGAGTTCTTCGCGGAACTGTTCGGCTTCGGATTCCGGCGCAGCACCAAATGCGGGGATGACCGCAATACTGATAGGGGAGCCAGCCGCTTCTGCAAGCTTTCTAATCTGGACGGATGCCTTCTTGAAGTTGTTCACGCTAAAGCTGTGGTAGCAAAGGATGAACTTCTTCTTCTTCTGGAAGGTTGCTTCGGCCGCTTGGATGTCGGCGATATCTTTATTCTGTTCCATAAGCTACTCTTGTTCCTTAGTTTTTGTGGAAACTTCTTCGTCCAACTTCTGCGAAATGAAGAGGTGGTAGAAAAAGAACAGTATGGCACTACAGATGGTTGCTTTAATCCAGGATTTGAAAAGCCAATCAGTCATAGCGGCTCCTTTGTTTAATCTTTAAACTTTTTGATGACGACGATACCGTTGTGACCGCCAAAGCCAAGCGAGGCGGACACTGCAACATCGATGTTCCCTTCGACGCCCTTGTGCGGCACGTAGTCGAGGTCGCATTCGGCGTCCGGGTTGTCGAGGTTGATGGTGGCGGGGTAGAACGAATCGCGGATGGCGAGTGTGCTGATCATCGCTTCGATAACGCCTGCTGCACCGACGCAGTGGCCGGTCATGCTCTTGGTGCTGGAGACCTTGATCTTGTAGGCGTGTTCGCCGAGCGCAATTTTCAGCATCTGCGTTTCGGTGAGGTCGTTCAAGTGCGTCGAAGTGCCGTGGGCATTGTAGTAGTCCACATCCGTCGGGGCGATGCCTGCGTCCTTCATGGCCTTGATCATGGCCTTTGCGCAAGTTTCTCCACCCGGGCGCGGGCTTGTGATGTGGTAAGCGTCGGCAGAAGAACCGTAACCGGCGACTTCGGCGTAAATCTTTGCACCGCGGGCCTTGGCGTGTTCGAGTTCTTCGAGCACGAGAATCGCGCCAGCTTCACCCATGACAAAACCGCTGCGGTCCTTGTCGAACGGGCGAGATGCCTTTTCGGGGGTATCGTTGAACTTGTCGGTGAGGGCATGCATGCCCGCAAAGCTCTTGATGGAGTAGTCCGTGATGGCGCTTTCGGAACCGCCGGCGAGGCAGACATCAAGCCTGCCCGAGCGGACGGCGTCAAGTGCAACGCCGATGGCGTCCGTGCCGGAGGCACAGGCGGTGCAGACCGTCCAGGCAGAGCCTGTGATACCAAGTGCGATAGAGACGTTTGCGCATGCTTCGTTTGCAATCAGTTCGGGCATCGCAAGCGGCGAGACGCGGCGACGGCCACCTTCGAGGTACTTGCAGTAAGTTTCTTCGACAACGTCCATGCCGGCAAGGCCGTTACCGGCGACAATGCCTGTGGTGTCCTCGGCGAGCATTTCTCGGCTGAGGCTTGCGTCCTTGACCGCTTCGTTAGCGGCGGCGACGAGGAACTGCGTGAAGCGGGCCATGCGGCGCGCTTCCTTCGGGTCGATGCCGTGTTCTTCGGGCTTAAAATCCTTGACTTCTGCCGCGATTTTCACCGGGCAGTTTGTAGCATCGAACAATGTGATCGGACCGATGCCGCACTTGCCAGCCTTGATGGCGTTCCAAAGTTCGGGGGCGGATTTACCTACGGGGGTCACCGCACCCATACCAGTAATTACAACTCTTCTTCTATCCATAAAAATCTACAGTGTCATTCCCGTCTTAGAGCGGGAATCTCCATTTTCGAACCATTCTTTTCTAAGATAGTATTTTTAGAATGGTAACGGTAATTATATAGTGTTATAAAGGGTTATATTGCAAAAATGACGTGAAAATAAGGCTTTTTTTGAAAATTATTTTGTTATTTTATGATAAAAATTAACCTCTCGAAGGAGAAATCATGAAAAAAGTCGTTCTTGGTACTGTAATTGCAGCAGCTGCACTTTTTACAGGTTGTGAAGACGTCAAGGAAGTTACATCCTGTGATCTGAAGGGTAAAGTTTTAGGGTATGACGTGCACGCGTGTGTGGAATCTGAGGATGATGCTTATATTAGGGCGGCTTGTACAAGCGAATATACTGGATTTTTGGGCTCGTCTTCCGTATCTTCTGCTGTTGTTAGTTCTGGTTGCTCGGGGCAGGCTACGAAAATCTGTAACTCGGTCCAAAATGGTGTAGAATTGACTTTATATATGTATGGATCTGCGTTTAAGAATGTTGATTGCAAAAAATATGAAGATTATGCTCATAAGTGAACCTAGTTGATTTGTAAGCTTTTCGGTTCATTTGGTTTTAAGGTATTTTTTTGAAGATTATTGTAAAAAGAATAAACATGCAATATGGCAAATTGGCTTTTTTTTGAGAATTTTAGACGTATAATGTAAATTTTTATAAATGATTGCCGTGGGTTTATTGTTTTTTTTATAAATAATTTGTAATTTTTTGCACAAATGTTATACACCAAAAAAGGAATTAATATGAAAAAAGTTGTTCTCGCTGCTGTGATTGCTTCTGCTGCTATTTTTGCAGGTTGCGAACTCAAGGCTGTTGATGATGTCACGTCCTGCGATGTAAAGGTTGACGTTTTGGGCTTGGTCTCTGTTCATCAATGCTTTGAATCCACAAATGATGATTTTGTCAAGAGCCAATGTGCTGATGCTCGTTCTAAATATTCTGTCCTTGGCGGCTCTGCTAGAGTTGGCTCTGGCTGCTCTGGTAGCGCTGCAAAGGTTTGCGATTTCCGCATCGATGGCACGGCTGTCACGTCCCATCTTTATGATCAGAACTCTGCAGCGACGTCTTGCGACGATATCAGAGATAGTTTTGAAGACTAATTTGTCGTTGTAGCTATGATAACATTTTACCCGGCTTTTATTGAGCCGGGTAATTTTTTTTAAAGTTGTACATTTTTCTGTTCTGTTGTACTCTGTTTTTGTAATTTATGCGCAAATTCAAATCAAAAAAGGAGTACATATGAAAAAAATGATTCTTGGTGCTGTCATTGCGACGGCATCGTTATTCACAGGCTGCAAACTTTCTGCTGCTGATGATCTCACATCTTGCGACGTCAAGAGTACGTTCATAATCGATACTCATCAGTGTGTAGAATCTACTGATGCAGATGCAATCACCAGGTTCTGCTCTGAACAGAGATCAAAGCTGGTGACTGGTTCTGCAATTACTTCGGCTTCGGCTTGTCCTGGTGGTGCTAAAAAGACCTGTAATGGCAAGTATGGTACGTACTACTTGTACGATGACCTCTCTGCAGTCAAATCTTGCGATAATTATAACTAAAATTGACGATGATCGTTCTTTGATGTGCCCGGTTGTAAAACCGGGCATTTTCTATATTTGCTGGCGTAAAAACAATTTGAATGAGGTCTATGGCATGATCGTCTCTTGGATGACAACGAATAAGTGTAACTTGACATGTAAACACTGCTACCAGGACGCAGGCGAAAATAAGTCTGCCGAACTCACGACATCAGAAGCGCTCAAGCTCATCGACGAGATTGCGAAGGCCGGATTCAAGATCATGATTTTCAGCGGTGGCGAGCCGATGACTCGCCCGGACATCGTTGAACTTGTGGCTCATGCCCGCGAACGTGGACTCCGCCCGGTGTTTGGCACGAATGGAACGCTCATCACGCATGATTTGGCTTTCAAGCTCAAGGAAGCGGGGGCCATGGCAATGGGCATCAGCGTTGATAGCATTGACCCCAAGCGCCATAACGATTTCCGCGGCCTTCCGAACGCCTTTGAACTCACGTTGATGGGTATCGAAAATTGCAAGGCGGCTGGCCTCCCGTTCCAGATTCACACGACCATCATGGACTGGAATCAGAACGAAATTTTTGACATCATGGACTGGGTCAAGGAAATCGGTGCCGTGAACCACCAGATCTTCTTCCTCATTCCGGTGGGTCGTGGTAAGGAAATCGAAGGTCATGCGCTTCGCGTTGCCGAATACGAAGGACTTCTCCGCAAGATTATGGAAAAGAGCCGCACACTCGGTATCCCGGTGAAGCCCACTTGCGCCCCGCAGTTCCTCCGCATTGCTGACCAGCTCGACATCAAGACGCGTTACAGCCGCGGTTGCCTCGCGGGTCTTGACTACTGCATTGTAAGCCCGATTGGCAAGGTGCGCCCCTGCGCCTACATGATGGAAGAAGCGGGCGACGTTCACGATACGCCGTTCGATGAAATCTGGGCGAATGCCGAAATTTTCAAGCAGTTGCGTACAAAGGCTTACAAGGGCGCTTGCGCTAAGTGCAAGTTCAATGACCGCTGTGGCGGTTGCCGTGCCCGTGCCGCTTACTACCACGATGGCGACTACATGCAGGAAGATTCGTATTGCGCGTACGGCCGCGGAATTAAGTGATGACTATGTGGTCGCTTTTTTGGATATACTTGATTTATATTCTTCTTCCCTTTCTGCTTAAAACAAAGAAATTTGTTGAACGTGACAATCTTAAGTGGATTGTTTGGTTAGGCTCTTTCCCTGTTTTTGGAGTTATACTTTTTTTTGAGTTCTTTATCGGTGAAAAAGCGTACTGTTATATAAATTTGCCTAATATCTTTAACTGGCTTGGAATTACGCTATTGGTTTGGCTTATAGAGCTTCCAATTGTTTTTCTGGGGAGGTCTTTTGGAAAACATGCTCCGCCTTGGGAAGTTTCGCCAGGTGACGCTAGTGATAATGCGGGTGACCTTTTCGATATGGCTTTGAAAATTGGCAAGGAAAAGCGGGATGGGAAGAATACTTCTGAATTGCAAGCCGAATACGAACAAAAGGTGAAAAATTTCGAAGAAACCGGTAGTTTGATTTCATCGGAAAAATCTCAATTTTATGCGGATGAACTTTTTGACATTGCTTTGAAAGTGGGGCGTGAAAAACGCGAAGGAAAATGCAATTCAGATAAAGAAAAATATTTTGAATTTGTAAAAAAACATCGTAATTCCGGTGATGGAGTTCGCGAATGGATCGACAAGTTGTAAGGTATTTTATGGGTGTCGATAATTTTTTTACATTAATGCTTTATGACTGATTTTTTGACTTTATACCATGATGAAATCGTCTGGCTTGCCGTGCTTGTGGTTTGTATAGTAATTGGAATCTTGACGGATGCTGGTCAATTTACGAAGCATAGGTCAATACGGTGGAAAGTCAGGTTGATAGCCTTGCCCGTAATCTGTGCAATTGTAGCTTTTGTTACGGATTACGGTCCTTGTTTTAGGGATGATTTAATTTTTACAATTTTTTTGTCCTTACTTATTTGGTATGCTCTTTTTTTTCCTCGATGGTATATTTGGGATTTGTTTATTTGGTGTTTGTTTAAACACGATAATGATGATAAAAATAAATAGGTTTTAGCATGAATAACGTAACTGACAAAGATTCTCAAGCCCCAGACCTCAAAGCGAGTGTAACGAACGACCCCGCATCTCTTTCGTCTTTCGTCTCTCGTCTTTCGTCTAATTTTTCGTCGGAAGACGAAAAATTCATGCGTATGGCGCTTCGTCAGGCGCAGATTGCTTTTGACATGAAGGAAATTCCGATCGGTTGCGTTATCGTGAAAGACGGAGTCGTGATAGGGAAGGGCTACAATCAGGTCGAACAGCTCAAGGACGCGACGGCTCATGCCGAAATTATCGCTATTGGCACGGCTGCAAGCACGCTTGACAACTGGCGCTTGGACGGCTGTACGCTTTACGTGACGCTCGAACCATGCCCCATGTGCGCAGGCGCTATACTCAATAGCCGAGTTTCCCGCATTGTTTACGGCTCCCCGGATTCCCGTTTTGGCGGTTGTGGCACGACGATTGATGTCATTACCGGCAATGCCCTCAAGCGCGCGGTAGAAGTCACGGGCGGCGTTCTCGCCGATGAATGCTTGGGCCTTTTGAAAGGCTTTTTCCAGCAGATGCGCCTCGAAAAAGGCGATACTGGCGCAAAACCTCCTACTCCGTAATATTTTTTACTTAAATTTAAGGCATGAATTTTACCAAGTTTAGCGCTATTTCTGCGCTCTCTGTTGCGCTTTTTTGCCTTTGTTCCTGCGAACGGAACGAGATTCGTCTTTCTTTTAACACGCAAACCGTTTCCCCGCAGACGTTCGTTCTCGAATCGACGTTGAACGCAAGCATTCCTGGCGATTCCGTCAACGAACCTGAATCCATGCGAACCCATGTGAATGTCCGCAGCACGATGAGTCTCCTCATGTCGTATGACGATGGCTCGGGCCGCTTCGAAATGAAAATCGATTCCGTCGATTACACAAGCGACAAGCGCTCTGTCGATGAATTCCGCAATATCGAAAAATATTTATCTATTCAGAATTTCCAGTTCAAGCTTGATCATGATGGCATCATCACGGACCCGACCATCGAAAACGCGCTCGATATGCCGTCCGAAGATGACCTGAACCTCATTCCGCTTTTCCTCAAGGCTCAGCCTCTTCTCCCTGAAAAGCCGGTGAAGCTTGGTGAATCTTGGGAACGCCAGATGCCGATTTTCGGCAAGGGCAATAGCTCCACGACTGTTTATAAAACGTTCACGCTTCAAGACGTTTACCTCCAGGATGGCGTTCGCATGGCTAAAATCCACATGGGCGTGAAATACCTTGAACTCCCGGATACGACTTCGAATTTGCAGCTGAAGAGCAGTGACTATGTCGTGGGCGATGGCATGGTTCTCTTTGATGTCACTCATGGAATCATCTCATCTGCCGAAATGAATCTCGTGGCTGTTATTGATGTGTGCGACCTCGTCGCCGGTGATACGCTTTCGAGCATGAATGTCAATCAGAAAATCACGTTGAGGAACATTCAATGAAAGATTTAATCCGTTCCTCTCTTGTTGCTGTAGCGATAATTGCCTGTGCGGCTGTTGCTTCTGGCATGCCGTTCCCGGTTGCCGAAAACAACAAGGTCTTTTTGCAAGAAAAAGACAGCCCTTATGTGCTCGAACAGGGCGTGGTTGTTGGTGCTACAGATACACTTGTTATTGAACCGGGCGTGACTGTCTTGATGGGCGAGTTTGCAAAACTCATGATTCAGGGGTCGGTAAAAATTGCAGGTACGAACGATAAACCCGTTATTTTTAGTGGCGCTGATTCTGTGGCGAACTGGAATGGTTTCCACATCATGTCTAGCACGGTGCCGTTTGAAATCAAGAACCTGACCGTCGAGAATGCGTTCCGCAATACGATTTTCCGTTCTAGCGGAACTCTCGAAAACGTCAATTTCTTCAATAACTATTATGGCCTCTGGGTGGATGAAAGCCCCAATGTAACGCTTACGCGTTGCACGTTTGCTCATAACCGTTACGCCTTGTCTGTGAGGGCTGGTCGTGTCGTTTCGAACGGCACAAGCATCTCCGAAAATGTCTACGGACTTTATCTCGAAACCGAAGGCAAGCTCGATGGTGATTCGGATTTGATCCGCAATAACCAGGAATCCGATATCCGCAGTGAAGCCGCTGATTTGAAGACGAGTAAAAAGCGCGTCCGCCGCAATGTGTGGCACAACATCGAAGCGCGTTTCTAAGAGGTAGTCGTGGAAGAAGCTTTCCGTAGAGCCATACGTAAGATGACTGGGGCAAGTGTTCGCTTGGCTGTGCGTCCGAATCGCTCGGCTATTGTCGCGACGCTTTCTCAGTCCATGATGGTCACGTGGTCGATTGCGCTCTTTGAACATCTCGATGCCATGCTTAATAATCCGGCTGCAAATGTCGGCAGTTCCGAACTTATCTCATACAGCGAGTCCGCTTGGAAACTTTGCGAATCGGGATTCCCGCAGATTTTCAAGGATTGCGAAAAGCTTTATAGCGAGTTCCGCGCGAAGTGGATCCAGCGCTTTTCGACCGATGAAGTCTTGCGACTCTTGCTTGAAGGCGGTGATTTCTTGGTCCACGACGAAGAAAAGGGCTGGGCCTTAACGGTCAAGAACAACAAGCAAGACATCAACAACTTTTATTCGGCGACAATTCACTTGCTCGTGAGCGATGCAGAACCTTTGTTTGTGCGTATGCACGGCCGCGTGATGCAGTTGCAAGAGAAGCTCTGCAAGTACTGGCTTTCTGAAAGCGCGGTGGACCCGGTGTCGAAGCTCTTGCCGTGCCTCGAAGCCTCGCTTCGCGAAAAAGAAAACGCCATGGTGGTCTCGCTACGTACGTCCTTGAACTCGCTTGCGAAAAAGCGCTTTGCGGCGGCTTTTGCCTCTAAAGGCCCGGTGCGTTACTATTCGTCCGCGATGTCCTGCGCCCGCAATGTAGGTCGTTACTGGAACCCGCATTACGCATACGAAAACTGCTTTTTGGCGTTTACGGATGATTTTTGTGATTACGCTCAGGGGCTTACGACTCAGGTTATCGAATGGTACCAGAGCAAGTGGTCTCTTTTCCTTCGCGGGTTCTCTCGCGGTCAGTTGAACTTGTTTGAAACAGTCGCTCCTTATCAAGCGCAGCATGTGTAGGTAAAAAATGAAAAATGCATTCAATACGATTCTAATTTTGACGGTGGTGGGTTTTGTAGCCCTTATCGCAGGCGCTCTCTACTTTGGCGCCCCGGCATTTGGCTGGATCATCATGATCGCCATCATGGCTGTTTACTTGGTGGAGCAATTTTCTGCTATCCGCAAGATGAAGCAGATTATCGCCGAAGACGAAGTTATCGATTCTTGCGAAAAAGGGAACGCTTATCCGGAGCCGGGAACGGGCGTTGTCGCGAAGAGAATTGAACTTGCAAAGCGTTTGTTGCAAAAGAATATCCGCCTCGATTCTCCGATTGCTTTTGATGTGCTCTCGTCGGGTTCTTCGATCCCGCTCAACCGTAGCGTGGGTTCGACGGTCATTCTCCTTGGCCTTATGGGTACGTTCTTCGGCCTTATGCAGTCTGTGGCAACCGCTGGTGGTGCAATTGACAATTCCACGACGCAGGGCACGCTCGATACGATTCAGGTGCTTTTCCAGAACATGAAGGGCATTTTCGGTACTAGCCTTTGCGGTTTGTTTGCCGCTTTGATTTTGAGTGCAAGCCGCACGGTGCTTAGCTCCAAGCGCGATGAATTCATGGCGCACCTCGATACATTCACGCTAGACATGCAAGAAGACGAAAGCGCAGAGGGCGTGATTGAAGAAGACAAGAACGAGCTTGAACGCCTCTTTGAATCTGTTGAAAAGAATTTGTCCGTGATAGCATCTTCTGTGAAGGATGGCTTGGCTGGAGTCGTTTCGATGGTGGGCGAGGAACTCTCTGCTATGACCTCGAAGCTGAACCAGGATGTTGTCGAATCTGTCCAGAAGGTTTCTACGGAAATGACCTCTTCTATTAAGACGGTCAACGATTCTCTCGCTGGTGCTGTGGCGAATATGAACGAATCGACGCAGAAGTTTGGCGAACTCGTTGGCGCTTCTGTGGCGAATGCCTTCAGCCCGATCAACGAAAATATCGGTGCGCTCTCCAAGTCTGTTGAAGCAATCCCGTCGAAGCTCGACGATAAACTCAATGGTATTTCTGTCGCCTTGAATGCTAGCCTCGAAGGTCTTTCTTCAGGCGTTAAGTCTTCGCTTGATGGAGTTTCTGGCAATGTGGAAACCGCACTTTCTAAGGTCGCCTCTGAAGTTAAAGCAGGCCTTGATGGCGTTGCTTCCGATGTTAAGGCTGGCCTTCAGGATGTGGCGAAGGGCACGATGGATGTGGCATACCTTACTAAGGATGCTATGGACGAAGCTTCTAAGAGCATCGGTGATTCCGTTGCTGAACAGGTCAAGCAGTCTAGCGAACAGTGGGCTGACTTTATGCAGCGCCTCGAAGACAAGACGACTGCCAACGTGGTTTCCCAGCGCGAAGGTCTCGAAACGCTCAAGAACGTGGCTCTCCAGGTTGCCGAAAAGGCTCAGGCCGGTTCTGCAGAACTCTCCCAGAACGTCTCCGAAAAGCTCGGCGCCCTTTCTTCCGACATTCTCGGTGCTTTCCAGAAGCTTTCCGAAACGTCGAGTGTACTTCTCGAAGCTCAAAAGGCTCTCACCGAAAGCATCGACAATCGCGTGGTCAAGGAAAAGGAAGCGACGGACGCTCTTGGCGGAAACATTGTGGAAACCGCAGAACTTATGCGCGTGAACCAGTCCGAACTCAGCGCGAACCTCGAAATGCTGCGTAGCGGCCTTGAAACGATTCTTGAAAAGCTCTCCGGTGATACCGCAGAACATGAAGAAGAAGACAACTTTGTCGAACACTTGAACCAGTCTCTTGAAGCCTTCCACGAACGCGCGAGCGAAGTGCTCATGGAAAATGCGGTCAAGACTCAGGAAATCTTGCTCGAAGTTCTTGAACAGACACAGCGTTCTGCAATCCCCGCTCAACCTAAAGCTGAAGGTTAATCATGCGTCGCAATAGAGACGAAAATAGCAATCCATGGATGGCGTACACGGACTTGGGCGTGGCCCTCGTTTCGCTCTTTATCCTTGCGTTTGTGGCGATGGCGACCCTCAAGGAACAGAAAGCGGAAGACCTCACGCGTACAGAAGAAGAAGTGCTCAGCTGCCAGGAACAGATGCGTAAGATTGCGGCAGAACGCAATGCGCTTTTGTCCAAGAGCTTGCAGACCTCCATCGAAGCAGGCCTTATTGCGCTCGAAGATGGCAAAATCCAGATCCAGGCGAGCTTCCTTTTCCCGATCAACGGTGCAAACCTCACCAAGGAAGGCGAGGGCGTGATTCGCGGCATCAGCAAGGGCCTTCTCGAAGCGCTTGATTCTACAGACGTGATCATGGTGAGTGGTTTTACGGATGACATTCCGTTTAGCGGCTCGACTTCCTATACGAACTGGAACCTTTCTACGGAACGTGCCGTGAACGTGGTCAAGATGCTCGTGAAAATGGGCTTCCCGCCCGACAGGCTTTTTGCCGCAGGCTTTGGCGAACACCGTCCGAAGTACCCGAACGATAGCGATGAACACCGTCGCTTGAACCGTCGTGTGGAAATCGGCGTGACTCCGCTCCAGTCGAACAAAACAGCAGAGGTGATGCCCTAATGGAAGAGCTTGCCGAAAAACTATCTGGAATCAAGGAGAGTATTGATGCCATTCGCAAGACTGGCAAGCTTTCGCATTGGCGGATGGTTTATGCGGATACGCTTTGCACTCGTGCCCAGGAATACGTGGCTGTGGATCGCTATCCAGAGGCGAAGCTCGTTGCTGAAAAGTTGGAACGCTGGATCCAAGCGCACAAGCCTGCTCTCGAGACGAACAAGGCCGATACGCGTCCTCCGATGATTTTCTGGAATGTGGATTTGCTGAACAAGATTGTTGCACGAATCCGTTTGACTCTTGAAACGAAGAAAATGCTTGTTCCGGCGACCGAGCGCGATTCCATCAACCGCCGCTTGAATCTTGTAGAAACCTGGATACAGAAGGGCGAGTTCCTTGTCGCGCACGATGAACTTTTGGCGCTCCGCAGTGCTCTGATTGCGCGACTCCGCCGAAGCTACCGAGCCCGAGTTGTTGCCACCTCTGCCTATAGCGGTGGCTTTGTCCAACCGACAAGTTCTATGGTCGGCCTGTACAACTCGCTCCATACGCTCGAAGAAACGTTCCACATTGTGGGCGAACATGACCCGATCTGGATCGAAGACTTCCTCGAAATTTACAACGATTTGTTCAGAATCGTGGATAGATTAGTACCCCAGGAAAAAAAGTAATTGTATATTATTCATAGCTAAACTTTATAAGGAATAGTTATGAGTACAATTTTTAATTTCAAAAATTTCATCACCTTGGCGGCTGCGGCATCGCTTTCTGGTGTTGTGGGGTGTTCTTCGCAAGAAGAAATAACTTTACCCGGTTCATCCAGAGCTGAAATTAAAGATGGTAAGCTAATCGATCCTCGCGATGGCAATGAATATGGAGTCGCCAAGATTGGCGATCTCTTTTGGATGACTGAAAATCTGCGTTATGCGGATTCTACGGCTATGCCAAGTCTCAAGGAGAACACCTGGTGCCATCAGGATGATAAAAACTGTTCCAAGTATGGTCGCCTGTATTCCTGGACTGCCGCTATGAATCTTGAAAAAGAGTACTTAACGGTTCCTTTGTTTGCCGCTTATACAGAAACCCAGGGCGTTTGTCCTGATGGCTGGCGTGTTCCGAATACGACGGAATGGGAAAGAATGCTTGCCTATGTGGATTCTAATAATGGTGGTGAAGGAAATGGCACTAGCCTAAAATCAGTCGACGGTTGGGATAAAGCGGATAGCGTAAATACTCCGGCAAACCGTTTTGGCTTTAATGGTAAGGCTTCCGGGCGTCGCAATAACGATGGCGAAACCTTTATGAGCGTTGGCAAGTATGCCTTTTTCTGGACAGCAACAGAAAAGGACGATGGAACGGCCTATGGCTGGCATTTACGTCATGACATGAATGAGTTCTTGCCTGGTAATTTTTACAAGGATCATGGAATGTCTGTGCGCTGTGTTACCGATTTGAGATCCGTTGATTATTCAGGTGCTTTGGATTCTTCGTATCTTGAAAAGATTCCGCATGATTATGGCACTTTGAAAATAGAAGGTAAAACATACAGGACGACGACTGCTTTTGGCGTTACATGGATGGCTGACAACATGAACTTGGATGTAAAGGGCAGCCATTGCTATAACGATGAAAAGGCAAAATGTGAAGAATACGGTCGTCTTTATACGCTTGAGGCTGCGAAGTCTATTTGCCCAGAAGGTTGGCGCTTGCCGAAACGCTCCGATTATCATGCTTTAGTCCGCAAGGCCGGATCCGCTTCTGCATTACGCTCGGTTGACGGATGGAATGCCAAGGCTTCTAAGGGCCTTAATTTCTGGGGCTTTGATGCAAAGCCTGCTGGCGGTAAGGATGGTGGAGATTATTTTGATCTCAAGTCGAGTGCTTATTTCTGGATCGACAATGAATCGGATAATGTTGCTAATGCTTTCTGGATCAATTATTATGAAAGTGTTCCCTCGGTCATTGAACGCCCTGCGACAAGCGAGTTTTCCGTTCGTTGCATCAAAGTGGAATAACTAAAAATAGAATTTCAGAATTGCAAAAAACGAGTCCTTGCGGACCCGTTTTTTTTGCATTAATGTAACAGCGTTATGGTTTGAATGGCGGAATATAATCATCGCCATCATTACTGCGACTATGCGGTTCCATATACACCCTCCTTTTCCTTTTGATGCTTCAAATATATTTAGTCATGGGGCTTTTTCTATGTGAACAATATCACGGTGTGAGGACGTTCACTTTATCGATGCTTTGAAAATTTCAAAAAAATGGCAAAAAGCAAATTTTTTTGTGATTTGCATCTAAAAATGGTTTATTTTTCTTTTTATGGAGAAAATAAATTTAACAGAATGGACGATGTTTAGCAATCGTCATAATTCCGAGAACTTCAATAGTCCGGATGGCAAGTGGATGCTGAAATTAGGCTTTCCAGGTTTTTGCTCGACAAAGGAGGAATTGCTCCGTGAGCAGGATATTTGCCGGAAGGTGGTTTCGCTTGGAATTCCGACGCCACGAGTAGGCGACATTGTCGAACAGGATGGACGTCTGGGGTTGATTTATGAGCGCATCGATGGCAAGCGTTCTATTTCGAAATGCGTAGGCGAAGACCCTGAAAGACTTGAAGAATATATCAAAATCTTTGCGGATAACTGCAAAAAATTGCATTCGACATCATGTGCTCCAGGGGCTTTTCAGGATGCTGAAGAAAAATATTCTCGACTGCTGGATTCCTCGAAAATGATTGTTGGAGACGTTGCCGAATATGCTCGGCAGCTGATAAAAGATACGCCAAAGGTCTTGCGTTGCCTTCATGGGGATTTGCAGACGGGCAATTTAATTATTAATGATAATGGGGCATATTTTATTGATCTTGGCGAATTTGCATGTGGCAATCCACTTTATGATTTAGGTTGTTATTACTATTTCTGTCATTATTTGCCAGATGATTTTTTATTGGCGGCGCATTATATGGATGCAGCGACCATGCGCAAATGTTGGATCGCATTTGCAAAGTATTACTTTGGTGCGGATAGTCCTGAAATTTTATCTTTGGTAGACGCTCGCGTCAAGCCGTACGTGCTGTTCCCGATTCTCGATTTTGAGCACTTGCTGGCTGAAAGCGAAAATTTAAAATACCTGGAAATGAATTTCCAGGTAGCTAAAAAAGACTTGGGTTTGTAAGCGATATTACTCGTTAATTCCATAGAGCCGGTTGTGCGCAAGGCAATTGGCTAATTTTTTGTATTCCGTGACGAATGCTTCGTGGGCGGGGGCGTCGCCGAGAGCTTTGTAGAGGGCGCTGGAGAGCGTTCCGCGTTCGAGCATTTTTTCCATGAAGCTTTGTGAGACTTCGGTGAGGTCGTTTTTCACGACGCTGTAGATGTGCTTCCAGATGTCGCCGGCTGTAATCGGGGCGGATGCGGGAGTGGTCGCGGGGGAGGTCGCGAAATTCATGCCAAATACAGATAGGTATTCTTGCCAGTCAATGGTCGCATTTTCTGCGTTTTTCACGGTCTTGGCGAGGAGTTCGGCAAGGCGTGTCGTGTCAAAATTGCGCAAGAATTCGCGGTATTCCTTGAGCGTATGTGGCATGGAATTTGCAGAAGATGTGTTGGATGTGTCGGAAGCGCTTGCGCCATTGCTTGTGCGAGATGCCGCGAACTTGCCGTTCACTATGGCCTTAAGTGTCGCGATTTCAAGTTCGACGATGGCGATGTCGGCGTTCGGGCATTCCTGAATATCAACAAGGCGGATTTCAATGGCACCACGGTCAAAACGGGCGATGGCACCACGGCTGTTCAAGAAGAAATGATTGAGCAAGTGTTCGGTATCGTACGGGGCGATAGCCTTTTTGACTTTGTCAAAAATCATCTTGTTATATTCGTCGTAGCTGTACGCCTGTTCCGGGATGACTTGGCCCGTGATTTCAGGGACTTTGTCCTGATTGTGGCGGTAAACTTCGATGCGGGCATCGCGATAGCCGGTGTATTTGCTGTCGAGATACGGACTGCTTGCGGCAATGGCGGGGATCAGTGGCAACAGCAAACGAATTGCTGCGTGAAGCTCGCCAAATTCTTCATCTCCGTCAAAAGAAAGGTTCAGGTGCGTACTTTGCAAGTTCGCCCAGCCATGACCTTTGCAGTTGAAAATGCGGTCGTAAGTCTGGTAAATATCGAGGCAATCGTACGGCCAAAGTTGCATTTCTGCCGGGTCCATGAACGGATGGCAGGCGCTTGGCAAAAGCATCGCGTTGATCTTTTCGAGCTTCTTGTTCGCACGGCGAATCTCGTGGAAGAATCGCTTGCCAAGTCCGTCAAAAGTGGACTTGGGGTGTGCGCACTTGAATTCCAGCACGTGGCTCACGAGTTCGTTCGAAAGTCCGATGTCATCGTATTCAACATCTGAAAGTTGATTGCCGTCTTTATCTTTTCCGAGCGGGACATCGGCGCGAGGTAATACATTAAGCGTGTCGCGATCGACAATCATGAATTCCATTTCGACGCCGAAGCGTTCCCAAATTTTAAAGTTGCTCATAGTAAGTAAATTTATTTGATTTTATTGTTATGTCATGCCCGCCTCCGAGCGGGCACCACCTTTGTGTCTAAGAAAAGGCGATCCCCGCCTTCGCGGGGATGACAAGTAAGAAAAAACGTTCCTATTGCATTCCTGTCTACTTCCTACCGTCTACTTCCTACTTTATAAAAACATTTCCCTCTCGTGCTGCATCACTTTCTGTTGTGCTGCGTTTTGGCGATCTTCGATGCGGTGGCGCAGGCTCCTCATCACGGCGAGGTAAATCTTCTTTTTGCCGACTTGGTCTTCGATACCGTGGTCAATGCTCGGGTTGTCATTCACTTCAATCACGACCGGGTGCCCGTTGATTTCCTTGAGGTCCACGCCGTAGAGACCGTTACCGATAAGGCTTGCGACGCGGAGCGCCGTTTTTACAATTCCGTGCGGCACACTTTCAATCGGGAGACAATCCCACTTGCCACAAGTTTCGTTTTTATCCTTGCTGTCCCAGTTGTAAATCTGCCAGTGGTTTTTTGCCATGTAGTATTTGCAGGCGTAAAGCGGTTTTCCGTCGAGAATGCCGATTCTCCAGTCGAATTCCGTGGGCGTAAATTCCTGCGCAATGAGCAAGTCGCTGTGTTCGAACATGGAATCTAGAATTTGTTCGAGTTCTTCCTTGTTGTTCGCCTTTTTGACACCCATGCTAAAGCTGGAATCCGGCGTCTTGATGACCATGGGGAAGCCAAGTTCCTTCGCAAGCGTGTGGCGGTTTTCGCTGTGGGCAATAATCGTCTTGGGGGCGGGAATCTTTCCAACGGTCATCAGTTCTTGCAGATAAACTTTATTCGAGCAACGCAAGATGCTGTCGGGGTCGTCAATCACGGCGATGCCTTCGCTCTGAGCACGGCGTGCAAATGCATATGTGTGGTGGTTTACGTTTGTCGTTTCGCGAATGAAGATCGCATCAAATTCACCTACGCGGTGGTAGTCCGTCTTGGTGATCATCTCCACGCGGAAGCCCGTTTCTTGAGCGGCTTCGATAAAGAGCTGGATGGCTTCCTTGTTGCTCGGAGGTTCCACTTCTTCGGGGTTCGTTAAAATGCCCAGATCGTAAACATATTCTTCGGTCTTAGGAGACACAAAGCGTTCTTTCTGGAAGTATTCAATCGCGAATTGATCGACCATATCCTTGTGCGTCTCAGGGATTTCATCAACGCTAATCGGACGGATGGATTGGATGAACCATTTTTGCTTGAACACGAACTTGGCGCGAAGTAGCGGAGCCTGGAAAAGGCGATAAAGCGCCTGCGAAAGTTCCAGGTATTGCGGACTCACATTCTGCCCAAAGTAAATGGAAAGTATAAATTCCGTGCCAGTCAGTTTGCGTAGACTCTTCTGGATCAGCTCGTCGATATCATCGCTGATGATTTTCACGACCGCCGGGGCCTTGAAGTCGCGGATATTCTTGACGTTCGGGATGACCTTGTGACCGCGCGCTTCGGCAAGCAGGCTTACATAATAGCCCTTGCTCTGGTAGCTGTAGTCTTTGCATAAGTTGAAAACGCGAACGTTTTTCTGAGTTGTAAATTCTGGATTAGTCAGGTAGTCTTTTGCCGAGACGATTTCGGCTTCGGGAATGTGAAACTTCCAATTCTTTGGCGTGTTCACGACAATTATCTTTTTCATAATATCTGCACGTGTGGCGTCTTCATGTCGAAGTTGCGTCGTGCGTGCCAAAAACCTCTTTGCTTTTTGACGCTATAAAGATAGCTCAATATTTCAAGAAATGTAAAGCGGCGTTGAAAAAAGGTTAAAAGAAAACGGGCTGGAAATGTCCAGACCGTTTAAGGATGTATAAAAGATTTCTTAGTATCACAAATTTGCTTTTATTGCGAGAACTTCGGATTCAGGGAGCTTGGAAATTCGCATAACTTTTTCCACTGAATCGCCATCCGCAAGCATGGCTGCTGCCATTTCACGAAGACCTTCGGCCCTTCCTTCGGCTCTGCCCTCGGCGCGTCCTTCGGCTCTACCTTCGGCTCTTCCTTGAACTCTTCCTTCTGCACGTCCCTCTTCGAGGCCTTCTTTACGGGCGTGTTTCTTTTCAACATAGAGTTCGTACTTGTGGTCGCTCATTTTCATAGCCTCGCTAACAAGAAATTCTTCTGTAAATATACTCAATTTAGCTTTTTCCTGCAATAGAGCGAATGGAGAGCCTTCGGGGACGGATACGGGCGTTTCGTTGTTCAATCCATCAATTACGCGGAGCCATTCAGCGATTCGGCTGTTGTCGGTGGCGAAGTTCCCTTTTAAAAATTTGGGAATTTCAACGAGCGTAATGGTTTGCTTGTCGTAGAATTCTTCGTTTTCCTGATTTTTGAGGCGAATACAGTGTCTGTAATTAGGTGAATTGGGGAATCCGTCAAACATTTGGAGACTGATAAGGTTCAGATTCTGCAAAGCGTAGTCTTCTCCTTTGATGCGGCTTGCAATAGTGTGTTTTGCCGTGTAAAGAACCAAACGGCCGTTGTACGAATCGTCCTCGACATGTTGCACTTCAAGTACAATTCGGTCAAGCCGCTGATCGGTAGCCACGATGTCCGATGTGATACTTTTGCCGAATGCATCGGGGAGGGCTGGGTTTATATAGGCAAGGTTGTTGATGCAGTCACTTCCGATGAGTCCAAGAACCGCATTGAGAAAATCAATGGTAATTTTTTCATTCTCAGGACTCCCGAAAAGAATTTTAAACACATTGTCATTGTAGATGTACATGAACTTATAGCGTTCATTGTATTTAGCGATGCAAGCGGCTGTGTTGCCACCTGCTTTGTGGGTTTCGCTAATGTCCTTGAGCATTGCTGCATATTGTTCTTTAGTCATAGATCTCCTTTTCTGTCGAATGGCGGAAAAGCGTGTACGTCTAAAAAACGTACACTTTGGGTGTATTGTTGTTGATGAATCATTTAAAGCCGATACACTTCAGTGCTATCGGGATATGTATCGCAGCGTATTCCGCATGGGTCTTCCAAGGCAGGGGTGGTCTAAGCCACCGCTTCCGTCAATACCGGACCTACAACTGCGAGAAGGAATGTTCCCGCTCGTGGATGCGTACGCCTCTGTCAGCGGGCCTTTCTCGTCGTATAATAAAAATATATAATTAAAAAACAACGGGTAGTAGGGCGCGTTGCGGACGATAAACACTAAAAATACACATTTTCAACGTGAAAAAATGTATCTTATTTTATATGTGTATGCGAAATTGTCTTTTATTTGTTTTGCTGTTGAATGTTATTGTTTTTGCTAATGACTGTAACATTCGTCTGTTACCTGCTTTTACCGATTCTCCCGAAAAACAGACTTTGGCAAATGTTAGAGATTCTTTATTATCTGCCTTGCAGGAACAGAATTCGAGTGAAGTTTTTCGATTTGTAAAAGTGTTGAAAAATTCTGGTTATGATGAACGTGCGTTAGACAATTATGAACTGTTGCAGATTTATCTTATGATGAATAAATATGATTCAGCTTTAGTCACGCTGGTAAGGGAGCATTTCCATTACATCAATGAAAGTTATGTTGATGAATACGGTAACTGTAGTAATAGGGCCCCATATTCTGCTTTTGATGATAAACTAGTTGATTATCTTAATAAAAAAATAGATTTGACAAAAAACGCAAATTTTCAGAAGTTGTTAGAGCGCATATCAGATGGAACGGCTAAGCAGGAATATAGGGATTTCGCTAGTTTGATGAAAGTTATATTGAAACATACGAGCTTAAGAGATAAACATAAATATTGTGATGCGAGCCATGATTGGAATTGTCAAGAAAATAGAGATGCTGTTCAACGAGTCCGTTTTTTGGGGTATTACACTACGGATGATGTAAAAGATACTCTTTTCTTTGATTCGTTGATAGAAAAATTGATTGCTTTCCAAAACAAATATCCTGAGTCAGAATTTAATCCTTGGATTATGAAGCAAGTGGAGTTGAAAGAAGCTGCCCATGAAAGAGATTTTAAACGTCGGCATTACTATTTGGAACGTTTCTATACAGGGGGCATCGGTGGAGAATATTTTATCAGTACATCAAATTCCAGTTTTGAATTGAATGTTGTGCTTCAATATAAGCGTTTTATTTTAACGGCTAATTATGGGCAGGATGATGATTTCCTGTATGGTTGGAATGTCTTGCTGGGTGTAGATGTTTTTGAAAAAAAGTTCTTCAAGATTGTTCCTTTTGTCGGTGGATATGATCCTTGGATGGCGGGCTTGCAATTTGAATTTAGACCATGGATTTCTGAAATGGGACATGATGCTCCAATTGGTGGCTATTTATCTCTTAAAGCTAAGTATGTGTTTAAATACGGTGAAAATGGTTGTGAATCGGGGACTGCTAAAGATGGCGTAATGCGTTGTTATGTTGATGGAATTCCTACAGGTCGTGAAAGTGATAAAAAGCTAGCTAAGCATAGATTCTATCTTGGTGTTGGTTTCCATATTTGGTAGCGTTTAGAGATTTTTTTCTACATTTCCCTCTATGCTTACCATTTCGGAATTCCTTCAAGAAAATTCGTTCCCTGCGATTTCGCTTTTTGAAAATGCTGATAACGAGGCCATTCACGTCAATGGCGCGTCGGTTCCGCTTGCCTCAATGATGGTGGCGAACCGCTTCTTGAAAAGCCCGCAGAACATTCTGGTGATTGCGAAAGATTACCGCAGTGCCGAAGTCTGGGTCGAGAATCTCGAAAGCATGGTGGGCGAGGAGTTTGTTCGCTTTTTCCCGTCGCTAGGCTTGAAGCCTTACGAAATCAAGGTGCCGTTCGAGGGTGTGCTTGAAGAACGTCTGAAGTTCTTTCGCGATATTTCGCATACCGAAAAGCCGTTCGTTGTCGTTTGTCCGCTCGATGCATTCTTGATGAAGCTTCCGGAACCGGGCGAAATCATGCGTCAAGTGCGTTCGCTCAAGGTGGGCGACCAGCTGGAACCTTCGTCTTTACGCCCGTGGTTCCTTGATCACGGCTTTACGGAACAGCCGATGGTGAGCGGCGTGGGCGAGTTTTCGATTCGCGGTTGCATTGTCGATGTGAACTGTCTTTTGTATCCGCATCCGATTCGTATTGAATTTTACGGCGACGAAATTGAATCCATCCGTGCGTTTGATATTTTCTCGCAGCGCTCGTTGGAGCAGATGACGCATATCGAGTTCTTCCCGATGGGTGAATTTACGGTGCCAGAATCGGTGATGGCGGGCGAGGAATGTTCTACGGAAGCGCTGTGGTGGCATCGTCCGAATCACCAGCGTTTGGTCGCGAGCCTCTTGGATTATATGCCGCGTGCATCGCTTGTCTTTGAAGAACTTTCGTTGCTTTCGGAAACGGCTTCAAAGATGTATGGTGCGTTCCGAGGCGCTTATGATGAAGCTCGCGTGGCTGATGCTGGAATTGCGGCCCCTGCGGATTTGTGGTTCAAAATTGGTGAGCTTTCGCGTTTGTTCGTTGGTCATGCATCGCTTGACATGACTCGCGTCAAAGTCGATGACGGCAACTGGCACGAAATGCACATGCGTCCGCAGGACTTTACTTCGAACGGCACGGATGCGGTCGCCAAAGAAATCGAGGAATTTTATGACAAGGGCGGACGCATTTATGTGATGGCGCAGACGCTTGGCGGCGTGAACCGCTTGCGTGAAATTTTTGATGGCTTGCCGGTCGAAGATTATTTTATCGGAAACTTGAGCGAAGGCTTTTGGCTCGAAGACGATAATGTGGCGTTTCTCACGGAATCGAGAATTCTAAACCGCCATGCGAATAAAGCTCGTAAACATAAGATTGCGGGTTCCGTGACGAATGCGTTGATGGTGGAATCGCTGAATCGCGGAGACCTCGTGGCTCACGAAGACCACGGCATCGGCCGCTATTTGGGGCTTGTTCGCGTGGAAGTCAATGGCGGTATGGTCGATTGCGCATTGCTGGAATACGATGGCGGCGACCGCTTGAAGTTCCCTGTTTCGGACTTGCAAAAGATTGAACGCCTCGACCGCTCGGATGATGTGGAAACCAAGCTCGACCGCCTCGGCAGCAAGACTTGGGAAAACATCAAGAAGCGCGTCAAAGAAAAAGTCATCAAGATTGCGCGAGACCTTGTGGAACTTTATGCGAAACGCGAACTCGTCGAAGGATTCTGCTTCCCGCCCGACGGCAGCATGCAAAAGGAATTCGAGGAATCATTCGAATACGATCCGACGCCAGACCAGCTCCGCGCCACGGCCGACATCAAGCGCGATATGGAAAGCCGTCGCCCGATGGACCGCCTCATTTGCGGTGACGTCGGCTTTGGTAAAACTGAAGTCGCCATGCGTGCGGCGTTCAAATGCGTGGCCTCGAACAAGCAGGTGGCGATTCTCGTGCCGACGACGATTCTTGCGGCGCAACATTACGAAAACTTCTGCGAACGTTTTGCCGCCTATCCAGTCAACATCGCCTTGATGAACCGCTACAAGAGCGCGAAGGAAAAGAAGGAAATTTTCAAGCAGATTGCGGAAGGTTCCGTGAACATCGTCATCGGAACGCATGCACTTTTGTCGAACAAGAGCGAGTTCAAGGACCTCGGTCTTTTAATTATTGACGAAGAACAAAAGTTCGGCGTGAAGCAAAAGGAAAAATTGCGCCAGCTCCGCCTTGCCGTCGATACGCTCAGCATGAGTGCAACGCCGATTCCGCGTTCGCTGCACTTGAGCATGACGGGCGTTCGCGATATTTCGCTCATCAATACGCCGCCGATTAACCGCTTGCCGGTCGAAACAAAACTCATGCAGCGCGATGACGAAGTCTTGAAGAACGCGATTCTCGATGAACTCGCTCGTGGCGGTCAGGTGTTTGTGGTGAATGACCGCGTACAGACGATTACAAAGCTCGCCGAAGATATCGAAGCGATGGCTCCCGAAGCGAAAGTCGCTGTGGCTCACGGTCAAATGGAGGACCACGAACTCGAACGCGTGATGGATGCGTTCCTTTCGCGCAAGTTCGATATTCTTGTGAGCACGAGCATTATTGAATCCGGCTTGGACGTGCCGAACGCGAACACGATTATCATCATGAACGCGCACCACTTTGGCATTAGCCAGCTTTACCAGATGCGTGGTCGTGTGGGCCGTAGCAGCGTCTTGGCAAAGGCGTTCCTCGTCATTCCGCAGCGCGGTGAAATCTCGCAAGAATCGATGCGCCGCCTTAAGGCTTTGGAGCAGTTTACTGATCTCGGTAGCGGCTACCAGCTTGCGATGCGCGACCTTGAAATTCGCGGTGCAGGTAATTTGCTCGGTCAGGAACAGCACGGCTTTATTGCCGAAGTCGGCTTTGAAACGTATGTGCGTCTGGTGCGTGAAGCGGTCGAAATGTTGCGTGGCGGTGCTCTCGAAAAGCCAATACAACCGCGTGTGGAAATCGGTGTGGATGCATACCTTCCCGAAGATTATGTGGAAGACGGCCTCACGAGAATCTCGCTATACCAGCGTATTGCCCGAATAACGTCGCAGGCGGATGTGCAGAACATCGAAAGCGAATTGCAGGACCGCTTTGGCCCCGTGCCAACGCCCGCAAAGATGCTTTTGCTCGTGACCGAACTTGGACTTTTGGCAGGTCGTTTGCGCATCCAGGGGCTTGCACTCCGCAAGGGTGTCATTGTCGCGACATTTGCAGAAACACCATCGCCGGACCCGCGTGTGCTGGGCGAAATTAGCAGCCTTTGCACATGCAGTATGCGTTATTTGGGAATGTCGCCGTTACAGGCTGTGTTCGAGGTCGGGCGCGGGACTCCCGTGGAAATGGCAAAAAAGACGCTCGAAGTGTTCCGGGCGTTTGCAAATATTCAAGTTCAGGCGGCGACCGTCAGGTCGGCGGATCCGTTACTCAAGGCTCTTGGCGTAGGCGAGCCGAACTGATTCCAGACGGCCTTCAAGTTCTTCAAGAAGCTCCGCAGGCTCTAAGAAAGATTCATCGGCATCGGTCTCGAAGAATACGTTGCTTTCGGGAATGAACTTGATGGCGGCTGCGGTCGATTTCTTGCGGAAACTGTCCTCGTGCAACGAAAAGAGAGCTCCATAGGGGAGGGCTTTTTTCACGAAATTTGCATCCCCGCCAAAACGGTGGAAAATCGGGCGTGGTGCTTCTTGAAGCCGCGATAGCACGTGTAAATGTTCCGCCTCTTGACCCTGTGAAATCTCTTGCGGAAAACCTGCTTCTGTCAAAAGTTTCAGCACATGCATATAGTCCCCAACGCAGTGTATTTGCAAATCCCGCTTGAGTTCAAGGGCGAGCTTGGCCTGTTCCAAAAAAATCTTGTCTTGTGTGCCGTCGTTATATCCTGGATAGCGCTTGTCGATACCCGCTTCGCCGACCATGGCTTGTTTGTCTTCTTTGAGATATTGGCGTAAATCAGCAAGCGTTTTGTCCGTCACCTGCGTTGCTATCATTGGATGGAGTCCATAAGAGACCTTAAAGGGCTTTATTTCCGTTGAAAATTCCATTTTTAGCATGTTTACCTCGTCCCATTCCCAGGGTTCACAGGCAATAGCGACAAAATCGTAGTTTTTGTCTAAAAGCAGCTGTGTGAGTTGCTTTTTTTGGGGTAATCGAGCCAAATGAATGTGAAAATCGAACATAACAGCCCCCTATAGCTTTAAAATACAAAGAAATTATGGAAAATCAAAATTATTCGCTTGTTTTTTCGGGCAAAAAAGCCTAGTTTAAGTCTGTTGGTGCGCCAACCCAAGTTTTTTTGAACTCATCATTAAAGGAGTCGCTATGCGCGATTTACTAGAAAAAGCTCTGAATAAAGGTTTGACTGTCTGCTTTACATCTGAAAATGGCTTTGATGTCATTCGAATTTCTTCCGGTAACGAAGTTGTTGCAAGTTGCAGTCTTGGGTCGAATAGCTTCCGCGCTTCGGTCGAAGAATCCCTCCAGTCGCTTTTGCTAGACTTGGAACGCAAGGGCTTCTAGCTGTGGGCGAGGTCGCCTTGGCGACCTTTAAGCTATGGGCTAGCAACCTTCGGTTGCTTTGGGCTTTATCATATGAAAAAATCCTGCGAGTTCATCGCAGGATTTTTTGTTTTATGACATTTGTGCAATAGGACCGAGCGGTCTCCAGTAAGCAAAAAGCCCCTGTTATTGAACAGGGGCTTTTGCGAGAGCGAGGTCCTGACGGAGTCTTGATCAGCGAAAGGACCGAGCGGTCTCCTTAGTTTATACGGCCCACAAGGTTGCCAGAGAGCATGAAGTCCTTAGAAGCCTTATAGCTGTGGAAACCTGCAGAGAGGGAGAAGCGGTCCGTGAGAGCCTTTTCAAGGTAAATGGCTGCAAGAACATCCTTTACATGCTTGGTGTGGCCTTCATAGAAACCGTGTTCTTTACGGTTATAGACGTATTCGGCTTCGAGGATAACGCGGTCAACAGTCTTGAAGTTGAGTTCGATGCCGCCAGTAACAGGCACGGCAAGGTCGTCAGACAGATCCATCAAAGCAGCTTCGCCAAACAACGTGAGGAAGTTTGGAATGATCGGAGCGCGGACCTTCAAGGATGCATTGTGGAAAATCTTTGCATCGCTGTCGTGAACCTTGTCAAAGATGTTGCTGCGGTAGCCGAGCTGGATATCGAACAATTCAAGGCTCGGGAGGTCGTGGAAGTTGAATACGACGCGGAGGTCACCCTTGTTGAGGTAGGAAGCCCTGCTGATGAAGGAAAGGGCGATGTCCATGTTTTCGTTGGCGATGAAGCCGAATTCAAACTGGTTTTCAGGATCCTGGGTAGAAAGGAAGCCGGTCTTGTAGCCATCGATGTAGCCACCGAAGTAGTCTCCGTTCTTGTCGGTGTTGTCCCAGCGACCGACCTTGAAGCTAAACCAGTTCTTGCTCTGGTAAGCCCAAGCTTCGTCGAGCGAGAAGTAGTCTTCGACGCTGCTCATTTCTTCGTTGATGTTGTCGGTCTTTAGGTCGCCCGGGTAGAATGCAAGGGCGACTTTACCCTTGAAATTCTCGGTTTCGGCGAGAATGGCGAGATTGGCCTTGCCGCTCCACTTTTCGAGGTTGTTCGATTCATCGTCATCTTCGGAGGTCCAGAAAACCTTGCCAGCTTCGAGTTCGAAGTCTGCATTGATATCGAAGTTGATTTCGTTTACTGTGAACACAGCATTTTCGATCATCTTCTTTTTCTTGCGGCTTGTGGTCGAAGAAGGTTCTGTGGCGGCGACTTCTTCAGCAGGTGCAACTTCTGTCGGAACTTCAACTGCCGGGGCCGGTTCTGCCTTGATTTCCGGAGCCTTAGCTTCTGCAACCGGAGCCTTAGCTTCTGCAACCGGAGCCGGAGCTTCTGGAGCCTTGACTTCTGCAACTGGTGCGGGGGCTGCTTCTGGAGCTGGTGCGGCAGCTGCTGGTGCTACGGCGGCTGGAGCTTCAACCGGTGCAACTTCGGCCTTGGCTTCTTCTACCTTTGCTTCAACGGCTTTTGTTGCTTCTTCAGCTTTGGCTTCGACAGCTGGTTTCTGTTCGGCTACAGCGGCTTTTGCATCTGCCGTTGTCTTTGCTGCTTCTTGAACCTTTGCGTCTGCGGTGGCCTTTGCGTTATCTACAGCCTTGGTTGCATCGGCTTTTGCCTTTTCGACCTTGGCTTTTTTCTTTGCGGTTACAGCTTTTGCTTTTGAAACAGCTGCTTTTGCTTCTACGGCCGGTTTTTCTGTTGCTGCTTTAACATCTTCTGCTGCGGGAGCTGCAAAAACGGATGCTGCCAGCAAACAGGACGCAAGAAACATTTTCTTCATTTGGATCTCCTTGGTATAAATCCGGGTTTGAATACTCGATTAAATGTTAGCAAAATAATCTTAATCTTTTTTTTACTACATATAATGCCCCCAATAATCTAATTTAAATATCCAAAAGAGGTGATCGTTTTGAAAAAATTATTGTTGGTGATGTTGGTGGTTTTGTCGGCGAGCGCGTTTGCTCAAATGAAGCTGGATGTCTATAAGAAAATTAATGGTGCTGTAGACGAAAATCGCCCCCTTGGATATTTGATGTCGTCCGATGCCATCAAGGAACTTCCGATTCCTAAGGACCGCATCGAGCACGAAAGCTACGTGGATGTCCAGGAGAAGGTCCGTGGCAAAAATGGAAAATACCAGACGGTCACCAAGAAGCAAAAGGTGGTGACTTACGAAGAAGTGGAACCAAAAGTTCCACCTCGATATGTGCCGGTAAATTGCAAGTTTGGTGATGTCTGGGTCAAGCGTTCGGAACTGGACCGCTTTATGCAGGAATACGTGGACTTGAGTGGAGAATACGTCTCTGAAACGGGACGCGTTGTGCTCAAGAGTTCGCCGAGCAATGCGAGCCGCTTTAACATCATCGTGCAGAACGGCAAGGACGATAATGTGGCTGAAATCGAAATGGGCAATCTTGAAAAGAAAAACATCAATGGCCATGCACGTTTTGTTTATAAAGAAGAAGGATGTGCCGTGGGTGTGGATGTGTTTAACCGCGTAGTGCGTGTGGCCCAGCATGGCTGCGAATCTTATAATGCCGGTGAATATACGCTTGCGGGTAACTATCCGACGTTCAAGGGCAACAATCGCATCGTCGAAACGTTTAATTTGGATTCCTATAGTTTTTCTTACCCTAAATACCTCTGGTGTGCGAGCGGTTATGATACGTGCGAACCGCTGAAAGATGAACACGGTATTGTGAACATCACCTGGAGCAAGGATGGTCATGGGACGATTGAACGCAAGGCGGGGAGTACGGTGCATACGTACCGTGCGATGGAACGCGTGATCCCGCACAAGCGCGACTACTTTATGGGTGAAAAGCCGATTGCGATCAAGACCAAGCGCACCGACATGAGCGGTGAATGGATGAACTGGTATTTCTATCCGCGCGCAGGCCGCTTCAAGATGATGCGATCCGGGCAGCGCTATGATGCCGCTTACATGGAAATTTACGAACCGGTCAAAGAAGATGATTAAGAGAGGGCTTCGCCCAAGCCCGTAATAAGTAAAAATGTACTTCTTGCGGGCGGGGCCCCAGCTCGGAGTTGACGCCTATGGCGTCAGCGGCTTCACTCGGTCATGAACGCCTGCTAGCAGTTGTTCGCGACTCTCGTTTTGCACGCTACTGCGAAGAAAATACCTTGGCCGACGCTTTATTCTCTCGACGTAATTCTGATTATCTGTTGATTTGATTTAAGTCTCGCTTTTATTTATAAATGAATTATTTAAATTTTTTATGATTGTTTATTAATTGTAGTGAATTGTTGCAGAAGATTATGATTAAGTCGATTGAACAGAGTCGTATTTTGTTTTTGGATTCGGGGCCGCTCGTTAGGCTTTTGCAGATGCACCCGGACTATTACCCGATTGTTTCGGGTGTGCTTGATGGCGTGTACGAGAACAATGTGCAGGTCTTGGTTTCGTCTGTGACTTTATTTGAAATTTGCAAGAAGGCGTATGGAGCTAACGACGGTGTGCTTGCTCGGCAGTACCGCGAATTTTTCGAGAAGTCTGCGAATGTGCGCCTTTGCGAAGTGAATGCCGATGTGTCGTTGAAGGCGGCGGAACTCTTTGCTGCAGCTGCCCGCACGAACCATAAGCTGACCGAAGCAGAATCTTTGCGCTTGGCGACTGCTTTTGTGAACGGCGCCGATTGCATCCTTACGGAATGCGCAAACTTCCGCGATGCCACCGACGCCCTCGTCGTGACATTGGATGAGGTTTAAGATTCTCGCCGGAGTTTATCCCGGACTTTGATACGGGACAAGAATGATATTATTAACGCTGTCATGCCGGCCTCCGAGCCGGCATCGCCTTTTGTGCGACTTTGTCATCCAGAGGACCGAAGGGACGATGGATCCAGTAACAGTTTTTAAGATCCAAGATCATCTTTTCGTCTGTATTTTCTAGCAACTATAAGCTAGTAACTAGTAACTTTTTTCTATCTTTCCCCGCGTAAAATTTATTGGAGTTTAACATGTCTAATTACTGTCCTGTTATTGGTCTCGAAATCCATTGCCAGCTCGCCACTAAAACAAAGATGTTCTGTGGCTGCGAAATTGAAGTGAACACAAGCCCGAACAAGCACGTTTGCCCTGTTTGCCTCGGTATGCCGGGTGCCATGCCGGTGCCGAATAAGAAGGCTGTGGAATACGCCATTCGCTTGGGTCTCGCTCTCAACTGCGAAATCGATTTGAACGCCATGTGGACTCGTAAGAACTACTTCTACCCGGACCTTCCGAAGGGTTACCAGATTACGCAGACGGGTGGACTTCCGGTGTATGACCATCCGATTTGCAAGAACGGCTGGCTCGAAATCGTGAAGGCCGACGGCACCAAGAAGCGCGTGGGCATTACCCGTATCCACATGGAAGAAGACGCCGGTAAGCTCATCCACGACATGAGCCCGTCCCAGAGCCATTTTGACGCTAACCGCTGCGGCACTCCGCTTTGCGAAATCGTGACCGAACCGGACATCCGTAGCCCGGAAGAAGCCGTGCTCGTCTTGAAGAAGATCAAGCAGACGCTCGAATACACGCGCGTTTCTAACGCCAACATGGAAAACGGCAACATGCGCTGCGATGGTAACATTTCTCTCCGCGCATCTGAAGACGCTCCGTTCGGTATCCGCGCCGAAATCAAGAATTTGAACAGCTTCACGAACCTCGAAAAGGCTCTCTACTGCGAAATGAACCTCCAGGCATCGACGCTCGATGCAGGCAAGGAAG
>Ga0310695_10002599_pt1 | contig 37658 bp, 33 predicted proteins | sample RumenRJG_04DNA_FD_203882 | JGI IMG/M metagenome (GOLD analysis project Ga0310695, IMG submission 203882) | Bovine rumen microbial communities from Lethbridge, Alberta, Canada - RJG_04 (v2) (version 2) | ecosystem: Host-associated > Mammals > Digestive system > Stomach > Rumen | place: Canada...
GGTTCTGGTAAACGCCGTCAATCTGCTGGCCTTCGAAGCTTACGCTTGAGCAGAATATTTTTTCTACTCCCGGGTGGCGGAGCAAGATTCTGAAGAGTTCCACGCCTGCATATCCCGTTGAGCCGATAATTCCAACTTTAATCTTTTCCATAAAAACCTCTTTGCTTAATTATAGTTTCTATGCGGGTTTTGTGCAAGAATGAAGTTTATTTTCAAGGGAGAGCCCTTGGACCCCGGGACTTGGAGGGGGAAAACCAGCTCAGAGTCCGAAGCCCGCCGTTTTTCCCCCTCCAAACCTCCCCCTTTCCCTGGGCACGGCTTAGGGCTGTCGCCCTAAGAACCCGGCTTTTTTGTTCACTGATTCTTTTACAAACAATTTAATAATAAAACTTTGTAGTTTTTAATAAAGCCGGGGTGCATAGGCAAGAGGTCGGATTGGAAAGGTGCGTACAATCGCCACAGGAAAATTCCTCCCTAACTTGATATTTTGTGGCAAGAAAGAAAAAAAAACGTGGGGTTCTTAGGGGGAACCCCTAAGCCGTGCCCTTGAACCACGAATTTTTTGTTTATTTTGATAATGTTCCCTTCGACAAGCTCAGGGAACGTTTTTTTGTTTCTTGCCAAGGAATATCAAGTCAGGTAGGGATTTTCCCTAGGAGATTGTACGCCGCCGTGGAACCCCGGAGTTGCCACGAAGTGGCAATGAGCGTTAGCGAAGGGTGGAAGGGCGGTGACGAGTTGGCATGTTGGCCGATTTTAGATAAAAAACAGGTGGCAGAGCATCAGAAAGTACCGTCCATATATAGGAAGAAAAAAAATTCTTGAAAAACAAAACACTTGTGCTATAATTTAAATATCACTGGTGGCTTTAGCTGCCGGGCGCTTTTGTATAAAGGCGCATACAAACTAAAATCCGTTGTAACGGAAATGGAGTTTTTTATGGCAACACAGAGAAGAACATTCGGTATCTTCATTATCCAGATTGCACTGGCAATCTACCTTTTCATCACAGGCCTCTGCCTCTTCGGAGTTGGAAAGTCTATTTCCAGCGATGAAATTCAGGGCGTAACAAAATTCTTCCAGGGTGGCGCACGCGTAATGGATTACGTTATTGCAGCCCTTCTGATTGTTTGCGCAGTTATGTTCTTTATTAAGGCACTGGGCATTGACTTTGGCAAGGTTGATGACGTTGTTAAAATCGTAACGCTCATCGTCTGGATTGTGGTAACGGTTGTTACTCTTATTGGTCTTGTCGGCGAACTCAGCGGCGTTAAGGCTCTCCACTGGCTGCTTGTTCTTGCAAAGAACTGCCTTATCATTGGCGGTATCATGACAATCAAGAACGGAAAATAAGCCTCGCATTAGGCAAATTTGATGCAAAACGGGCACTCCTAGTTTTCTGGGGGTGCCTTTTTATTTTTCTTTGACTTCATCAACTTTATCAACTTCAGAAAGGTCTCCGCCAAAAAGCCATGCGGTGCGCGGAAGCCCCCACTTTTTGCGCTCTTCTTTTGAAAGTTCAACTTTTACCCAAGGAATAGAAACATAGTCGTCCAAGGCTTCCTCCCTTACCCACTTGGGAAAATCATCTTCTCCGTTACAAGGCTTAACGGATTCTGTAAGGGGTGAGCCCCGCTTAATCGGATACACTTTTGTTCCCCTGGGAAGAAGGGCAAAAGACACTTCTCCTGTGTGGCGACCCGCGTCATGCTTCCATAAATATGCCTTTTCTGCGCTTACGACAAGCGTTTTTGGAAGGGGCGGCTCATCTCCGGGGCAAAGGATTATGCTCAACCAAGTCTGGCTATTGCTCAAATCCGTTACTACAGCGTGGGTTCCCCTGGGTGTTTTTATCTTTTCCACATCGCCGTACGGTCCCCAAAAGGCATTTTGTCCTGATTTTACGGTAATGTAGTGGCCGTCTATTCTTACCTTAAGCTCTGGATTTTCAAGATTCGTCCTGTTTACAAAGGTTAAATCCCATGTAGCCTCGCAAGTGGCCAAGAAGTTGCAGATTGAACAAAATTTTATGGTAAGCATTGCGGAGGCACAGACAAGGCCTACCAATATTTCTTTTTTCAACTGTTTTAACTCTCCCCAAGGTTCAACCGACAAAGGCTAGCCGAAAGTTTTTGCTGTTTTTGCAAGTTTTAACCGCTGTATTCCATGGAGCCGCCGCCGTGAATCTTTTGCAGGGCAGGCTTTAGGTTTTCTAGCCAGAATCTGTCCTGAATTTTTAGCTTTCCTGCGCTGAATCCTATGTGCCTGTCCACACGCACCTTTTCGCCGTGAAAGTCGCTTCCTGCGGTAACTACCATGCCCAGGTTCTTTCCAAGCTCTTCAAGACGCTCTGCTTCGGAAATGCGCACTCCGGGATGCCAGGCTTCAAGCCCCATAACACCCTTGTCGCGTATCATTTCCATGGTGGCGTCCATTTTTCCCCAGGAAACGTACATGGAAAGCGGATGGGCCTGCACTGGAATGCCGCCGCTTGTCTTTATGGCTTCTACGGCAACTTCAAGGTCAAGGCCTTCCCTGTCCACATAGCAGGGCCTTCCCTTGGCAAAATACTTGTCAAAGGCTACCTGACGCTGCTTTACAATGCCTTTTTCTGCCATGTAGCTTGCAAAGTGGGGTCTTCCTATGTTCAGCCTCTTAAAGCGCTCGTAAACTTCCTCGTAGGTAATTTCTACGCCCATTTCCCTAAGCTTTTCGGCCATCTTTAAGTTGCGCCTGTTGCGCTCACCCTTCAAAAAGTCAATGGCTCTGGCAAGTTCCGCTGATTTATGGCGCAACCCCAGCCCCAAAAGGTGGAATTCGCCGGTTGGCCACTGTACGGTAAGCTCTATTCCTGGAACAAATTCAATTCCGGCTTTAAGGGCTTCCGCCTGGGCTTCCAGAATGCCGTCCACAGTGTCGTGGTCGGTAAGGGCAAGGGCGGAGAGGCCTTTTTCCTTTGCATAGCGCACAAGCTCGGCAGGAGAAAAAGTTCCGTCAGAAGCTGTGGAATGTGTGTGTAAGTCTATCATTTCTTAAACATACTATCACTTATGCAAATAATAGTGTAGTGGCAATGTAAGCGCGACAGGGAAATCAGGTTTGGGCTCCACTACCAGAAAAATCTGGCTGAAGAATCCAGTGGGTTGTTTGCAACAACCACGTGCGCGGTAATAGGACTTTCGCTCCCTTCGCTCGCTCCGCGCAAATGGATTTTCATCCATATTTTTCTTCCCGCTGCGCCCAAACCTGATTTCCAGTTGCTCTGTATAAGAAAAAATATTTAATAAAAAATGAGCTTTTTTGTGCTTTTTTCAAAATAGTATGTTATAATTTAACTTAATATTGGTGGTGGCTGTGCTGCCCAAGAGCGGAGTGATTGAATGCCCAAGATTATTAACTATCCAAAAAACTCAATGATTTTTGTTGAAGGGGACAAGGACGACCGTATTTTTATCCTTCAGTCCGGCTACGTTATATTGGTTTCAACAGATTTTGAGACAGGCAAGGTTATTAACGAAAAGCTTGCAATAGGAGAATTTTTTGGCGTAAAAAGTTCACTTGCTCGTGTTCCCCGGCAGGAAACAGCTACGGTAATGGCGGATTCAGTCGTAGTCCAGATGACCCCCGCTGAATTTGAAAAGATTTTCAGCCCCAACCAGACGGTCATGCTAAAGATGCTGCGCGTATTCAGCCGCAACCTGCGCGACCTTCACTACCGCACGGAGCTCCTTCTTAACAACAACGACATACTTGTTCCGTCAGACAAGGGAATGATTCAGGTTGCACAGGCATTCCTGGACGAAGAAATTTACAACGCATGCGAGCAGGTCTGCGAAAAAGTCCTTGCACGCTACCCCTACGACGCAAACAAGACTCAAGTTACCAAAATAATGGACCTTGCCAAGCGCGAAAAGGGACGCAAAAACGCATCCGCAGGCAGGGGCGCAAGGGAAGAAGAACCCTTTAAGCATAAAAAAGAAAACGCGCTAAAGCAGTTTGACCTTCCAATGTTCGAGCGCTTTTCAAAGACCTATACAGACGGTGACGTAATCATCTGCGAATACGAACCCGGAGAAAGCTTCTACCTTGTCCAGTCGGGGCAGGTTCAGCTGGAAAAGCTTATAAGCGGTTCCCTAAAGCACATAGACATTGTAAGCCCCGGTGAATTCTTTGGCGAAATGGCAATCCTTGACGACTCCCCCAGAAGCGCAACCTGTATTGCAAAGGGAGATGTCCGCTGCCTTGAATTCAACAAGGAAAACTTCCGCGTACTTGTTACCGGAAACCCCCAGATTGCAATGATTCTTCTAAAACTCTTCTGCAAACGCATATACGACCAGAAGAGGCGCACAAAGATTCTCGTAATAAAGGACATTCAGGCACGTATTAGCGACATTTTCCTTATGTACGACGAGATGACCCCTCTTTCCGAAGCAGATCAGGACTCTTCAAAGCGCAAATTCAACCTTACGGTAAACGACATTGCCCACTGGGCAGGAATTTCGCTTGACGATGCCCGTGACGAGATGAACAAGATGAGCGCCCGCGGAAAAGTTGAAATCTACGAGCCCCAGCACCAGATGCTTGTAAAGAACATAAACGACATGAAGCGCGTTGTGGACACCTACTACACAATTCAGAACGCCCGCCGTGAGCAGGGAAATTTCTAGCGAGGCATTTTGAAGCAGAGGATTTCTTGCGGCAATTTTTTCTGCAAAGGGCTTTCCGTGGTCGCTTGAAACTTCGTTGCGAAATCCGCGGGGCCCAGCAACTGTAAAATAAGCAGCGCCAAGGGTTCACGCAGCAAAGCTTCCAGCGGGGCGCGTCATTTGTTAAAGCAAAAAGTAGATGAGTTTTCACAGAAAACTCATGTTTAAAAATTGCACGGATGCAATTTTTAAACACCGCCACTACAATCCCGGCCGTGTCTGCTTTTTTACTGTAATTTCCAATCCCAAAGACAAAAAGGTTGGTCTAGCCTTTTCTATAGGAAAACAAATATGCATAAAAGAAGAATTTACCTGTTTTTGCCCCTCCTTGCCCTGATTTTTTCTGCCTCTGCAAAAGAAGCAAAAAGTCAGACAGATTACCTTGAACTAAAAAGGATAAAAAATGCAGAAAGCGTAATTACAATAGTGGATGAGCAAAAAGAAATCTCCCTTGTCCTAAACAAAGAACAAAGAAATGCCCTCTTGGAAAAGCTTGAAGTTTCCAAAAAGCTGGAAGCAAAAGACTTTCCCTCCCCTTGCAAAGCATACAAACTTAATGTTTATTACGACGGCAAATACGTCTCTTTTGTAACAAAGGGAAAAACCATTTGCCAAAGCGGAAATTCAGAAATATATGAACTTACAAGCGACCCTTCTGGCACAATAGAAGCCGTTTTTGGAATATACGATGCCTTCCTAGCCCCCTTACCCTTGCCTTATGCAAAAAAGAATTCCGCCACAGATTTTATTATTACAAGCTACTATCTTTTGCAAAAAAGGAGCAAGGACAGTTTCTATGTCTTAGCGGTAACTTACGGAAGCGGACTGCCGGTTACGTCAATAAGGGCTTTTGACGCAAGTGCAAGCAAAAACTTTATTCAACTTGACGACGACGAAAAAATATCCGTTAAAAACGATGAATACGAATTATACATCAAGGGTAAAAAGACAGGGGCCAGTATTTTTACAGATTACAGCCTAAAACGCCTAAAAGTCGACATGCATTCATTTTATATGTATCACAAGTAAAAAAGGGGCAGTTCCGGAAAGGAGGAATCCATTGGAACTGCCCAAAGAATTATTTTATTACTTTTAGCGATTCGTGGTCTATTGTTAAAGCCACTACAATCAGGAAGATTATTCCCTTTACAAGCTGCTGGGTTGCGGCAACAGGGAATACCATCGGAAGCGATTTTTCAAGAACACAATAGGTAAGCGTTCCCAAGATGATATTGGAAAAGCGTGCCCTTGCACCACCGGAAATAGGCATTCCTCCCAAAACCAGAGCAATAAGAATCTGTGTTTCAAGCTGACGGCCTGCGGTTCCAGTAATTGCTCCAACATGGACTACGTTTATAAAGGAAGCAAATCCCGTAATTGCACCCGCAGAAACATAGACCATGAATTTTGTAAGGTCTGGTTTGCAGCCGGAAAAGCGGGCGGCAGTTTCACCGGCACCAATTGCCCTAAGGTCTACGCCAAGACGGGTGTAATGCCAGAGGAAGAAGACAACCACAAGGACAATTCCCATCAGCACAAACTTGAACCATGTCTGGTCAAGGGAAAGCACGTTGTAGCTTGCTGGAACAGGACCTGCCGTAGTAATGTACTTGCAAAGACCCCTAAAGAAATACTGGGAACACATGGTTACTATAAAAGACGCAATCTTAAAGCGCACGTGGAAAAAGCCGTTAAAGGCACCCATCACCGCACCGGATGCAACGGAGGCAATTATGGCAAGGGGTATGCTGTACATGGAAACCCAGCAGAATATTATTGAAGAAAGTCCCAGGACTGACCCCTGCGAAAAGTCAAGGCCGCCAACCGTCATTATAAGGAAGACGCCGCAGCAGCAGGTCATCAGTACAAAAACCTGGCTTAGCATAAGGCTAAGGTTCTTTGGCTGGACAATTTTTCCGCCGGTCAAGACAGAAAAGAGCAGCACTATGCCTACAAAGCCAAAGAGGGGGCCAAAGTTGGAAACAATCCCCTTTAGCTTGGCTCTTTTGGCCATTTGTTCTTCCGTTATATTTTTTACTGCAACTTGAGTAGTCATACAATTCTCCTATACTATATCATCTTTGCAATGAGGTCTTTTTCGCCAAGTTCCCGGTTGCGCATAAACTCTCCGTTGAACTTGCCGTCCTTCATAATGAAGATGCGGTCGCTCATACCCAAAAGCTCAGGAAGCTCTTCGGAAATCATGATGATTGACTTGCCCTGCTTCTTAAGCTCCGTCATAAGTCCGTAGATGTCTGCCTTTACCCTTACGTCTATACCGCGGGTGGGACTGTCCAAAATCAGAATGTTGGACCCCTTTCCTATCCAGCGGGCAAGAACAACCTTCTGTTTGTTTCCACCGGAAAGCTCAGAGACGTACTGCTTGATTCCAACCATTTTTGTGCTCATCTGGACAGCAAAATCCTGGGCAAATTTATCCAGCTTTTTAAGGCTAAGGATTCCGTGCTTGGACAAATCATCCAAAGAAGGAAGAATGATGTTTTCGCCAATGGAGTCAGCAATAACAATTGATTCGTTGTCGCGGTCCTTTGAAGCGTATGCAACGCTGTGCTTTATTGCACCAGGGATATTCTTTATTTCGTAGCCGTCGCTCAGAGTTACCTTTCCGCTTCTGTTATATGAAGCACCGAATATTGCCTTGCCAATTTCATGCATGCCACATTCAGAAAGTCCGCCAATACCAAGAATCTCGCCCTTGTGCAGCTCAAGGTTTATGTTTTCTATCTCTCCGGGAACAGACACGTTCTTTAGGGAAAGGACAACCTCGTCTGAAACCTTTTCGCCGTAGTCGGTTCTGTAATACTTGTTGTCAAGTTCGCGGCCAACCATTTCGCGCTTAAGGTCATCCGTAGTAACGTCCTTGGTCTGGAAAGTTTTTACAAGTACGCCGTCGCGGAGAACAGAAATTCTGTCTGTGTGCTCAATAACTTCGTCCAAGTCGTGGGAGATAAAAATTACCGTGGAACCGTTTTCGCGGGTTTTATTCATCACCTTGAAAAGTTCCTGGCGGCCGTCGTGGCTTAAGGCGGTGGTGGTTTCGTCTACCACAAGGATTTTTGGGTTAAAGTATGTAGCCTTTACTATTTCCACAAGCTTCCTTTCTTCAAAGGAATACATGTCTATCATCTTGGAAGCCTTTATCCTGCCAAAGCCATAGGAATCCAAAAGACGCTGGGCTTCCCTGTTCATGGCCCTGGAATTCTTTACGATTCCGTGCATGAACTTGTCTTCTTCGCCAAGGAAGATGTTTTCCGCAACAGTAAGCCCCGGAAGGGTTCCCATTTCCTGAACGATGATTGCAACCCCTTCCCTGTTTGCCTCAACCTGGCTTTTGGGTTTTATTTCCTTTCCCAGCAGGGTGAATGTTCCGCTTGATATGGTGTGGATGCCGCAGAGCATGGAGCTAAACGTTGACTTTCCAGAACCGTTCTCTCCTATAAGGCCGTGGATTTCTCCGGGATAGAGTTCAAGGGACAAATCCTTTACGGCATGGGTCACGCCAAAGTATTTATTTATTTTTTCCGCTTTTAAAAGTACCTGATTCATCTTCTTCTCCTTAAATTATTTTACTACGCTACCTTTCTTACCGCGGTTGGTAAGCGTAACGATGGCAAGGAGAACCGCACCAGTAACAAAGTCGTTGATTGTGGTGGGTACGTCAAGGGCAACAAGTCCGTTGAATATCATTGTGATAATAAATTCACCGATTACGATTGCTGTGACCGGGCAGCCGTATTTTTTAAAGGCCACGCCAAAGAAGGTTCCCATGAGGGGCTTAAAGTTTCTGTCCATGCTGGTCATACCGGTTACGGCAAGCATTCCCTTTCCGTAGCTTACGGTAAGCAGGGCCATTATTCCCACAAAGAAATGCAGAAGCACGAAGCCTATGAATTTATATTTTTCCACGCTGATTCCCATGTTTTTTGCAACAAGCTCGTTGCTGCCTATTGCATTGCAGTAGGTTCCGATTCTTGTAAAGCGCAGGATAAAAACCATAAGGAAGAAGGCTGCAAATGCAACTATATAGTTCCACGGGGCATGGTTAAAGGCAAGTATGGAAGAGTTGGTAAGCTTTCCGGGAAAACCGGAAGTGTCAAGCTTTACAACATAGTTTGCAACGCTTTCCAGAATGAGCATAAGTCCGACAGTTACAATCATGGACGGAATCTTTAGCTTGGAATAGAAAACGCCGTTAAAGGCACCAATCAAAGCACCTGTAAGCAGGGTTCCGCCAATAAGGCCTATGTAGCCCAAGTTCCTTGAAAGCAAAACGCCTACCATAGAAGAAAGAACGATGTTGGCTCCGATTGAAAAGTCAAAGAGCCCCATTACAACAATAAAATAAAAGCCACATCCGCCGACTGCATACTGAATGCTTGTCTGAAGGTAGTCAGACATAAGCTTTGGCGTTCCAAAGTTTTGCGGGGAAAGCAACTTGAATATTCCCCAGCACAAAACAGCCAGAACCACAAGGGCCGTAACGCCAAAATAACGGCTCTTTTTGAACATAGTAAACTTTTCGTTAGCTAGTACCCTATTTCCAATATCACTCATTTCTGACACCCTAAAAAAAAAGGGGGCAGCCTTACAATTTTCTGCCCCCATCATGATTAAGATAAACGCCTATCTGCGGCTCTTTACGTCTTCAATAGAAAGCTTTGCGGTTGCAACTTCAAGATCTTTTTCTGAAAGTGCAGCCATTGCCTTAAGCTCCTCTGCGTTGTAAGGAAGTGCGTCTACGAAATACTTTGCGTATGCAGCATAGTCTTCCGGAGAAGCAACATACAGGTATGGGAAGTTTACGTCATAGAAGCCGTCTGTTGAAACAGCGTAGTTTCCTTTGATTGCATTGTAAACAAGCATGAATGCGATGAGCGGGTCGCAGTAGTGTCCGCCAGATTCAGCAGCCATACCGCCGCTCTTGAGCTGTTCGTCAAGGTCAGCAAGGAAGTCTGTTGAAACAACGGCAATCTTTCCCTTCTTGCCCATTGATTCGATTGCAGCAAGTGCGCCAACGAGTGTGTCTCCACCACCACCGGCTACGATAAGGGCATCGATGTCCGGGTTTGCATTGATGATAGCTTCTGCTGTTGAACGGCCAGTGTCTGATGTTGTTCCGCCGTACTGGGGTTCAAGAAGCTCAATCTTGTCTGAGTGGGATGCGTTCCAGTCTTCTACGCCTTTCTTGTATCCTTCCCAGCGCAAAAGGAATGTTGCGTCTCCAGCTTCCCAGCCTTCGAGGGCAATCTTCTTGTTTCCTTTTTCTGCAAGAATGGTAACGAGCTTTTTGCCGTTTTCTACTTCATTTTCGTGAACTGCACCTACGAAATAAGGTGATTTTGCTGCAAGGGCATACTCGTTGGGGTTTGCATCCTTGCTGATGATGCGGAAGAACTGGGCACAGTAAACCTTGTTCTGGTTGCATGTGTTGATTACGGATGTCATTTCTGCAGATGCAGAGTTGCAGATGATGATACCGTCACAACCAGCAGCGCTCAAAGTTTCCGCAGAGCTTGTTACGTTTTCAGAGATGTGTCCCTGGTCAACATACATTACCTGGACGTCCAGGGCTTTTGCAGCCTCGTCGATAATCCTCTTGCACTGGCTTCCCAAAGTGTCTGTTGAACTCCAAATGGAAACACCAATCTTTATCTTCTTTGAATCAGAAGCATTGGAGCTAGAAGCTCCGGCAGCCTGCTTCTTAGAACAAGAAACGAACATTGCTCCAAGCAGAGCCACAGCACAAACTAATTTAATTAATTTCTTCATTAACCATCCTCCATATACATCATACCCCAGCCTGTGAATTTTTGAATAAGGAATCTTACGATTTTATGTCGACTTTTTTAACGGTTCAGGGGCAGGGTGACGCTTTTATAAAAAAGGTAAAATAATTTACTATATAATGTTTGTTTTTTTACGGCTTGTAAAACTACACTCAATGGAAACCAGTTTGGTGTTCCGCTCCCAGTCAAATCCGTCTGAAAACCCGCGGTGTCGCGGAATAGGAAATTAAACTCGCTACGGCTCGTTCCGCTCCAATGCGAGTTTTCAGCCGGATTTGACTTCCGCTTCACACCAAACTGATTTCCATTGTTTTTGTCTACCTGCCACAATAATAGCCTACGCCGCCGTGGAGGGGCGCGGGGGTGCTTGCACCCCTTAGCGTTGACGGTGGGAGAGACGCTCCCTGAGCCTGTCGAAGGGGCGGCTCTTCCACCGTCAATGACCGTTAGGGAACCCCGGAAGGGCGGTGACGAAAGGCATATTCGGTCGAATTAGCAGACGAGTGCATGGTAGAGCAGACAGAAGCACCGTCCAGAAGAAAATTCAGAATTCCCATAATTTTTATGATAAAAACTTTAATTTTTTCACTATTTACAGACGGCTTTTTTCGTGATATATTTATTCTAGGATAAATGCGCCAACATTAGGAGTTATTATGAAGTTTGGTTACTTTGATGACAAAAACAGGGAGTACGTGATTACAAATCCGCTTACACCCTACCCGTGGATTAACTATCTTGGAAACGAAAAATTCTTTTCACTTATTTCCAACACAGCAGGCGGCTACATGTTCTACACAGATGCCCGCCTCCGCCGCTTGACCCGTTACCGCTACAACGACATCCCGCTGGACACTAACGGTCGCTATTTCTATATTACAGATGGAGATACAACGTGGAATCCCGGTTTTAAACCGATGAAGACCAAGCTTGACAAGTACGAATGCCACCACGGCTTTGGCTACACAAGAATTTGTTCCGCAAAGAACTCCCTTGCAGCAGACGTTCTCTTTATGGTTCCAAACGGAGAAAACTGCGAAGTTCAGATGGTAACCCTTACAAACGAGGGCAAGAAGGACAAGGACATTTCTTTGGTTTCCTTTATTGAATGGTGTCTCTACAACGGACAGACTGACGGTGAAAACTTCCAGAGGAACCTTTCTACCGGCGAAGTTGAAATTGAAGGCAGCGTAATCTACCACAAGACCGAATACCGCGAAAGACGCAACCACTTTACTTTCTACAGCGTAAACTCTCCAATCAAGGGCTTTGACACAGACCGCGAGACCTTCCTTGGCCTTTACAACGGTCTTGACACCCCGGACACAATCGTTGCAGGAAAGAGCGGCAACTCTGTGGCAGACGGTTGGTCACCAATCGCAAGCCACCGCCTTGAATGTACACTCAAGCCTGGCGAAAGCAAGACTTACGTTTTTGTTCTTGGCTACATTGAAAACGAGGAAGACAAGAAATTCATTCCTGAATCCCAGGTAAAGCAGCCATTTAAGGCTACAAACAAGTACTCTGGCATTGTAAACAAGGAAAAGGCTTATGCACTTCAGGCAAAGTTTGACTCCAAGGAAAAGGTAGAGGCAGCATACAAGGCCCTGCGCGAATTCTGGGACGAGACACTTTCCCACTTTGCAATCAGCACAGGAGATGAAAAGCTTGACCGCATGGCAGTCTGGAACCAGTACCAGTGCGTTGTTACATACAACTTTGCACGTTCCGCATCTTACTTTGAAAGCGGAATTGGCCGTGGTCTTGGCTTCCGCGACACTTCCCAGGACATGCTTGGTGCAGCCCACCAGCTTCCCGCAAAGAGAATCCGCGAACGCCTTTACGACGTTGCAGCCACACAGTTTGAAGACGGTTCTGCCTACCACCAGTTCCAGCCGCTTACAAAGAGGGGCAATGCAGACATTGGTTCCAACTTTAACGATGACCCGCTCTGGCTGGTTCTTGGCGTTGGCAACTACATCCGCGAGACTGGAGACAAGGACTTCCTTAAGGTTGACGTTCCCTTTGACAATTCAGAGACAAACAAGGCTACAATGTTTGAACACCTGCGCCGCTCATACAACTACATCCCCAACCACATGGGACCGCACGGACTTCCGCTCATCGGACGCGCAGACTGGAACGACTGCCTTAACCTTAACTGCTTTAGCAAGGACCCCAACGACTCTTTCCAGACCTGTACCAACAAGGAAGGTAAGAACGCTGAATCCGTAATGATTGCACAGATGTTCGTCTACGTAACGCCTGACTACGCAGCAATGTGCCGCATCATGGGAGACGAAGCAGAGGCAAAGAAGGCAGAAGAGCTTTGCAAGAAGATGGAAGAAGCAATCTGCACTGCCGGTTGGGACGGAGAATGGTACGTACGCGCATACGATGACTTTGGCCAGAAGATTGGTAGCCACGAATGCGGCGACGGTAAAATCTTTATTGAATCCCAGGGCTTTGGTACAATGGCACAGTGTGGTGCAGACAAGGGCTATCCTGCAAAGGCTTTGGACAGCGTAAAGAAGTACCTGGATTCAAAATACGGTATCTGCATCGTAGACCCGCCATACAGCTCTTACCACGTTGAACTTGGCGAAGTTTCTTCTTACCCGCCTGGATACAAGGAAAACGGTGGTATTTTCTGCCACAACAACCCTTGGGTTATCATTGGAGAAATCAAGACTGGCCGCCCAGAGGACGCATGGGAGCACTACCAGAAGATTGCACCTGCCTATCTTGAAGACATTTCCGAAATCCACAGGACTGAACCTTACGTATACGCACAGATGATTGCAGGTAAGACAGCCGGACGCTTTGGAGAGGCAAAGAACTCTTGGCTTACGGGAACAGCAGCATGGAACTTTGTTGCTCTCAGCCAGTTCATCTGCGGTCTTATGCCTGAATACGACGGCCTCCGCATTGAACCCCGCCTGCCAAAGCATGTTAAGAAGGCAGACTTTACACGCAAATTCCGCGGTACAACATTCCACATCCACGTTGAAAACAAAAAGAACGACGGTAAGGTGGAACTTGTTCTTACCAACAAGGACTTTGCAACAGACGAAGCTTCCCTCAAGGCAGCCCTTTCTACAGGCAGCGTTGGCGGAACACTCGTAAAAGCAGCAGACGGTGCAAAAGACGTTTACGTTCTTGCAACCGTAGGCTAATTAAATTGAGCAGTTAAAAATATAAAAAAAAGTTAGGAGCCGGTTCTTGGCAGGAAGGTGCATTGCCTTCTTTGCCGGGAGCCGGTATTTTTTTCTTATTTTAAATTTTTGGACGAACTTAAGTTTGCTCTACCAGATACTTTTTGGCTTACTCGACGGAATATTACTTTGCGTCACCGCCGTTCCGCCCTTCGTCTGTATTGCTTGGCTAAAAGTAGCGCCAAGGAGGGCGCGTCATTTTGTTGCTATAGAGATAGGGTAAGTTTTCGCAGAAAACTTACGGGAACAAAATACCAAGGAGGGGATTTTGTTCCCAAGGCTCCATGGCGGCGTAGGTTTTATATGTTATTTCATGGAGATTTCATGGCAAAAAAAAAGCCCGGACAAGCTTAGCCTGACCGGACTTATATTCAAAGCAAATTGTTAAAAGTGTTCAGTTTAGATTCCGTCAAAACGAAACCGTTACCACAAGAGTTCCAGGGTTTGCCGCTGCTCCAGATTCAGGTAAATCTGGTGTAACAGATGGTGCTCCAACTACAGGAGGTGCAACCCTTTCCAAGAAGGTCTGAGAAATGGTTCCAGATCTTATGTCTGCAATCTTTCTTGCAAGTTCCCTCTGCGGATAAACAGGAAGCCCCGTATGTGCATCAGTGGAGCTTGATTCTCCTGCGCTTACAGGAATTCCCTTTCCGTCGCTAATATCCTTTACAGTAGTAAAAACACTTGTATCGCCACCCGCCGGTATAAAACCAGACGGAGTGTCCGATATTACAGGAGCGCTTGAACCTGGGGAAAATACAGACAGCCCGCTACCAGTAAACAAATGGCCGCCTGCCGTCATAGAAATAAAAGTTCCGCGGACAGAAGCCGTTGCAACAGGAGTGCTAACCCTAAAGCCTGTCCTCTTTCCGTCCGCCTTGTTAACGTCAGCATCCAGCCTTCCGCTGTCCAGGTAGATGGAGCTTTCGTTCTTTGCGGAAGTAGAAACAAGCTTTTCTATTGTAATGCGGGTAAGCGGTCCAAGCTGAACCTTTGAGCCATGAATGTCAAGTTCTGCAGAAGACTTGAATCCGGTGGAAATAACCGCCCCACCGTAAACAACATCGCCCTTGTTAAGAGGAACCCAGCTGTTTCCCCTCTGAATTTCAACCTTGCCGGAAGTGGAAACAACAGTTGCTTCAAGAGCCAGTGCTGAATGGGCTGCTACAAAGGCAAGGGCAAGCGCCAACAAAACCCTAAGTGTCTTTTTCATAAAAACTCCTCCTATTAGAATGCCATGGTAAAGCTAAGAGTCAATGAAGTCTCGTTTTCATTTTTGTCGTCACCAACATACTGATGGGCCATAAGACCTAGCTGCATGTCTGTATAGAGCTGGTATACCACAGTTCCGTAGAACTGAACGCCGGCATACTCAAAGTCTTCCTTGGGGCAGGCAAAGACAATGTCCGTTCCCAAAGACGCAAGCAGGTTGGACATAGGCTTCATTGTACCGCAAAGACCAGCCTTCAAAAGACCTGAATACTCTGGTGCAAAAGCCGAATAGGTTGCCTCCATGCTGGAAAGCCCCGTAAATGCCGCAAAGGGTCCCTGCTTTCCGGAAGCATACAAGGCAGTGGCAGTTACCTGTGAATCGTAGAATTCCGGCATGTAATAGGTAAAGGAAAGCTGCGAAAGGTTTGAAAGCTTGTCAAAGTCACCGTCTATAACTTCTGCTCCAAAGGTTGTGGAAAGCACGTAGAACTTATTTTTTCCAACAGAACCGTTCAAAGACAAGGTTCCATAGAAGCGGTTGTAGTCCGCATTGTCTCCGTTGGGGCCTTTTGTTCCTATTGCGGTAAGACCTTCTACGCCAAGTGACTGGTTAAAGAAAAGATAGGGGAAGTAGACGGATGCCTGACCTATAATGAAGGGACTTGCCATATAATAGAAGTCATTGTTGCTTTTGTCTATGTCTCCGTTAATAATCGTAGCGTTATGGCCGTTCAACAAGCCTGTATAGCCTGCATATCCGCTTACGACGATGCTCTGGCTGTTGTAGGCAGCAGAAAGTCCGTCGGCAGGCTGGTTCAGGATAAGGCCTGTGGAATCTGCAACGGCAAACCTTCCCGCCGCAAAATTTAAGGAAGCTGCATTTTCCTGCTTAATTGCATGGGCAAACTTAAAAAGAGTAAGGTCCAGCGGGCATACAAAGTCACCGTCGCTTATTTCCGTAAGGTCGTTAACGTCATAAGTTGGGGTGGCATTTCCTTCTGCCGCAAAATAAGAAGAAGGGCCAAATGGTGCGCGGAAAAAGAGTGTAAGCTTGGTCTTTTCTTCCATGGCAACGGGGTCAAAGTCGTTGGTGTAAAGTTCAACCGACTCTCCCAGGGTACCGCCGTATTCTACTGCAAAAGAGTGGGCAAGAAGGCTAAGTGCCAAGATAAAGGCTGCTGTCTTTTTCATTTTTTGCCTCCCTTTTCATCAGAAACCATTTCCATAGTTGCAGTTATTACGTTAAGCACATCATGGCCGTTTGGTACTGAATCCGGATCCACATTGCGGGGAATAATACCGTTGGCACGCATCATGTTAAAGGCATAGCGGGGTGACGGTGAAATTTTATACATAAAACTGTTGTTCACCTTCCAAGTTTGGGCGCAGACATGGGCCAACTCTGCAAAAGTAATGGCAGAAAGGGCATTTTTATCAGAAGCGGCAATTCCAGACTTTTGAAGAAGGGCAAAGGCAGCCTCATTGGAAGCATCATCAGAAACAAGCCCCTGGGCTACGGCAGAAAAATAACTTACCTGGCCCCAGCTGACTTTTTCCGTATTAATCATCTTTGTTACGTTGTTTGCAGCCTGAGCATGAATTCCAAGGGCAGCAAAGGCAGTCATCATGATAAAAACAAAAAAAGCTTTTTTCATAAAAAATCCTTATCCTACGTGTTAAATTCCACAAATTTATTATAAACTATGTTATACTTTTTGTCATGGTAAAGACAGCAAAAAAAAATTTTTTTTCACGCAACTCGGACATATTCACTCTGATTGCCATAACAGTAGCAATTCTGGCACTTTCCGCCATAAAATTCTTCACAAAATTTGACTACCGCATTTACGACATACTTGTAAGGCTTTCACCAAAGGTAAAGCAGGAAGAAAACCTGCTTCTGGTGGACATAGAAGACGTTTCCCTTAACCGCGAGGGTACTTGGCCATGGACCCGAGACCTGCTTGGCAACGTGCTAATCAGCATGAAGGAGCTTGGCGCCTACAACGCAGTGTTCGATATTGAATACCTTTCACCGGCAAGCAAGGGGGCCGTAGGAAACATTGCCTCTGTTACAGAAGAAACCTTCGGGAACGGAGAGCAGCAGATTGCATATAATATAGAAGAATTCTCTTCATCAATTCAAAGGGGAGAAACAAACGCCCGCAACGCAGGCCAAAAAGCAAGCGAACTTACCGGCAAGGTTGATGAAATCCTCTACGGAATGTACAACTCAATATACGAAGGTGTTAACAGGGACTTTGACGACTATTTTGCCCGCAGCATACAGTTCTTTGGCAACACATCCCTTACCATAAACGCCTACGACATAAAAATTGAGCGCGGACAGGAAAACAAGGACTACGAAAAGGAACGCTTTCTTTTTAACGTAAAAGACCCAAAAGAGCGCATCCGCAGGGAAAACGAAGAGGCAACCCGCAACGCAAAGGCAGAAAAAGGCTTTGTACCCGCCCTTTACAGCCTTGGAAAAAGAGCCGCAGGAGAAGGCTTTACAAACGTAATCCTGGATTCAGACGGATCAAGGCGAAGAATTGAACTTTTTAACTACCACGAAGGAAAATACATAGGCCAGCTGGCATTTGCCCCCCTAGTAAGAATGCTTGACGTTCAGTCTTTTGAAAGAAAGAGAAAGTCTCTTATTTTAAGGGGTGCGCTTCTTCCCGGAAAGGAAAAGAGAGAAGACATAAAGATTCCGCTTGACGAAAACGGCCGCATGATGATTAACTGGCAGCATTCAACCTACAACGACAGCTTTAGGCACGTGCCGGTTTACATGGTGCTGGACTTGGACAAGCTTGAGCACGACACGATTGAATCGCTAAAAGAGCTTGCCTTGGCTGGACCTATGCAAGAAGAGACGGAGCTTTCCACATGGATTTCCTATGTTCCAGACATTGTTGAAGGCTACAAGCAGCTTATTGGCGAAAAAACGCGCCTTTTAAGCCTTTGCGAAGGTTTTGACATTCAGGGGAATGCCATTGGCGGCGGAATCACAGACCAAGAATACCAGGCATATTTTTCTGCAAAGGCACAGTTCTTCCAGGAATTGGAAAGCTTCTCACAGTCACTTCTTTCGCTTGCAGCTTCAGCGGAAGAAAGCACTGCAAAAGCAATAAAAAAATTCGCTTCTGTTTTGGAACAGTACCAAAAACTTCACCAAAGCCTTGCCATAGAATTTGCAAATTCATTCTGCCTAATCGGAAACTCTGCAACCGCAAGCACAGACCTTGGCGTCACCCCTTTCCAGAGCGGTTACCCCAACCTGGGAACCCACGCAAACGTAGCAAACACAATACTCCAGAAAGACTTCATCAGGTGCGTAAACCTTTACACCGCAATACTGCTTGTCTTTGCCTTTACGATGGCGGTCCTCTTGCTTACAAGAAAATTCTCCGCCTTTGCAAAAAATGCGGTTGGCCTTGTATACCTTCTTCCGCCAACGCTCATCTTCTGCATCCTTATGATTGCCTTTAGGATATACGTGCCTATCGTTGCCCCCTTCCTTCTTGCGCTTTTTACCTACATTACCCAGATGGTACTGAACTTTGCCCTTGCAGAAAAAGAAAAGAAAACCCTGCGCAGAGGTTTTGACGCTTACGTTGCCCCGGAAGTTGTAAACCAGATTGTAAAAAATCCATCGCTTCTTTCTTTGGGCGGTGCAAACAAAAGAATGACGGCACTTTTCTCCGACGTAAGAACCTTCTCCGGCTTTACCGAATGCATAAACCGCGAAGAAGGTGAGCAGCACGGAGCAGTCCGCCTTGTAGACATACTAAACGGCTACCTTGGCGTATTGAGCGACGCAATCATGGACTGCCACGGAACAATAGACAAGTACGTAGGAGACGAAATTGTATCCTTCTTTGGAGCACCAGTGGACGACCCCCTTAACGCCTACAATGCCTGCCTTGCTGGAATACGCATGAAGCAGGCAGAAGCAATCTACAACGAAGAGCACAAGGACGAGCTTCCCATTCATCCGGTCACCCACACGCCATTCCTTTTAAAGTCCCGCGTCGGAATAAACACCGGTGACATGGTTGTAGGAAACATGGGCACCCAGAAAAAACTTAACTACACCGTCATGGGCAACAACGTAAACTTGGCATCCCGCCTGGAAGGAACAAACAAAGCCTACGACAGCTGGATAATGTGCAGCGAAAGCACCTGGCAGGAAGCAAATTCCGGGCAAACGCAAGGCCTTTTAGTTGCACGCCAGCTTGACTGCGTGCGCGTAATCAACGTAGAAAAACCCGTGCAGATTTATTCCATTGCAGGCCTAAAATCCGAGCTAAAAAAAGAAGAGCTTGAATCCGTTGAACTTTTTAACAAGGCAATGGAATGGTATTTAAAAGGAAGGGAAGAAGGTGCAGACCCAAAGGACATAAAGGACTTTTCAAAAGCAAAAAAACTTTTCTCCGACGCATACCGCTGCAACCCCACGAGCGACGTTCAGGACAAAAACTATATCTCGCCCGAAAAAAAGATGATTGTCCGCTGCGAAAACTATATTGTAAACGGACTGCCTCGCGACGTTAACGGAGACGTCATAAAATGGGACGGCGTCTACACCATGACTTCAAAATGAAACATAAGCTTTTTGATTTTTTTCTCGGACCAGCTTTTTTATGCAAACCCGCTTTCCAGGGTTCCGCGGGGCCCTACCCGCTCCATTGCTCCGCAACCCGCCTTTGGCGGGCCCTTCCAATCGGGGGTAGGCTTGGTTGGAAAAAAGCAAGGCTTTTCTTTGCAACGATTCTATTTCTCCTCCTCTTCTGCCCAAGACAAGTTCATCCGCAAGAAGCAGAACTTGCCCCCAACAAAGAAGAGCCGGCATCCGCAACCACGGAAGATGAATTCCCTGCCACAGATGCAAGCCTTTCCGAAAGAGAAGAATACCTTGAGCAGGTTCAAACATACAACTTCTGGAGCACCCTTGGCCAGCAGTTCAAAATTTCAAGCGAAAGCGAGCCTGAGCTAAAAAGTTCATTCGGCTTTGACTTTTTGACCATGTTCTACGGAGTAGCCCACAAGGGATTCGGGCTTGGCCTTAGCTACGAAAAGCAGATAATCCCCCACCTTGCGCAAAAGGCACTTTTTTCTGCAACCTTCATGGACACAAAGTACGACGGCATCTACGCACTACCGCTTACAGTTGGCTACTTCCCCTACTTTTACCCCATGTCAAGGCGGCTTCAAAAACTCTATGCGGGACTGGGCTTTTACATAGACTACGTTTCCTACTCCAAAAGCTACAGCCTGAGCTACGGCGGCGTAAACTTTTCCGCAGCGGCACAGGCAGGCTACAAAATCCTCCTCCCCTACAACTTTATGGCAGACATATCCTTAACCTACAAAATGCCCCTTATAAATACAATCGATGCCTACGGCGACCTGGACAGCTACATCAACAGAAGAATCCAGATTGGAATAGGCCTAAAATACACCAAACTCCCGGAACTAATCCGCAACGTCCGCACAGTAAAGAAAAATTTCACCAATAAGGAAAAAGAACAAACCACAACCGACATTCCCCACTGACACTTGCTTTATAAATCTCCAAAATCCCACGCTTGCCCTTCTTGTAGAAAAATTGTATAAGTAATTAAAAAGTCGACTTTTTTACAAAAAACATGTCATCATCGGGTGGTTGGTGAGCCTGCCGAACCACGGTTGGTGAGCATCTGTCGAACCACGGTTGGTGAGCATCTGTCGAACCACGGTTGGTGAGCATCTGTCGAACCACGACCCAATAATCTGCTTTGAAAGATTGCCGGGTCAAGCCCGGCAATGACAGGTCTGTTTCAAAACTCGAAATTGAACCTATAAGTAAGTTAAAAGTCGAGTATTTTGCACAAACCATGTCATTATCACACTAGGCAATTGTGTCATTATCGGGCTAGACCCGATAATCCACTTTAAAAAATTCCTCACGTCTAGCAAAAAAAATGACCAGTTAAATGGCCTTTCCAAATGGCCCCTACGCCCGATTGGAAGGGGCCTGTGTCAAAAATTGCATCCATGCAATTTTTGACCATGAGTTTTCCAAAGGAAAACTCACCTGTTTTTTTGCTAACAAATAACGCGCCCTCCATGGCGCTGCTTGTTTGCGAGCGAGGAAAAATTGCATGGATTTGCCCGGACTGTAGGGACGGGCACAGTAAAACTTGGCCTACCGTCCAAAAGAACAAAACAAAACCGACGTTTCGTATCAGTATTATATTAAGAATAATTAAATAAAAAAAATCACTAGAACATTCTCCAAAAACTCCATAATTTTCATTTGCCACCTTGACCTAACCGAATTTTTCATTCATAATTAAAGCTATGAAGAACGAACACAGAAAGGAAGAGCGCTTTACGGACACCGGACGCGTTGATGCCCACGAGCTTTGCGTTCTCCCCGGCGTGCTGGACGACATTAGCGCCTCAGGCTGCAGGGTGCACTTTCCTGTTCCCGTAAAAGTGGACATGGAAAACGACTACAGCATAAGGATGAAGGTTCCCCGCAAGGAATTCCTTCTTCCATTTTCGCTTTTGTGCCGCCCCAGGTGGATTACAAATTCCGAGAACCGCTCCAACATTGGTTTTTCGTTTTTATGCTCACCGGGAACACCCCTTCTTTTAAGATACATTGATTTTTTAAAGGCCGCCTCCAAAAAGGAAGCAGACAGCTTATTTGACTAAATTTAGGAACTGGCTTTGGAAATAGAAAAAATAAGCGGAAGCGCTTTTCTACCCTTCCCCGAATGCAAGGCTTTTATGCTGGACGAATTTGCCTCGCGCCTAGGCGTGGACACTAATTCAAGAAAAGAATACGGAGACCTTGTCTACCTGCCAAGCTACAGCGCAGATTGTGCAACAGCAAGTGCAAAAGCAAGTGCAAGTTCATCTTCTACCCCCTGCTTTTTACCCCACTTTCTGCCCTACTTTTGCGCAACAGCCCTTTTGGAACCATTCATCGTAAAATTCAATTCGATTGGAGAGGCAGCAAATGCACTAAAGGGAATTCAGCGTTCTTGGGCACCCTACTCTTTTAGCAACCACAGAAGGCAGACGCTCATTCAGGAAAAGCTTCCCTACATTCCGCTAAAGCCCCGCAATTTTCCGGTAAAGATTCCGCAAAGCCCCATGGGTTTCTACACCCTTTTGGACGAGCACACACTTCTTGCAAGCGCAAAAACTTCAAGCTGCATACCCCTTGGCACGCTCAACTTTGAAGAAGACCACGATAACCCACCAAGCCGCGCTTACCTAAAGATTCAGGAAGCACTAACACTATTCAACCACTTTTTTGGAGAGGAACTTCCTGCAAAGGAAAGCCTTTGTTTTGAAGCAGGTGCCTGCCCCGGCGGATGGACCTACGTCCTAACCCTTCTTGGCGCAAGAGTTTTTGCGGTGGACAGAAGCCCCCTGGCCCCTTCGCTCATGGAAAATCCCCTCGTAACTTTTTCTGCCCACGATGCCTTTACGCTAAAGCCTTCAGACGTAAGGGATGCCCTTGGCGGAGACCCAGACTGGATTTTAAGCGACGTAATCTGCTACCCCGAGCGTCTTTTGCAATGGGTAAAGACCTGGCTGGAAAGCGGCATAAAATTCAACATGATTTGTACAATAAAGATGCAGGGCGGAATAAACTGGCAAGCCGCAGAAGAATTTGCCTCTTTGCCAAACAGCCGCGTTGTCCACCTGCACTACAACAAGCACGAGCTTACCTTTTTGATGCGCAACAGGTAAGCAAAGGCATTGCTTAAAAACATCTTGTCTCTCAAATAAAAATCATAGTATATTATTTACATTGGAACATCGCAGTATCGGGTGGCTGTCTCCTAATCTTAATGAAAGGGAGATTTCGTGCAGATATGACAAAATACGAAAAGGCAATGCTTGTAATTGCCATTCTTACTTTGCTTATAGAAGCACTCGCTCTCTTCAAGTATACCTTGTAGAGCAAAAAATAAAGCCTACCCAAGCGTAGCAGTTTCTGAGTAGGCTTTTTAACAAAATGCTAAAAGGAGACGGCCACAAAACTGCGATGTTCCTTTTATTGTTTAAATATACCCCAATTTATTGCCACCGTCAAGCATAGCCTTGGCCAAAGGAGGTCTTATGGAAAATCTCACCAGCACACAAAAGCATTGCAACGCAAAACATTTCAAGGCAGCGCACAGCCTGGGCCTTGTCTTGGCCGCACTGGCACTCTGCACCCTTTCGCCACTTACACCCACAGCTGCCCACGCAGAAAAAGCAGTAAAAACAGGAAGCTTCCCCTACGGAAAAAAGGGAAACACAGAAAAAGCCTTTACGTCCAGCTGCTACACAAAAAAATTCCCCAAGCTGGAAATGACGGTTGAAGTCCCAGAATTTGAAGGCTGCGACAAGCTAAACAGCAGCATAAAAGAATGGCTAAGCAAACAATGCAAGTACGCTGAGGAAAATTACACAGACAACGCAGAAGAAAAAGGAGAGTATTCAATCTTCATAGGAACCGTAACATACACAGGCTCCTATATCTCCGTACTCTTTTACGAAAAAGTCGATGCAGGCGGAATCCACCCCTACATAGCAAGAAAAAGCTTTGTCTATAACAAAGAAAGCAAAAAGATGGTGACATCCGCAAAGGAATTCATCTCGGACAAAGCCTACAAAGAAGCACTTGAACCTGTACTGGAAAAAAATGAAACTTCGGCAGACGAAGCATTTGCCATTGGCATACCAGAACTGGACAAACTGCCCTTCGTCATTACCCCAACTTCTGTGGAACTAATAATAGGCGGGGAACACATGTACGGCTACATGTGGGGAATGGAATTCATTGTCCCTGTAAATAGGCAGTAGCGGGCGTTACGGGCGGCGTTTGAGCCCGTAGAAGGGGTAGGACGCAACGCAGTGCGGCCGCAGGGGAAGGCTTTCCCCTCCCCATTTAAGCAAAACCTAGAACCAGAGAGAAGCCTGGTCTTCCCAGTCGATGATTTCTTCCGGTGCAAAGAAGAGGTCTATCTCGCGCTTGGCACTTTCCTCGCAGTCACTTGCGTGGATAATATTGTGCGTAGTGTGAGAGCAGAAGTCTCCGCGGATTGTTCCCGGATGAGCCTCTGCAGGACTTGTGGAGCCTGTCATCTTCCTTACCAAAGTAATGCAGTCATCTCCCTGCCAAACCATTGCAACAACAGGACCACTTGTAATGTAGTCAACGAGCGGATCATAGAAGGGCTTACCCTTGTGTTCGGCATAATGCTTAGAAGCCAATTCCGGGCTAATGTTCATAAGCTTAAGCCCCACCAGCTTAAGACCTTTCTTCTCGAGGCGGCTGATAACCTCGCCTACAAGCCTGCGGTTCAAAACACCAGGCTTTAACATGGCAAAACATCTTGTACTCATAGTTTGTACAAATTAGCAGAAAATTCAACTTTATTCAAGGTCTTGCTAGATTTTTCATATCTGGAGCATACTTCTATTCTTACTGCCCCTTCGGGGGTCAATCTTATTACGGGCTTTGCGGGGCAGTTTCTTCTAAAACAAGCAGCGCCACGGGTTCACGCAGCGAAGCTTCCAGCGGGGCGCGTCATCATTTAGGAAAAATAATTGTGCAAGTTTTTGAAAAAAACTTGCGTGGTAAAAATTGCACGGACGCAATTTTTACCACCAATCCCGGCTAGAGGGCCTTTGCTTAAGGATATGCTAAAGAAATATATATCCATACGCACAATGTAGTTTTGCGCCCCACATGACACTATTTGTCATATCACCTGCCTTACACTGAATAAAAGAAATAAAACAGGAGGCATTATTATGGTAAAGAAAATCCTTATCGGCACAGGCATAGGCCTTTTAGCAGCAGTCGTCTACGGCACAATCAAAAAGATAAAAGAAGAAAACGAAGAACTCAAGGAATACAGCACGGAACTTCTGCAAAAGAACCTGGAGCTAAGGGAATTCATCACCAAGCACAACCTTAGCCAAGAAGAGTCCTCCCCAGATTCTGCATCTCAGCATATACTCGTTATGAAATAGCATTCTGCATCATTTTTCCCTTCTTCCAGAACGTTTAGAAGGTAAGTGCAACAAACATGGAATGCTATGTAGCAAAACAATGTGCGGAAGCACTGGAATGTAGACTGAAAACGCGGCAAACAAAGCATTTGCGCGGTGCGAACCCGGCAGCGTAGCTTCAAGCCGCGAAGCGAGTCAGATTCCTTGTATCCGCACTCGTTTTTTTTAACGCATTTTCAGCTGGGAATGGAAGTGCTTACACATTTAGATTTGCACTTACCTTCTACAAAAAAAATCATTGCAAACCAAAGTCAGGCGGTGTATCATAAAATCATGTCAAAACATGAACACTATGAAAAATCACCAAAACTTACCGTGCCTCAAATAATCGAATACTGCAAGAAAGACCTTGGGCTTACGTTCAATCTTATGGACGAAGAGACCGCTGCGGAATTCCTTAGGACGCACAACTATTTTTTCCGCCTAAAACAATATGCGGAAGTTTGCCAGGATCAGACAAGAAAAGGAAAATACGTGGGCCTTGACTTTGGCCATCTCGTTGAACTTTCTACTATAGATATGTTCCTAAGAAAACTGCTTCTTAAAATGACGATTGACCTTGAGCATTACCTTAAGGTAAAAATCGTAAACGACTGCCAGGAAAACCCTGATGATGACGGCTACAGCGTGGTGGATTCCTTCCTCGAAAAAAATCCGACCATCAAGATGTCCATTATAAAAACTTCAAAACTCGCAGGCTACAACGGCTTCTCAATAGAAAAATACCTTGAATCCCCAGCCGTATGGAATTTCATAGAGATGATCGGCTTCTTTGAGTTCATCAAATTTTATTCCTATTATTACGACTACTTCCATTTGCAGTGCAAGTACACAAGACACTTTGACGCAGTGCGCAGACTGAGGAATGCTGCCGCCCACAACGTATGCCTTTTGTACAACTTTAATCCTGTGCAAAATTTTAGCTACGACATGGACACCAGCTTTGAACTTCTGGGAGCAAAACTCGGAATTGGGAATGGAACAATTGCAAGCTGCATGAAGGTTCCCCTCCTGAACGACTTTGCTGTAATGCTTTCCGTCTACACCCAGCTGGTAACATCAGAAAAAGTGCGGCAAAAAACACTCGAAGAAATGAAGGCCTTCTTTGACGGCAGAATGCTTTACCGAAAGCAATACTTTGAAGGCTTCCCTTCCGTAAAGAACGCCTACAACTTTGCCCGCGCAGTGTTGGAATGGTATTCGGCTAAGGTGGAAGCATAAGAAAAACAGAATTCATTTTTTTACCCATGACATTATTTGTCACAGGTGGTAGGATATAGTAAAATCAAGAAAGAACATAAGGAGGATGATTATGCATATGCCAAGCTTTGGGGAGACTATATTTGTCTGTAAAAATTGTGGGGAAAGGTTTTCTGGCAGCGATACAGAAGAAGGCAAGAAGCAGAAATATGCAGAAGATGAGCCATTAAGCAGATTATTTATGCCAGGACCAGCCCATCCAAAATGTCCGCACTGCAAAAGCCGCAAGACGGAAAAAGATTGGGGAGTGGAGTATTAAGGCTTTATAAAAAAATCCCCTGCATAAAGCTTGCAGGGGAAAAAGTCATCTTAAAGGACGAACAACGATTAACAGTCACTCTGAACGCACTTGCATGCAAGTAACTTCAGGGGCTGCACCGCAATTCATCCGATAACATTCATAGATTCCGAATCACACTTTGTAGCAGGTGCGTGCAAAGTGGCGTAGCGTTCGGAATGACATGTTATTCTAACAGCGCAAAACTTACTTCTGCTTTGCGAATACCATTTCTGAGCCATCTTCAGTAAGAGAGATCTTGCCGTCTTCTGAAACCTTAAAAGACACTTTTGACTCCTCGCCGCTGCCAGTAGGATCAGAAAGGGTCATTGTCTTTGAAGATTCGTCCCACTTCAAATTGCACTTCATACCCATGATATTCATATCACCGCTTCCGTCTGCGTTCAGGTTCAAAATACCTTCAACTTTTGTACCTGTAACTTCTTCAAGCTGCTTAAGATCTTCAGCAGACACACCGTCTAAAGAATCAATGCTGTAAGTTCCTACGAGAGGGGACACCTTTTTCTTGCAACCTGCGAAGCAAACCATCAATGCCAATGCTGCCATAACAGCAAAGAAGACCTTTTTCATTTTATACTCCTTGTAATGAAAAAAAATATATAATTCCACGCCTGCTTTAGCATATAAAGAGGCGCTTGAAACAAATTTGTTTGGATTTTCTACAGGCTTATTCTATAACTTTTACGTCGCTAGGATTAGCCTTAAGATACTGGAAGAAAGCTTCCTTATTGGTAACGACTTTTGCGGTTACCTTTACGCGGGACTCGTCTTCGGGGAAGTCATCTAGTTTCCAGCCGTTTACTTCGAGAGTAGTTCCAACGAACATGCCGCCCTTGCTTTGGCCGATTGAGGCAGACATAAAGCCCAAAGAAAGGTCGCCGTCGATTGTGATTTCCTGGCCGTCCTTATAGCCCCTGTTCTGGAGCTTTTTTGAAACAGCCTGCATTGCCTCAAAGTCGCCGTAGGCAATGTTGAATTCAGTGGATTTTGCCTGCTTTGATTCTGATTTTTTGTCCGTAGACTTGCTTGATGCCGCACTTGCCACCGTATTAACCGCTGCACCCGCTACGGCTTTTTTGGTTGTTGTGGCGCATCCTGCAAGGCACACAGAAGCTGCAAGAGTTGCAATAACTGCAAGGTTCATCATTTTCATATTTTTCTCCTCTACAGAAAAAAAGTCTGTAATTTATACAATAGAATATAACCCAACTTTTTCCGCTGTCCAGAAAAATTTAAGGAAAAAACAATTTTTTTCTTGGTTCTTGATATTACATAATGAGCGCATGGAGGAATGGCTTTGCTGAACCTACGCCGCCGTGGAGGGGCGCGACAGCGTTGACGGTGAAAGAGACGCTCCCTGAGCCTGTCGAAGGGGCGGCTCTTTCACCGGCAATGACCGTTAGGGAACCCCGGAAGGGCGGTGACGCAAAGGCATGGGCGGTCGGATTAGCCAAAGAGTAAAATGGTAGAACATACAAAAGTACCGTCCAAAAGAATATAGGCAGTTTCAAAACTCGTTTTATTATGCTAACTTTTTTTAGCATCCAGCTTCGTAGATTCCGAAACGAGTTCGGAATGACATTTTGGGAAGAGCTCAACAGTATAAAAAAAAACGCTTTTAATTCTTGCAAAAAAAATATATACTGCACGCATGGCTATTCTTGTTTTTAAGCAGCTCTGCTACATGATGGTTGTGGTTGTGGTTGCCTTTATTTTTTCTAAGAAATTTAAATTTGCAAACCAGGAAATTTCTTTTGTAAGCAAGACCATGCTTTACCTTGTTAACCCCTGCATGCTTCTTTCTTCTTTTGACATTCCCTACAATCCGCAGAAGATAAAGGGGCTTGCGGTGATGATAGGCCTTTGCTTTGCCGTTCACATTGCAATGATGGTTACAGCGTGCATTTTTATTCGGAGCCGCAGTCCGGAGGGTAAGGAGCTTGACGGTATTGACCGGGTTGGCGTTATTTTTACCAACAGCGGTTTTATTGGCATTCCGCTGATTAACGGGGTGCTTGGTAAGGAAGGCGTTTTTTACCTGATGGGCTACCTTGTGAACTTTAACATCCTGCTTTGGATTTTTGCACCGCTTGCTTTGGGCTGCAGGTTTGACATTAAAAAGATTGTCTTTAACCCCAACGTTATTGCGGTGGTTGCGGGCTTTATCCTCTTTTGCTTTCCGGGAACGCTGCCAGATATTCTTTCCAAACCGATTGGCTATATTGGTCAGATGAATACAGCTTTGAGCATGATTCTTTTGGGGATGATTTTTGCTGACTTTAAGAAGGGGGAAGGGAAAAGGTCTCTTGCACTTAGGGCTGGCTGGACGGTTGCGGTAAGGCTTGTGCTTTGCCCTCTTTCGGCGCTTGCGGTTATTGCTGCGACGGCACGGCTTTTGCCCATGCTGCTTTCTAGTGTGGAAGACATTCGCCTTATGACGGTTACGGCATACATTGCCGCTCTTTGTCCTGTGGGAATGAGCATTACTTCTCTTGCGGTTGTGTTCAAGAAGGATGCCCACTACGCGGGTCTTATTGTTGCCCTAACATCGGCTCTTTGCGTTTTGGGTGCGCCGGCATTCATCTATCTTGCACAGATTCTGGGGATTGTATAGCAGCTGAATCAAGCGGCTCGTTGACGGGCGGTCCCTGAGCTTGCCGAAGGGCGGTTCCTGAGCTTGCCGAAGGGCTGCTTTGAAAACAGTTCCCTGCGACTGGCTCGGGGAAGGGATTATTTGTGTTAATAAAAAAAACTTCACCACGACGAAAGACCGTCATGCTGCACGCACTTGCAAGCAAATAATTTTAGCATTCGTAAAACATTCAGCCACAAGTTTTACAGACCCTGAAACAAGTTCAGGGTGACAGAAGAGCACTGAGTTTATCAAAGGGTGGTCCCAGAGCTTGTCGAAGGGCTGCTTTGCAAACAAGTTCCCTGCGACTGGCTCGGGGAAGGGATTATTTGTGTTAGTAAAAAAAAACTTCACCACGACGAAAGACCGTCATGCTGAACGCACTTACAAGCAAGTAATTTTAGCATTCGTAAAACATTCAGCCTCAACTTTTACAGACCCTGAAACAAGTTCAGTGTGACAAGTGGTCCGCCCCGCGCCTTTAGTCTTCGTCTGAATCTGAATCTGCTGAACCAAGTGAATCAAGTCCGCTGAAAACCCCTTCAAGTGCATTGGAGATTTCGCTGTCCAGTTCGTCCATGTCTATTCCCTTAAGGGCAGACTCCGTAGAAGAAGCAAAATCATCAATTGCAGACTCGGCGGCAGCCCCAGCGGCCTCGGCAGAATTTCCAAACTGCTCAAGAGCGCTTTCCAATGCTTCCGTGTCAAAACTTTCTATGCCGCTTTCTACAACATCAAGGAATTTATTCACTCCGTCAGTGGTAGCATCTTCCAAAGAATCAATTATCTTTTTTGCCTTCTGAACGTCAAGCTTTGCAATCGTTGCACATGTATCAAGCTTTGCCTTCTTTAGCTTTTCCACCAGCTGGCCACGTTCTTCCTTGTTAAGCTGGGCAAGGGAAGAAATATACTTCTTGAACAGTTCGTTCGTCTCGCTGCTTCCCGGATCCTTGTCTTCTGCCTTGCTCCATACAACTGCATCGCTATAAGCCTTGTTCACCTTTGAATTTCCGCATGAAGCAAACAGGATTGCAAAGACCATCATCAAAGAAATTGCCGCAAATAATTTTTTCACAATAAACTCCTCGCACCGCCACGCAAAAAAACGCAGGGCACTTTTATAAAGTTCCAAAAACTTACCATAAAAGCAAAAAAAAATCCAGTTGGCGCTTAGTTTATTTTATTGGATATTTTTTTCTGGACGAACCACTATCTGCTCTACCATAAAGCGTCCGGCTAACTCGACCGAACACTACTTTGCGCCACGGGCTTTCCGGGGTTCCGGCTTTCGCCTCCATTACCGCTTCGCGGCAACGGCTACGCCGCCCCTACAATCCCGCGTAGGTTTCTTGACCCAAAAAAATCCATCCGTAGATTTTTTTGGGATTGCAGAATCGCTTCTCAATTCTGCATGTTGCTAAGCCGCCCTCCATGGCTCGATATGGATTGGCAAGTAACATATTAGGCCAGACCCGATAATCTGCTAAAAAAAACTCATACCTAGACAGCCGCCTCAAACAAGCCACCCCCTCCCAAACAGCCCCCAATCCCAAAACAGATTTCCATTTCTTAAAAAAAAGCTCTTGCAGACAGCAAACAAAAGATTCATAATAGGAAGCATACTATGAAAAAGAAACAATGGTTTGAAAACGAAAGCTTTTGGCTAAACTACGCCCCAATCATGTTTGACGAAGTCCACTGGGCAGAGGCTCACGGGGTTGCGGAAAGCTGCTGCAAAATTGCCGGGCTAAAAAAAGGCGACCGCGTTCTTGACGCATGCTGTGCACTTGGAAGGATAAGCGTAGAGCTTGCCCTTTGCGGAATGGACGTTACCGGCGTGGACATAACAGAGCCATTCCTTGTAGCCGCAAAGGAAAGTGCCGAAGCGGAGGGAGTTTCTCTGGAGCTTGTAAATGCGGACATGAGGACTTTTTCTGTTCCACCGGAAAAGAAATTTGATGCGGCGGTAAACATATACAATTCCTTTGGTTACTGCGACAGCATAGAAGAAGACCTCCGCATTGCAAGGAACATTAGTTACACCCTAAAAGACGGTGGAACATTCATCCTTGAATGCATAAGCCGGGAAACTGCGGTAAGATGGTTCACGGAAGGCGAATGGTTTGAGAGGGCTGGAAAGACCGTGCTAACAAAATTCACCGTGGACGGAGCATGGGAAGGATTGCGTTCCAAGTGGATTCTCCTGGACCCGGACGGCAGCCGAATGGAGCATGAATTTGTGCAAAGGCTTTATTCCGCCCCACAGCTAAGAGACCTGCTGCTGCAAAACGGCTTTTCTTCTGCAGAAGTCTACGGAGGCTTTGACCTTTCACCCTACGACTACAACGCAAAGACAATGGTAATCGTGGCAAAGAAATAGAATTGCAAAAGCCAAGTGCATTTTGCAAACAAGGACGCTCATTCAGTCCCCGAAAGCCCCCTTTGGCAAGATGCACCGCCACCAGTGCAAGTTGCAAGTAGGCCTAGGCAAGATGCATGTTACAAGTTGCAGAAGTATATGTTTTATAGTATATAGTATCTGTAAACTGGAGGTTTATATGAAAAAACAGATAGCAGCCGGAATTCTCTCATCCTTATTGGCAGCATCAAGCATCCCCCTCTTCGCAGAAGTTTCCTTTAGTCAGGAAACCCTTATGGCAAGTTCTGGAAAATCCACGATTGCCCAAAGCATCGTAGAAGACGAAATCGACGAATTCAGTTCATCCAGCGATTACGGCGACCACATAATAGACGACATACTTGGCCTTTTGTGGCTCGTGAACAACTTCACCGTCTCCTTTGACGCCTACCCCTACGCAAACGGAAAATACCTCTCCTTTGCAGAACTCTTCGGCTCAGCCCCCGACTCCGTTGCATACCAGGACTGGCGTTTCGAGATTGAATCAAACGCATTCATCTTCCCCAAAAAAGTATGGGGTAACGAAAGCCGACTGGAAGGAATACTGTGGAAGTTCATAGGCCCCGTAATAGAAAACACAATCTACTACCCCACAGGCGAATGGGAAGACAACAATGACTTTGAAGAACACCCCTCCCAGCTTCCACCGCCGGAAGTGGCAATTGACATCTACGACACTGGCCGAAAGTACGCAGGAAACGTCCGCCTTGGAGGCCAGATTTCCCTCTGGTACACAAACCCCTTAAGCCTTGCCGCATACCTGCAATGGTCAAAGTGGTACGGTGCAGTCGACTGCAAGGGCATTACATTCGGACTTATCGCAAAATCCTATCCGGTAGACCCCATCCTTATCGAATGGAGGGGCACAATCCAGTCACTCTACGACAAGTACGATGTTGGAACCATTTATGAATCCCACCTGGAAGTAGGAGCAATGGTTGCCCCGCGCGTTGAAGCCTACGGAGCATGGAAGTACACCCACAACCCTCTCTTAAACGTAAAGGGACACGGTGCCGCAATAGGAGCTAAGATTCACTGGTAGAAGAAGGCTTTGAACAGCGGGCTGCGTAATCTTCAAAAGCCTCTATCAAGCCGGATGCCTCGCGCTCCAGTTCCAGCGTAAAATCCATTGCGCAACCGGAGCGACCCTTAAAGCTTACCCTAAGAGACTTCTTCTTTGAATCAGCGGAAAATTCAGCACACTTAAGCTTTTTAAATTTCAAGAGCTGCCTCTGCCAGTCATAATGCACGTTCTTTGGTTCAGTGTAAAAATAGGCACCCCTTCTGCCAAAGAAAAGACAGCCCTTTATCTTTGAACCTTCAGCCTGAATGTCTATCTCGCTAAAAACTTCGTTCTTGGCAAAAAGAGTCGCTTCTTCCACGCCAAGAACAGTGTCGTCCGCAACAGCCCCCAAAAACACAAACAAATCTTCATCGTTCATTCCAAACATAGTTTCCGCCTTTAGCCCATTATAGCACAGTCACAGGACAAGAGCAAACCGCCACCATAAGCTACTTTCCTGCAAAAAGCACACCCAGCAAATCCTTAACAGAATTAGCCCCCTTAGTGCCGCTTTCCTTCCCCGGCGCAACAATATTGTCAAAGCCAAGCTCCCGCGCAGTCTTAATCCTCTGCTTAATCTTGCTAACAGGCCGAATCTCCCCCGCAAGACTAAGCTCACCTGTCACCACAGTCTTTTCCGGAAGAGCCAAATCCGTCCGTGCTGAATAAAGGGCAGCCGCAAGAGCCGCATCTATAGCGCTTTCCGTAAGACGCACACCGCCCGCAACGTTAATATACAAATCCTGATCGCTAAACTTAATTCCCGCCCGTTTTTCAAGAACAGCCGCCACACGGCTAACACGGGCAGAATCAACCTTGTCCGAATACACCCGGTTCATGGAAGCCTTTGCAGGAACCGTAAGCGCCTGAATCTCCACAACAAAAGCCCTAGTTCCTTCAAAAACACAGGCACAGGCAATACCGGCAGGGGTACTACCTTCCCTACGCGTAAGAAAAAGTGATGAAGGATCCGCAACTTCCCTAAGCCCTTTCTCCTCCATCTCAAAAATGCCAAGTTCGTCTATTGAACCAAAGCGGTTTTTAGTAGCCCGCAAAAAACGCACCTCGTCATTGCTGCGCTCAAAAGAAATAACTGTGTCCACCATGTGCTCAAGACTCTTTGGCCCCGCAATGTCACCGGCCTTGGTAACGTGGGCAGTCATAAAAAGAACGCTGTCCCTTTCCTTTACCCAAGAAATAAGTTCGTTCGCGCAATACTTAAGCTGGCTAACAGTACCGGGAACAATCCCCGCCTGAACCGAATACACCGTTTGAATAGAATCAATTATCACAAAGGAAGGATTCAAAGAGTCAAGCGCATCAAGAATATCCTCAAGCCGGAGCGTACACAAAATCTCCACCGCATCAGTGTCCAGCCCAAGCCTTACAGCCCGCCCCTTTATCTGTGAAGCAGACTCCTCTCCCGAAACATAAAGAACCCTGTGTCCTGACGCCCCCTTTGCAGAAGGCGCGTTCTTTAAAGAAGAAGGCACATTCTTCAAAGAAGAAGCGGCAGTCTGAATCAAAAGCGTAGACTTTCCAATGCCAGGCTCACCGCCAATCAAAATTGCAGACCGCCTAACAGCCCCGCCCCCAAGCACGCGGTCAAATTCCGCACTGCCCGTAGAAATGCGCCCCTCGTCCTGCACAGAAATCTTTGCCATCGGAACAGGCTTCACCTTTACGGCAGTCCCGTCCACAGCCAAAGAAGGTGTTGCCGCATTCGGGTCAACAATACACTCCTGCATGGAATTCCACTCGCCGCAATTCGGGCAGCGTCCAAGCCACCCCGGCTGAGTGTAGGAACAGTTAGAGCATTTATATACGATAGAACCTTTTTTCTTAGCCATAATCTCTCCTTTTTTTTCTTCCCAATCTGGAGCACATTTCTTTTTTTAACTGTGTCCGGCACTACGTGTCCGGCCAGACTCCGCAGCATTTTATCCTGTAGAACAAGCAGCGCCATGGAGGGCGCGTCATTTGCTAGCAGAAAAAACTGGCAAGTTTTCGCCAGAAAACTTGCGGGATAAAATGCCACGGAGGGCATTTTATCCCGCTTTCCAGGGTTCCGCCTTACGGCTCCATTGCCTGACGGCAACGGCTACGCCGCCCTTCCAATCGGGGCTAGGCTTATTGGCAAGAAGGCCCACTCACCGTCATTCTCGGCAAAGCACCCCTGTCATTCTCGGGCGGTTGGTGAGCTTGTCGAACCACGACCCGGGAATCCTTACCAAGCAACACGACTTCAAAAAGCCTCTAGTTTGCGACCGCATCCACCGAACCTTTCTTTGCAGCCCCCTGTACCATTATAAAAACATCATTCGGCAAACAGGCAGCCCATTCCCCCGGCAAAGAAATAAAGCCCTGCTGCACGCAAGTCTTGTTCGGGCAGGGAGAATCCTTAAACCTGGCCTTACCATCCAGCACCTCTATCACCGAATCCCCATGCAAACCGGCAACATTATAAAGGCCGTCGCGGTCAAGCGGAAAGACATACTCCCCACCCGCAGAACTCTGCACAAGAAGATTCCTCTTTGAAGAAGCGTAATTTTTCCTGAGTCCGATAAACAAAAACAAGGCAAGCCCCAGCACCCCCGCCACAAAAACAAAATCCAGCGGCCTAAGCTTCCTCGCCACAAGCACCATCCCACCCATACGCTTTAAAATAGAAAAAAAACACCGCTAAGTCAAGAAATATTTTTCCCAAAAGTTCGGCATACATTCCAAACTTTCCTTATTTTCAGCAAAACTTCGGCTTACATTCCGAACTTTTACTTGATTTTTAAGAAAGTTCGGTTTATAATCCAAAGTATGAAGACTATTACAAGAACAGAATTCTTCAACAGGCTCAAATCATACCGCGACAAGCACATCATCAAAGTAATTACCGGCGTGCGTCGCTGCGGAAAATCAACGCTTTTAATGATGTTCCGAGACTGGCTTATAGAAAGCGGAGTTTCACCATCACAAATAATCTTCATAAATTTTGAAGACTATGACAACTATGACCTTTTGACCCCAAAAAAACTTTATGAATACATAAAAGAAAGAATTTCAGCAGACAAAAAGACATATATTTTCTTTGACGAAATTCAGAACGTCCAAGATTTCCAAAGGGTAGTTGACAGTCTTTTTCTGAACGAAAATCTTGACCTTTACATTACCGGCAGCAATGCATATCTGCTTTCCGGGGAACTTGCCACGCTTCTTTCCGGCAGATATATAACAATAGAAATGCTCCCATTGTCCTTTAAAGAATTTTGTTCCGCAATGCCAGACACAAACCTTTCTTTGTCCGAAAAATACAGACGTTACATTGAACAAAGTTCATTCCCCTATGCCATCAACTTTGGCAATGACAAAAAAGAAACACTCGATTACCTGAACGGCATTTACAGTACAATAGTTCTCAAAGATGTCATTACCCGCCATAAAATCAGCGATTCAAAAATGCTGGACAGTGTTATCCGATTTATATTTGACAGCATAGGAAGTCCTATATCCTCAAAAAAAATAGCAGACACAATGGTATCATCCGGGAGAAGAACAGATTCAAAAACAATAGAAAAATATATATCAGCCCTGCAGGATTGTTTTATCGTCTACGAAGCAAAGCGCTATGACGTAAAAGGCAAACAGTATTTAAAGCTTCTGGAAAAATACTATGCCGTGGATGTTGGACTGCGTTTTTTACTATTGGGACAAAAGGCGAACGACATTGGCCATATCTTGGAAAACATAATCTACCTTGAACTTGTACGCAGGGGGTACAGAGTTTACGTTGGCAAAGCCGACAATATGGAAATAGACTTTGTTGCGCAAAATGAAATTGGAAACACCTATATCCAAGTTGCGGCAAGTGTCAGGGATGAATCAACACTAAAAAGAGAACTCCGCCCCTTGCAGATTTTAAAAGACAGCTACCCCAAACTACTCCTTACCCTTGATGACGACCCCATCTCAGATTACGGAGGAATAAAGCGCATGAACGCACTCGAATGGCTCTTGGGGTAATAAATCCGCCCCGGAACAGAGCCCCAGAGCGGCATGCAAAGCATCACATAAAAATCAGCTAAGCTATTTTGCAAGGAAGTCCGGCAAAGGCTTGCCTTGTTTTTTCCAGGCACGGTATTCTGCGGTGGCGGTAAAGAGTACGTCGCCTGCGGAATTGAGGGCGGTTTCAAGGCTGTCCTGAACCACGCCGATTATAAAGCCAACTCCTACAACCTGCATTGCAGCATCGTTGGAAATTCCAAAGAGTGAACAGGCAAGGGGAATCAAAAGCAGGGAACCGCCTGCAACGCCGGATGCACCGCAAGCACCCAAAGTGGCAAGTACGCAGAGGATGAGCGCGGTTGGGATGTCTACAACAATGCCCAGAGTATGGGCAGCAGCCAGTGTCATGATTGCAATCGTAATTGCAGCGCCGTCCATGTTGATTGTTGCCCCAAGCGGAATAGAAACAGAATACATTTCCTTGTCCAGGCCAAGTTCTTCGCAAAGTTCCATGTTCACAGGAATGTTGGCGGCGGAACTGCGGGTAAAGAAAGCCGTAATGCCGCTCTGCTTTAGGCATCTCCACACCAGAGGATAGGGGTTGCACTTTAGCGTAATGGCAACAATGAGGGGAGATACCACAAGTGCCATAAAGAGCATTGAGCCTACAAGAACTGCGAGCAGTGTTCCGTAATTCTTGAATATGCCCATGCCGTTTGAAGAAACCGTCGTAAAGACAAGCCCCATTATTCCAAAGGGAGCAAGGTTTATAATCCAGCGCACAACTTTGGAAAGCGCCTCCGCAAAATCATTGAGCATCTGCTTTGTGCCCTCACCTGCAATGGACTTTAGCGCAAGGCCAAAAATACATGCCCATACAAGAATGCCAATGTAGTTGGCACGGGCAAGGGCATCAATGGGATTTGAAACAGCATTTATAAGAAGGTTCTTTAGCACCTGTCCTATTCCGGCC
>Ga0310695_10002603_pt1 | contig 37637 bp, 35 predicted proteins | sample RumenRJG_04DNA_FD_203882 | JGI IMG/M metagenome (GOLD analysis project Ga0310695, IMG submission 203882) | Bovine rumen microbial communities from Lethbridge, Alberta, Canada - RJG_04 (v2) (version 2) | ecosystem: Host-associated > Mammals > Digestive system > Stomach > Rumen | place: Canada...
TTGATAAAAGATCCTTCTCGGTTCTCAGGTGAACTTAAAAGCATATTGGTCAAGATGATATTAAAAAAACGGGACGAATATGCTAACGCAATCATCCACAATGGAAGCACGGCTTTTATGGCTAATTTCCTGTCACTTCAAAAGACCGTTAGTGTAAATGATATTGATCAATATATGGAATACGCAGCCAATACAGCTAAACAGAGCGAAATGGCCGCATTCCTCTTGAATTATAAAGAGACTGCATTTGATAGGATCACAGTTGAAAAAGAGCAACGGGAAGAATTTGAAAAAGAACTGGGATATAAAGAGCGTACGGTTTCCGATTGGCGAAATATTTTCAAATTTTCCGTCAAAAATGGAGAAGCTATAATATCAGGTTATAAAGGTGAAGATGAAACGCTGATTATTCCGGATCAGATTGGAAGCAATATCGTTGTCGGAATAGGCAAGGACGCTTTTACAACAGGAAAAGCTTATAAGGTAAAAGAATATCAATTACCGGAAACAATCAGGAGCATCGGGGCTGGTGCATATCATGGGTGTTCCGTAAAACGTATTGTTTTACCGGATAGTTTGGTGGATTTTGGCGAAGAGGTTTTCATGTCCAGCCGTTTGGGATCCATTAAAATACCAGCCGGCATAAAGTCTATACCGGTTCGGGCTTTTAGATATTGCACAGAACTGGAAAGTGTTGTTTTTCAAGAGGGACTTGAAGCAATCGACGCTGCAGCATTTAATGGATGTGAGTCATTAATAAAAGTGAAAGTCCCAAATAGTTTGCGATTTATTGATCGGTGGGCCTTTTCTGATTGTAAAGAATTGAAGCTGTTTGTCATTGCAAATCCGGAAACAGTGATAATGGATACAGCATTTGATTCGAACCCCGAACTTATCATCCAAGCTCCTGCGGGTTCCTATGCTGAAAAGTATGCAAAAGAGCACAACATACCATTTGTGGCGGAATAAAAAGGTATCATCATGAACATCAAAGAAGCAAAAGAACAGATCCAGAGCGCCATGCGGGCGTACTTTACGAAGGACGAATTCGGGAACTATGTGATCCCAGTGGAGAAGCAGCGTCCGATCTTCCTGATGGGACCGCCGGGCATCGGCAAAACGGCAATCATGGAGCAGATCGCGCAGGAACTCGGCGTTGGTCTGGTCAGTTATTCTATGACACACCACACGCGCCAAAGTGCGCTGGGGCTGCCGTTTATCGAGCACAAGATCTATGGCGGAAAGGAATTCGCAGTGTCCGAATACACGATGAGCGAGATCATCGCCAGCGTGTACGATATGATGGAGGATACTGGGCTGAAAGAAGGCATCTTATTCCTGGACGAGATCAACTGCGTGTCTGAGACTCTGGCACCATCCATGCTGCAGTTCCTGCAGTATAAGATCTTCGGACGTCACCGCGTACCGGAAGGTTGGATCGTGGTCACAGCCGGCAACCCGCCGGAATACAACAACTCCGTACGGGAATTTGACATCGTCACCTGGGACCGTCTGAAGCGCATCGACGTGGAGCCGGACTATGAGGTCTGGAAGGAATATGCCTACCGCAAAAATTCACACCCGGCTATTCTGACATATCTGGATATCAAGAAGAGCGACTTCTACAAGATCGAGAGCACGGTGGACGGCAAGACTTTCGTGACCGCCAGAGGTTGGTCGGATCTGTCCGATATGATGCGGCTTTATGAAAAGAACGGCGATAAGATCGATGAGAAACTCGTCGTGCAGTACCTGCAGAATCCGAAGATCGCCAAGGATTTTGCTGTGTATTACGATCTGTTCAACAAGTACCGTGCAGATTATCAAGTGGATAAGATCTTGGACGGCAAAGCGGACGACATTATCACTGCCCGCGCAAAGGCGGCGCGTTTCGACGAAAGGTTATCCCTGCTGGGTCTGCTGCTAGATGGAATCTCAGAACATCTGATCGACGTATGCCGGGAAGAGCTTTCAATGACGGAGATCCTGAGCGCCTTGAAGCTTGTGAAGGTGGATCTGACAAAACCAGGCGCGGACGCCGCAGCAGCGGTCGACAAGCAGATCTCTGTGAAGCGCAAGACCTTGTCTGATGGCCGAAAGTCCTCCACTTTATCGGAGGATCAACAGTACGCGCTGAACCGCGGCATTGAAGTGCTCCGTGCGCAGAGCGCCATGCTGCAAAAAGAGCATCCGGCGAACGGTGAAGAAGCCTTTAAGCTGATCAAAACGGATTTCGACGGACGCGTCAAAGCGTTGAAAAAACATGCGGCAGATGCAGGGAAAAAATTGTCGAATGTTTTCGTTTTCTGCGAAAACGCGTTTGCCGACGGTCAGGAGATGTTGATCCTTGTCACAGAGCTGACCATCAGTTATTACGGCTCGCGCTTTATCTCCCGCTACGGCTGCAAGGAATACTTCGACCACAACAAGGAATTGCTGTTTTACGAGCGGCAGAAGGAGATCATTAGTGAGTTAGAAGATCTGAAGTTATGAAGAGAAAATGCATTTGAATGGAGTACGATGTGAAAAATATGCACATATCGGGCTTTCTATCAACTATTTGTAAACGTGCTTTTATAACTGTATAATCTTTGTAAGATATCATTGGAAAAGGAGTATAGATAAAGGAGGTATTCTACTTATGATCGACAGTTCAAGTTATCTTTCCATTAAATTGAATAGTGGTATTCTTTCTGATATTTTCAGTAATTTGGAAGATGAATTTGATGAAGTTGGATTAGAAATGGAAATTAATGGTTCTTATATTGAGCTTTCTGGCGAAGAATTTCTTGCATATCCACCAAAATGTAAGCAAGACATTGCAGGTTGTTTGGATATTTTTCTCGGTGATTTTGATGAGGAAGCCCTTAGTGATTTTGATGAAAAAGAGATAAACAAGTCTGTAGAATCGATAGAATGGAGTCTTGCAGATATTCGAGGAAAATATTCTTTAGATCCCAACTATATCATGGATATTATAAAGAAAGAGTCTCCGGAAACTTTGGAACAGTTTAAGACGAAGTATTCATGTGAGGGAGAAGTTTTATACAACAAAATCCGCGATTATCTCACTGGAATAGATTCCGTTACGATCAATTATCTGTTTATTTATAACCGCAATGAAAATGTTGAAAAGCATACGGTTAGTTTAGATTTTGAATAAACTGATTATCTGTAAGCGAGAAGATCTGAATCCACTTTTAAGAGCAGTATAATAGCACCCTTAGAAGTTAAGATAGAAGAAAACAGCCTGCCATGGTAAAATATTATGGCAGGTTTTCTTATACCTGCCGATCGAATGAAAGCAAAGGAGCTGTGAACATATATGAAACTAGGAATCGTCGGCCTGCCAAACGTAGGCAAATCAACGCTGTTCAACGCGATCACAAAGGCGGGGGCGGAAGCAGCCAACTATCCGTTCTGCACCATCGAACCCAACGTGGGCGTGGTCACCGTACCGGACGAACGCATAACGAAACTGCACGAGATCTACAATTCGAAGAAGACGGTGTACGCCACCATCGAGTTCTGCGACATCGCAGGTCTGGTGAAGGGCGCCAGCAAGGGCGAAGGACTGGGCAATAAATTTCTGGGTCACATCCGGGAAGTCGAAGCCATCGTGCACGTGGTGCGCTGCTTCGCCGACGACAACGTGGTGCACGTGGAGGGCAGCATTGACCCGGCCAGAGACATCGAGACCATCGATATGGAACTCATCCTGTCCGACATGGAGATCCTGGAACGCCGCATGGCAAAGACCAAGAGCGGCATGAAGGGCGGCGACAAGAGCGCCATGCCGCAGCTGCAGATCATGGAACGCATCTACGAATGGTTGGGCGAAGGCAAGAACGCCCGAGCCATGGAATTCGAGGAAGAAGACGAGGAATTCGTCAAGAGCCTGGGTCTGCTGTCCTATAAACCCGTCATCTATGTGGCTAATGTGGCAGAAGACGAAGTGGCGACGGCGGATGAGAACCCCTACGTACAGGCGGTAAAAAAGATCGCCGATGCGGAAGGTTCCCAGGTCGTGGCGATCTGCGCCGAGATCGAGGCCCAGATGGCGGAGCTGGAGGACGACGAGCGGGCTATGTTCCTGGAGGAACTGGGTATCGAGGAGAGCGGTCTGGACAAACTGGTGAAGGCGTCCTATGCGCTGCTCAATCTGATCTCCTTCCTGACCGCAGGCGAGGACGAATGCCGGGCCTGGACCATCAAGAACGGCACGAAGGCGCCCCAGGCAGCGGGTAAGATCCACACGGATTTCGAACGCGGCTTTATCCGCGCGGAGACCATCGCCTACGACAAGTTTATCGAAGCCGGCGGCAGCATGGCGGCCTGCCGAGAGAAGGGCTACCTGCGCTCCGAAGGTAAGGAGTATGTCGTAAAGGACGGCGATATCATTACGTTCCTGTTCAATGTGTAAAGAAGGAAATCATAAAGGAGAAGAGATCGAATGAAGAAAACTATCAGTTTACTGCTCTGCCTGTTTCTGGTCTTCGGACTTGCAGCCTGCAGCAGTTCTAAGCAAGAAGAGTTCAACTGGACCCGGGAAGGTACGTTCCAGGATGAGAATGGAAACTATCTGATGATCTACCTGTCGGAGGATATCGATCATCCGGGCTGGTCTGTAGGCCTGTACACGGAAGAAGAGATGCTCGGCTGGTTCCTGATGCCGGGCGAAGGCAACACCCTGCACGGAAATCTCGTGCCCGATTATGAAGAGGGCGAGTTTATCGTCACCGTTTCCGAAGAAGGCGAAGACGGCGTAATGGTCGAAGTGGAAGGCGGAGAGACCTATCACTTTGCGCCGGTGGATATGCCGGATGCGACCATCTTCGTGTCGATCAACACGGAAGGCATGGGCGCGATCGACTATGTGGAAGGAGAGGAGACCCCGGAACACGATCCGGAATATCCGTTCCAGTCCGCCCAGATCAATATTGCAGAGCCCGCGACGTATACCATTCTGGCTACACCTCACATGGGCTGGAAGTTCGTCAAGTGGACGAAGAACGGCGAAGATCTCTCCACGGAAGCGCTGCTCACCCTGGAGCTTGCGGAAAGTGCAGATCTTATCGCCGTGTTCGAAATGGATGAGGATTGGGTCAATCCGCTGGCGTTCCTGGAAGGCGACTTCGTTTGCGACAGAGCGAACGCCAACGTTTCCGTTACCGACGAGGATGTTTTCGTTACGATCGACTGGGCGAATAGTGCGACGGAGGTCGCCCGCTGGGATATCATCGGCCATGTTGACCCCGACACGCTGGAACTGGCGTTCGAGTACTGCACCAAGAGAAATCTCGTGTTCAACGATGCCGGAGAGATCACGGACGAGACCACGGAATACGAAAATGGCACCGGAACTATCGTCTTTCACGAAGACGGATCCGGATTCACCTGGAGCGACGATCAGTCCGGCTATACGGACCTGGCTTTCGAAAGACTGCCGGAAGAAGAGTAGCGGCTGCGCTCCAAGAAATAGCCCTATAGTTTGACTGATGATCCGCCGACAGTGTTTATCATGCTGCCGGCGGTTTTTTATCGATTCGGGTAAGGATATAGTGTAGGATCGGTTTACAGTGATAAGTCTGTATAATATTAAAGAGTGGTCAAGAAGCCTGTGGATCCGAAAGGATCCGCTTTTTATAAGCTATAGAGTAAAATGTGTTGATAAAAACTTCTGCAATCGGTGTACTATTTGTAAACTGTGTTTTGTGCACACGGGTTCGACTATTTAGCCTGGAAAGTTGGTGTACTTTTTGCAAAACAACGGTTTGTGCACATCGTTTTGGTCATTAAGCCCGAAAATCCGGTGCACATTTTGCAAAACAACGGTTTGTACACACCGTTTTGGTCATTAAGCCCGAAAATCCGGTGTACATTTTGCAAAACAACGATTTGTGCACACCGTTTTGGTCATTAAGCCCGAAAATCCGGTGCACATTTTGCAAAACAACGATTTGTACACACCGTTTTGGCCATTAAATCCGAAAATCCGGTGCACTTTTTGCGAAACGGCGATTTGTGCACACCGTTTTGGTCATTAAGCCTGGAAATCCTGTGCACTTTTTGATAGTTTGCGATTTGTGCACCAAATTTCACTTCACGGCCTGCCAGAGAGCAAAAACTTAATGCTTGAACAATCCGCCCAGCTTCTCCAGCAGCCCGCCAACGGAGTCTTTAATGCTGTCCGTAACGGTCTGCACCTGATCGACGCCGGTCTGGATCTTAGCCATTGTCTCTCCAAGCGCCTTGAAGTACGCGATCGCGGGCGGCAGATAGCGGAATCCCAGATAGACCAGGACAGCTAACAGCACACCCAAAAGAATAAGCTTTATATTGCGCAGGGTATCGCCCCTGCGCTTTTCCTGCATCAGTTCAACGAGCATTTCATGGTCGGTCATAGCAGAGATCGGTTTCAGCATGTTATAATACCTCCATCGAGAGAATTATAACGGCTTAACCCGGAAGTTACAATAAAACGGAGGCGAGCAATGACTCCCATCATTTTCGATCTGGAATGGAACCAGCCCCTAAAGGGGCGCACGCCGGTGGATGGTCTGCCGGACGAGATCATTCAGATCGGCGCGGCGAAAATCGATCTGGAAGGCAATGTGCTGGACACGTTTTCCCAGATCGTTAAACCCTTTTACTACACGAAGCTCAATAAAGACGTGGCGGAACTGACGCTCCTGAAGGACGAGGACCTGGAAGGCGGGCTGCCCTTCTCGGCTGCCATGGATGCGTTCCGCGCCTGGTGCGGCGAAGACTATGTGCTGCTGTCCTGGAGCGCGACGGACGGGTTCGTAATGGCCCGCAACTGCGAAAAGTTCGGCTACGGCACGGATTGGATGCCGAAGATCTTCGACGCCCAGCTGATGTTCGACGACTATGAGATGGGTGAAGACCGTAGCTGGCCGCTGAATTATGCGTTGTATCATTTTCAGGAAAAGCCCGACGGTGCCCACAACGCCCTGGCGGACGTGCTGAGCACGGCGCTGGTCTTAAAGCATCTGGATCTGGCGGAGGCCCTGGAGGACGAATACTTCCTGTGCTGGCCCAGAGACGGGGAGGCGGAAGATGCCGACTGATCTGCAGTTTTTCCCCGCAGGCGACCGGGCGGTCCTGGTGCAGCTGGGGAATGCGATAGACGAAGCGGTAAACGACCGGGTGCGGGCGCTGTACCGTGCGGCCCTCGCTGCGGCTGACCCGGCCATCATCGAGGCAGTTCCCGCTTACACGACAGTGCTGGTGCACTACCGGCCGGAAGTGCGCAGCTTCGCAGAAATGAAGGCATTTCTGACGGATCTTGCGACGAAAACGGTGGCGGGCGGCAGCGCAGAGAGCGAACGTCGTATCCTGGTGGTCCCCGTGTGCTACGGCCTGCATTTCGGCCCGGATCTCTGGGAGATGGAAGAAAAACTGGGCCTTTCCCGGCAGGAGATCATCGATATCCATTCCAGCAGAGATTACCGCATCTACATGATGGGTTTTCTTCCCGGCTTTGTCTATCTGGGCGGCATGGACGAAAGAATAGCCTATCCGCGGCTCAAAAAGCCCAGGCTTCGCATCGATGCGGGAGCTGTAGGCATTGCGGGCGGCCAGACCGGCATCTATCCGTCGGTCTCTCCCGGCGGCTGGCGCATCATCGGCAATACGCCGATCCGGCTGTTCGACCCCGCTAAAGATCCGGCAGTTCCAGTCTCTGCCGGCGATGCGATCCGCTTTCGTCCCATCTCGGTGGACGAGTGGTACGAGATAAAGCATCGGGTGCAGAAAGGGCAGTACGAACCGGAGGTGATCCTATGAAGATCAAAGTGATCTCCCCCGGCGTGCTGACGACGGTGCAGGATACAGGCAGGTTCGGTCATCAGGCGGCGGGCATTCCGGAAGCAGGCGCGATGGACCGGGAATCTCTGCGCCTTGCCAACAGCTTGGTACAAAACCCGGAGGATGCAGCAACCCTGGAGCTGACGGTCTTCGGGGGAACTTTTGAATTCGACGGAGAGGGCACCATCGCACTCACCGGCGCGGACATGAGGCCTTTTCTGAACGGAAACCGCATGTCGATAAACACCGCAGTTCCGGTAAAAGCAGGCGACCGGCTGGAACTGGGCGCTGCCTCCCGGGGTATGCGTGCCTACCTGGCGGTCTCCGGCGGCATCGACGTGCCGGTCGTGCTGGGCAGCCGGTCCACAGACCTGAAGAGCCGGCTGGGCGGGTTGGATGGAAGAAAACTGAGAGCAGGAGATGTGCTGGAGAGCGGGTCCCGCCCACAAGCGGCCGCTGAGCTTGCCGAAGTACAGGGATCGCCCTGCGAACCTGTCCTCCAGCGTCTGGCGCAGGCCACGGATCCGGAAGGCGTTACGCAGATCCGCTTCCTGTTCGGTCCCCAGGACAGTATGTTCGGGGAAGAAGCGAAGCGGACATTTACGGAAAGCATCTATACCCTCAGCGCCGCCTGCGACCGCATGGGTTACCGGCTGGAAGGCGCGGCGATCCCGTCCATAAGCGGCACGGATATCCTCTCGGAAGGCATCTGCTTCGGGTCGATCCAGGTGCCGGCAAACGGGCAGCCTATCGTGATGATGGCCGACCATCAGACGACCGGCGGCTATGCGAAGATCGGGACGGTCCTCTCGGAAGACCTGCCGCTGCTGGCACAGCTGGGATCCGGGAAAAGGATCCATTTTGTGCCGGTCACATTGGAAGAATTGGGTGAATCCTTATGAAGAACATCGATATCAACAGCGACCTGGGAGAATCCTTCGGCGCCTATACCATGGGAAACGACGTGGAAGTACTGCGCTACGTAACATCCGCCAACATCGCCTGCGGATTCCATGCATCCGACCCTCTGACGATGCAGAAGGCGGTGCGTCTGGCGAAAGAGGCCGGCGTAAAGATCGGCGCGCATCCCGGATATCCGGATCTCGTGGGATTCGGCCGCCGGGAGATGAAGGTGTCCCCGGCAGAACTGAAGGCTATGGTGATCTACCAGGTCGGCGCGCTGCAGGCGGTCTGCAAAGCGGAAGGGACGAAACTGCATCACGTAAAGCCCCACGGCGCCATGTATAACATGGCGGCAAAAGACGAGAAACTGGCGGACGCCATCGCGGAAGCCGTGGCGGCGGTGGATGGGTCACTGACCCTGATGGGCCTGTCCGGCAGCTGTATGAAGGCCGCGGCGGAAAAGCACGGCTTGGCCTTTGCCTCGGAGGTCTTTGCGGACCGGGCTTACGAGGACGACGGCAGTCTCGTGAGCCGTACAAAACCCGGTGCCATGATCGAGGACGAGGATCTTGCGATCCGGCGCATGCTGCGTCTGATCGAGACCGGCACGATCGAGAGCAGTAACGGCAAAGAGATCCGGCTGGAGGCAGACACGATCTGCGTGCACGGCGACAGCCCCAAAGCTGTCCTGTTTGCGAAGAAACTGCGCGAGGCCCTGGATGCAAGGATTGCGGCGAAATAGACGGAGAACGGTATGGCAGTAAGAACAGAACATTTAGACAGAGACCACGAACGGCTGAACGAGGCGATCCGCTTTGCGGTGGAGGCCCATGCGGGACAACTGCGCAAGGGCACACAGCTTCCCTATATCGTGCATCCCATGGAGGTGCTGTCGATCCTCGCGGCCATGGGCGTGGACTTCGACGTAATGATCGCAGGCGTGCTGCACGACTGCATCGAAGACGCAGAGGTCGGCCGGGAGGAGATCGCAGCGAAGTTCGGCGAGAAGGTGGCGGACATGGTGGCGGCGCATTCCGAGAAGAAGGATCTTCCCTGGGAGGAGCGTAAAGCCATTGCGCTGGACGAGCTGGAGGCGGCCGATCCGGACTTTCAGAAGATGGTGCTGGCAGACAAACTGTCCAACATGCGGGCGATCGCAAGGGATCTGAAGAAAGTCGGAGATGAGCTCTGGAACCGTTTCCACGCGCCCAAAGAAAAGCAGTCCTGGTACTATTCCGAGAGCATCGACGTCCTGGAGCCGCTGCAGTTCGACGACATGGCGGAGGAGTATTTCTGGGAGCTGAACGATCTGTACAAGGACGTCTTTGTCGAGTACTTTTTCGACCCCCAGGAACAGCGCGTCTATCAGCAGGCTCTGCACGAGGACTACTGCCACGTGTTTGAACGGGGCGACTGCATCTGGTACGAAGGGGACAAGCTCCCGTCAGACCTTATCCCGGTGGACAAGCTGTTCGCCGAGCGCATGGAGGCGAACTGGACGGAAGAGATGATGGATGTGAGCCTCGGACCGGTAAGCTAGTGCAGAATCTGACAAACAGATAAAACAGGAAGTTCTATCGGATATGTAAATGAATCAATTTGCATATCCGATTTATAATGGAATAGGTTGGAAGAGGGAGGAAAGACCTATGAATTACGAACTTCCGGAGCAATTTGCGCAGTTCGGAGATGCCCGAAAAAACGGGTTTCTGCGGGTCAAAAATATCAAAGAAAACGGCGGCAGAGTCGCCGGCACGTTCTGCACGTTTACGCCCCAGGAGATCCTGGATGCTGCCGGGGTCAGCCCGGTATCTTTGTGCGGCATGAGCGAAGAGACGATCCCCGCGGCGGAAGTGCACCTGCCGAAGAATCTGTGCCCGCTCATCAAGTCGAGCTACGGTTTTGCCGTGTCCGATAAATGTCCGTACACGTACTTCTCGGACATTATCGTGGGAGAGACGACCTGCGATGGCAAGAAGAAGATGTACGAACTGCTGGGCGACATGAAGGACGTCTATCTGCTGCATCTTCCCCAGGGTGACCGCGAGCACGCGCTGGAACAGTGGACGCAGGAGGTGCAGCGGTTCCGCGAATTCCTGGAGAAAAAGTTCGGCGAGGCCATTTCGGACGAAGCGATCCGCGATGCGGCCAGAGCGCGCAACAAAGAAAGAGCATGCCGCAGACGCCTGATGGAACTGCAGAAACTGCAGCCCCCCGCAAGCACGGGTTACGCGATCTATAAAGCCCTGGAAGGCGCCGGGTTCTACTTTGACGTAAATGAGGTCTGCAAGGAACTGACCCGTCTGGCAGACGGACTGGAAAGCGATTATGCGGCCGGAAAACGCCCGGTCTCCACGGATGCCAAGCGCATTCTCGTAACGGGCTGCCCCATCGGCGGCGTGCTGGAGAAGACCGTCAAGGCCATCGAGGCCGCAGGCGGCGTCGTGGTATGCTTCGAGAACTGCTCCGGCATCAAGGCGACGCTGGACGACGTGGACGCAGATGCCCCGGATATCGTGCAGGCCGTTGCGGAAAAGTATCTGAAGATCGGATGCGCCGTCATGACCCCGGACAGCCGCCGTCTGGCGCTTCTGGAAAAGCTCGTGGACGAATACAAGGTGGACGGCGTCGTGGAGATCGACCTGCAGGCTTGCACGGCCTACACGGTGGAGAGTACGACGATCCGCCGCAAAATGGAGAGCCTGGGCATGCCCTATATGGCGATCGAAACGGATTACTCGCTTTCGGACAGCGGCCAACTGGCCACGAGACTGGAAGCGTTCCTGGAAATGTTATAAACGTGTCGTAAGGAGGACGAAAGTCTATGATCACAGTAGAATGCAGGGGAGAGCAGTGCCCCATCCCCGTCGTAAAGACCATCAAAGCCATCGGCGAAATGAAAGAAGCGGATACGATCCAGACCCATGTGGACAACGAGACCGCCGTGCAGAATCTGACAAAGCTGGCGGAAAGTAAGGGTTTTGCCGTCAAGTCCGAGAAGATCGAGGACAAGCACTTTGTCGTTACGATGGAGGTCACCGCCCCCGGCGCAGCCGCCGCAGAAGAACCGGCCGTTTCCTGCATCCCCGACAGAAGAGGCAGCACCGTCTACGCTTTCGGTACCAACGTGATGGGCAGCGGCAACGACGAACTGGGCGCCACCCTGATGAAGGGCTTCATCTATGCGGTATCCCAGCTGGAGGAACTGCCGAAGACCATGCTGTTCTATAACGGCGGCGTCAAGCTCACCACGGAGGGCTCCGCTTCCCTGGAAGACCTCAAGAGCCTGCAGGCGCAAGGCGTGGAGATCCTCAGCTGCGGCACCTGCCTCAACTTCTACGGACTGTCCGAAAAGCTGGCGGTGGGCGAGGTGACGAACATGTACGCCATCGTCGAAAAACTGAACGGCGCCAGCCACATCGTAAAGCCCTAGCATGACCGGCATCGGTATCGACATCGGATCGTCCTGCGCCAAAGCGGCGGTCACGGAGAACGGCGCGGTCCTGTTTTTGGAACAGATGCCGACGGGCTGGAGCAGCAAGGATACGGCGGAGGCGCTGCGGCAGAAACTGTGCGCCGCAGGATTTGACCCCGCCCAGCACCCCTGCATCGCCACGGGCTACGGCCGCGTGGTGGTTCCCTATGCGCAAAAAACGGTGACCGAGATCACCTGCCACGCCAAGGGGGCACAGGCTCTGTTCGGCCGGGAAGATCTGGACATCGTCGACATCGGCGGGCAGGACACGAAAGTAATCTGTCTGCGGGGCGGCAGCGTAAAGGATTTTCTGATGAACGACAAATGCTCCGCCGGCACCGGACGTTTTCTGGAAGTCATGGCAAATACGCTGGGGATGGACCCGGCATCCATGATCGCCCTGGCGGCGAAAGGAGAAGACGCAGGCATCAGCTCTATGTGCACGGTGTTTGCGGAATCGGAGGTCATCAGCCTCATCGGCAAAGGCGAAGCGAAGGAGAACATCGCCTGCGCAGTCGTCGCATCCATCGCGCGCAAGATCGCATCCCAGGCCAGCCGCCTTAGGGAAGCGAGCGTTCCCGCTGTCCTGACGGGCGGCCTGTGCGAGGCTTCTTATCTGCAAAAAGCGCTGGGAGAAGCTATGGGAGCACCGATCGCAAGCTGTCCGCAAGCCCGGTACGCTGGGGCCATCGGCGCGGCGCTGCTGGCGGAGAAACTGCCGAAGGTATAACAGGAAAACTATGATCTATCTGGACAATGCAGCAACCACATATCATAAGCCGCAGCAAGTGATCGATGCGGTGGTCTCGGCCATGCAGGGGATGGGCAACTCCTCCCGGGGCAGTCACAGCGGGGCGCTCAAGGCGGCCCGCACGGTGTACGATGCCCGTTGCAAGGCGGCGGCCCTGTTCGGCTGCGATGACCCCTCCAGGGTCGTCTTCACCGCCAATTCCACGGAGGCGCTCAACATCGCGATTTCCGGTCTGTTTGCGGCAGGAGACCACATCATCTCCACGGACCTGGAGCACAATTCCGTGCTGCGGCCTCTGTACCGGCTGCAGGCGGAGCAGGGCGTTTCCCTGGACTTCGTGCGCGCGGATAAGCAGGGCTACGTGGACTACGCAGTTTTTGAACGGCTCATCCGGCCCGAGACGAAGGCCATCGTCTGCAATCACGCGTCCAACCTGACGGGCAATATGCTGGATCTTGTGCGGATCGGCGCGGTCTGCAGAGCCCACGGTCTGCTGCTCGTTGTGGATGTATCCCAGACAGCGGGCTGCGTTCCCATCGACATGGAAAAGATGGGGATCTCCGTGCTCTGCTTTACGGGTCACAAGGGTCTGTACGGACCCCAGGGAACCGGCGGAATGTGCATCGCGGAGGGTGTTGAGATACGGCCCTTTAAGGTCGGCGGATCCGGCGTGCAGTCGTTTTCGAAGACGCAGCCGGTGCAGTATCCGACCCGCCTGGAGGCGGGCACGCTCAACGGCCACGGCATCGCGGGGCTGGCAGCGGCGTTCGACTTCATCGCAGAGACCGGCGTAGAAGCGATCCACGCGAAGGAGACCGCCCTGATGCGCAGGTTTTACGAAGGTGTGAAGGATGTCGACGGGGTGACCGTATACGGCGACTTCTCCACGGATGCCCGGGCGGCGATCGTCGCATTGAATATAAAAGACTACGAATCCGGCGAAGTGTCCGACGAACTGTCGGAGACCTACGGCATCGCGACCCGGCCTGGCGCCCACTGTGCGCCGCGGATGCACGAAGCGCTGGGGACCGTTGAACAGGGTGCAGTGCGGTTTTCTTTCTCGTATTTCAACACGGAAGATGAGGTGGATGCTGCGGTCGCAGCGGTAAAGGAGATCGCGGAATAATGCGGGAAAAGAAACTCAGGCTCATCATCACGTTCCATACGACCACGGACGCCATGGCTTTCGAAAAGCACTGCCTGGCGGCGGGGCTCCCCGGTAGGCTCATCCCGGTGCCGACCTCCATCACGGCAGGGTGCGGCATGTCCTGGATGGCGGACCCCGCGGACCGCGCTGCTCTCGAAGAAGCAATCAAAAAGGACGCCCTCAAGGTGGACGCCCTTTACGAAGTCGTGCATTAGATCTTCTTTCTCAGAATATCGCCGGCCTTTATGCCGTCCGGCGCGGAGATCGTGAGGATGCGCATCGGCGTAGCCGAGCGGTCCAGCGGTTCACCGTCTTCGTTCGTGATGGACGAGACGGCAAAGGGCGTTCCGGTATGGCCCGGGCTTAAAAATTCAATGGTATCGCCGACAGCGAACGGATTGCGCGTTTCGATACGCAGCAGTCCGTTTTTGCTTGCCTCCAGCGCCGTCGCGACGAACAGCCAGTCCCGCACGTAGCCTTCGGTGTCGGGGATCAGCTGGTTCGGGTCACCGAAGTAGAATCCGGTGCAGAAGGGCCGGTGGCTGACCGTATCCAGCTCCTTGCGAAGTGCTGCAATGGGAGCCGCCCCGTCGATCGCCATGCGGTAGGCGTTGACCACCGTCGCGGTATAGAAGGGGGTGCGCATGCGGCCTTCGATCTTGAAGGAGCAGATACCGGCCTCTTCGAATTCCTTTAAATGTTCGATGCAGCAAAGCTCCTTGGAGCTCAGGATGGCGGAACCGCGGTCGTCTTCCTCGATCTTGAAGTACTCGCCCGGGCGCTTCTCCTCCATCAGGTAATAGTTCCAGCGGCAGGTCTGGGCGCATTCTCCGCGGTTACCGGAGCGCCCCGCCAGATAGGCGGACAGCAGGCAGCGGCCGGAGTAGCTCATGCACATGGCGCCGTGGACGAAAGCCTCCAGCTCCAGGTCTTCAGGAACATTGGCGCGGATCTCGGCGATCTGCTGCAGCGTAAGCTCTCTGGCCAGCACGATGCGCTTGACCCCCAGATCGTAATACACCTTCGCCGCCCGCCAGTTCATGCAGTTGGCCTGGGTGGAGACGTGGATTTCCATATCGGGCACGGTTTCCCGGATCTGCGCGATGGCGCCGAGGTCCGACACGATGACCGCATCCACGCCGATCTCCTTCAGAAATTCCACGTATTCCGCCAGGGCGGGGATCTCGTCGTTTCTCGCGAATACGTTCACGGTCACATATAATTTCTTTCCGGCTTCGTGGATCTCCCGGCTCGCCTGGGCGAGCTCCTCCCGGGTAAATCCCACTTTGCTGGCTCGCATCTGCAGGAAGGGACCGCCGCAGTAGATCGCATCGGCACCGTAGCGCAGTGCGGTGCGCACGCCTTCCATATCGCCGGCAGGCGCCAGCAGTTCCGGTTTTTTATGATCGCTCATGGTTTTCACCTTTTTCTTCTCCTGTTTTGCCGCATCATTGTACCATAATTCCCCGCTGTGGTAAAATAAACTGTTAGTGTCTGTGCTCGAGGAAGAAATCATGACGGAAGAAAAACGCAGAAGACCGGAGATCCTGGCCCCGGTGGGGGGATCGGAACAACTGAAGGCAGCCGTGCGCTGCGGCGCCGATGCGGTGTATTTCGGCCTGCCGAACTTCAACGCCCGCCGCAACGCGGATAACTTCGCAGGGGAAGGTCTGGCGGATACCATACGCTACTGCCACGACAACGGCGTCAAAGTATATCTCACGATCAACACCCTCGTGATGGACGACGAACTGTCCGCGATGCACGAAACGGTGGATACCGCGGCGAGAAGCGGCGCCGACGGCATTATCGTGCAGGATCTGGCGGTGGCGTCCTACGCGAAAACATACTGGCCGGATCTGTCCCTTCACGCGTCCACGCAGATGGCGGTCTGCAATGCGGACGGGGTGCGAAAGCTCCTGGACTACGGCTTCGTAAGGGTGGTCCTGGCGCGGGAACTGACCCTGGCGGAGATCCGGGAGATCGTCGAAGAGACCGGTGCGGACTGCGAGGTGTTCGTGCACGGCGCCCACTGCATGAGCGTGTCCGGCAACTGCTACATGTCTTCCATGTTCGGCGGCCGTTCGGGCAACAGAGGCCTGTGTGCCCAGCCCTGCCGCCTGGACTGGCAGATCCGCGGCAAAGACCACGCGCTGTCGCTCAAGGACATGTGCTACATTCCGCACATGCAGGAACTGGCGGAGACCGGCGTGGGTTCGCTTAAGATCGAGGGCCGGATGAAGCGCCCGGAATATGTCGCTGCCGCGGTGACCGCTTGCAGACAGGCGCTGGATGGCGGCCATCCGGACCTGGAGACCCTGCGCAGCGTATTTTCCCGCAACGGATTTACGGACGGCTACCTGACAGGGAAGCGCACCGCAGACATGTTCGGCTACCGCACGAAGGAGGACGTGACCGCTGCCAGCGGCGTTCTGGAAGATCTGGCACGCCTCTACGAGGTTTCCGATGCGAAGCATCCCGTCGACCTGTTCTTCCTGGCGCAGGAAGGCATGCCGCTGAGGCTGACGGCAAAGTGTGAAGGGTTTTCCGCTGAAGCGGAAGGGGAGATCCCGGCGGAAGCCAGAAAGCTGGAACTGGACGAGGAACAGGCGCGCCGCAGTCTGGAAAAGATGGGTGGAAGCGCCTACGAACTGCATAAGCTCCGCTGCCGCATCGATCCCGGCCTGTTCGTTCCCGCATCTTCCCTGAACGCGATGCGCCGCGACGTCCTGATGCAGCTGGACGCCGCCCGCAACCGGCAGTATGCGAGAAAGCGCCTGGACACAGCAGATGAAGCCCTTCCTGCATACAGCGCGCCGGAAACGCCGCAGCTGCGTCTCCGCTTCGAAAAGGCTTCCCAGCTTTTCGACCTGCCGGAAGATGTGGTGGTCATCCTGCCTGCAGCAGAGATCGCTTCGCATCCGGAACTGGCGGACCGCTTCGCCGGCAGACTCTGGGCAGAACTGCCGCCTCTGGTCTACGGCAGTTTGCAGCGCGAAAAGCTGGTACAGATCCTGAAAGTTCTTCCCGGAAGCGTCCGGGATGCGGTCTGCAGCAACATCGGCAGCGTACAGCTGGCGCAGGAGCAAGGTCTTACGGTACACGGAGGCTTTGAACTCAACGTCCTGAACTCCGTGTCCTCAGAAGAGTACGAGGTTATGGGCCTTGCGGACGTAACAGTCTCTCCGGAGCTTGCCTTCGCGAAGATCCGGAAGATGAAGGGGTCACTGCCCCGGGGTGCGCTCCTCTACGGCTATCTGCCTCTGATGAAATGCCGCGCCTGCCCGGGCCGGACGGAAAAAGGCTGCGACGGATGCACAGGCCTTGCGCAGCTCACGGACCGCACCGGTGCGAAATTCCCGCTGATCTGCCGGAATAAGCAGTATTCCGAGATCCTGAATTCCGTGCCGCTCTATGCCGCGGACCGTGCCGTGCCGAAACTGGATTTCGAGGAGCTGTATTTTACGGTCGAAAGCGCGGACGAATGCCGGCACATCTTCGATCTGTACCGGGAAAAGGCGCCGGCGGACTTTCCCCGCACGGCGGGACTGTATTTCAGAGAGTTATTGTGATCAAAGGGTATTATTTGGGAGAAAACGATGGGTAAAAAGGGTAAGATCGCAGCGGTCGTGATCGCTGCCGCCGTCCTTTGCGGCGCTGTCTTTGCGAAAGTGGAATACGACAAATGGCACGCAGCGCAGCCTCTCGCGGTTGCACATGCAGCCGTCGCGGAACTGGCGGAACGGATACCGGAAGCGGAGATTGACGCAGAAACGACCGGCATGGACGGAGCATTCGAAGCCGGACAGGATTCCTATGTTTTTCAGGCGCTCGATAAGAACGGACGCGCTCTGGGGGAGATCACGGTGGAAACGACCGGAAAGAATCTGCTGGGCAAACCGCTCTACGAGGTGACGCAGATCCGCGGCTTGGTGCAGACCGAAGTGGTCGGCGCAAAGCAGTCGGTGTTCTTCGTGGACGAACGCGGCAGTGAGACGGCGATCACGGAAAACGACGAATCTCTGTTCGGGTCACGCGCCGTATCGAACACCGTCGAGGGGATCTTTACCGACCTGCAGATCGAACCCGGGGATGGCTATACGCTGGTAAAGGCCCAGGAAGAACGCCTGTACCTGACCGTCCCCGCGGTGGAGGACGAGGTGGAAAACGTCCGGGAAGCGCTCTCGGAATCCCTTACGAACGAACTGTTCCCGGATGGTGAGGAAGTAAAATCTCTGGAGCTCACCGATCCGCTGTTCCTGGAAGAAGATGCGGCGGTCGTCTTCGGACGCTACGTTCACGGCGCGCCGGCGGAAGAAGGTTCCCAGAGCAGCAAAGCCTTCCTTCTGAAACAGAACAGCCGGGGCTATTGGACTATCCGGGCCGAGGCGGAAGACGAAGAATCGATCCTCCCCTACACGGAAGAGTACGTCTTCGACATGCCCAGCTATCTGGAACCGCCGAAATCTGCGCCCCGCAGCCATCCGTATTACATCATGGTCAACCGGCAGATGAATACGGTAACGATCTACGAAAAGGGCAAGGACGGCAGCTACACCGAACCCATCAAAGCCATGATCTGCTCCTGCGGCAGAGAAGGGCACGAGACGCCCACAGGCGACTTCAAGATCCTCAGCTTTAAGGCGGCCTGGTGCTACATGATCGACGGCAGCTACGGCCAGTACGCGACGGGGTTCCTGGACGGCGGCTATCTGTTCCACTCCGTCTGCTATACGGCTCAGGACAGGGCGACCCTGATGCGGGACGAATACAACGCGCTCGGCGATTTTGCCTCCGCGGGATGCGTGCGCCTGCAGGTGGCAGATGCCCAGTGGATCTTCGATAACTGCGAGGAAGGCACCGGCGTAACGATCTACGACGGACCCAATCCCGGCCCTCTGGGAAAGCCGGAAAAAGCGGTGGAGGAGATCACGGAAGAAAACGACAACGGCTGGGAGCCGACAGACCCCGATCCCTTCAATCCCTGGAACGAACTCAATTAGGGTCAAAAACCGCAATTATAATTGAAATTGCAAGCTTTTTCGGGATATAATAATTTATTGAGCAATCACGAAAGGACAGTTGACATATGACGACAGACAAGCGGTTCGCGGTCCTCATCGACGCGGACAATATTTCGGACCGGTACATCAAGACCATCCTGGACGAGATGGCCGGCGAAGGCGAGGTGACGTACAAGCGCATCTACGGCGACTGGACGAAACCGGCGCTGGCGCCCTGGAAAAAGGTGCTTCTGGAGTACTCGGTGACCCCGATCCAGCAGTACAGCTACACCACGGGCAAGAACGCGACGGACTCCGCCATGATCATTGACGCCATGGACATCCTGTATTCCGGCAACGTGGAAGGCTTCTGCCTGGTCACCAGCGACAGCGACTTTACCCGTCTGGCCAGCCGGCTGCGGGAATCCGGCATGCTGGTCGTAGGCATGGGCGAAAAGAAGACGCCGAAAGCCTTCACCACCGCCTGCAATAAGTTTAAGTATCTGGACATTCTCTCCGGCAGCAAGGCTTCCTCCAAGTCCTCCAAGGCGGAGAAGGAGAAGGCGAAGGCAGAAAAAGAGAAAGCTGCCGCGGCCAAGGCGGAAAAGGAGAGAGCAGAAAAGGAAAAGGCCGAGAAGGAGAAGGCTGCCAAGGCCGAAAAGACCTCCAAGGGCGGCAAGGTGAAGTCCGTCAAGGTCATCCCCAAACTCAAGGAAGAACCTCCCGTGGAGATCCACGAGGAACTTCCGGTACTGGAAGAGGAAGAGGCCATCACGCCCCTCGACGCCATCCGCAGATCCCTCATCGACATCCTGCGGGAAGACTCCGACGAGGACGGCTGGGTCTCCACCTCCGACCTGGGCAACAAGCTCTTAAAGCGCTACTCCGACTTCGACGTGCGCAACTACGGCTATTCCAAGCTCACACCTTTCCTCAAGTCCCTCAAGGGCTTCGAGATGAAGTCGGTGCGCAACGAAAACTCCAGCGTCAAGCAGGTGTACTTAAGAGAAGAACAGGAAAGCGATTACAGAGGATAGACGTCCCATGACGAAGGCAGAGCGGCTGGAAATGCAAAAGGAAAAGCTGCAGATGATGCTGCAGCACGAACGAAGGCTCTGGGCATCCGGCAGAACGTACGTTGCCGGCGTGGACGAAGTGGGCAGAGGTCCGCTGGCAGGTCCTGTGGTGGCTGCTGCGGTCATCCTGCCCCAGGATTTCGACGTGCTGGGCATCGACGACTCCAAGAAACTATCCCCGAAGAAGCGGGAAGAACTCTGTGCGGTCATCAAGGAAAAGGCGCTGGCCTGGGCCATCGGCTGGCAAGGCCCGGAGGTGATCGACGCGGTCAACATCCTGGAGGCGACAAAAAAGGCCATGGCCGAAGCGGTAAACGGGCTGTCCGTAAGACCGCAGCATGTGCTGATCGACGGCAACTTTACCGTCCGTGCCCTGGATCTGCCGCAGACTGCGATCGTGAAGGGCGACGCCAACTCCACGTCCATCGCGGCGGCTTCGATCCTGGCGAAGGTAACGCGGGACCGCTACATGGAGGAGATGGCGCTGCAGTATCCGGGCTACGCGTTCGAGAGCAACAAGGGCTATGGCACGAAGGCGCATTACGACGGGCTGAAGGCCCAGGGACCCTGTCCCATCCACAGAAGAACTTTTATATCCGATTATCTATGAACTACGAACAGAAAAAACAGATCTTTGAAAACGAACTGAAAAAGCACGAGCAGGACTGCCGCGATCTGGCGGCATGGCTGGGCGATCACCCGGAGATCTCGTGCCAGGAGAAGGAAAGCTGCGCGCGAGTTTGCGCGCTGCTGGAAAAAGAAGGCTTCGCCGTCGAACGCGAATTCGCCGGCGTCGACCACGCGTTCTGGGCCATCCGGCTGCCGGAAGGCAAACACTATGCACACAAGATGGCCATCCTGACGGAGTACGATGCGCTCCCCGGTCTGGGGGCGGACGGTGGTCCGGGTCACGCCTGCGGCCACAACGTATCCTGCGCCGTAAGCGTGCTGGCAGGGCTCTCCCTCAACGCGCTGCAGGAGGCGCTGGACACGGAGATCCACATCGTGGGAACGCCCGCGGAAGAGGTGATCTCCGGCAAGGTGATGATGGAAAAGGCCGGCGTCTGGAACAACTACGACTTCGCCATGATGGTCCATATGGACGCGGATAACATGACCTCGCCCATCGCGCTGGCTACTTCCCAGCTGAGCGTCGTCTATCACGGCAGATCCGCCCACGCATCAGGCGCGCCCTGGCTGGGTCAGAATGCGCTCAACGGAGCGCGGCTTACCCTGGATGCCATCGACATGCTGCGCCAGCACATGAAACCCGGCTGCCAGGTGCACGGCGCGCTGGTGGAAGGCGGCGTGGTGGTCAACATCATTCCGGACCGCGCCAAACTGAATCTGCAGCTGCGGGCCTTTACCTACCAGGACTGCCTGGATCTGCAGGAGCGCATCACCCGCTGCATCCAGGGTGCTGCGATGGCCACGGAGACCGAGGCGGAGATCACGGTGCTGCATGAACCGATCAAGGATCTGAAGTTCAACGCCGCCTTGGACCGCATGGCGGCGGAGAGTTTCGAAGAGTGCGGTCTGGCCTTGAGCCCCCGCCGCATCTTCGCTTCCACGGATGCCGGTAACGTCAGCTATATCTGCCCGACGCTGCAGCCTCTGCTGAAGATCGCGCCGGCGGGGACAGGGCTGCACACGAGAGTGTTTGAACAGTGCGCACGCTCCGAAGAAGCGATGGCAAGCATCGCGAACGGCGCCCGCATACTCGGATATACGGCCATGAAGGTCTTCGAAAGCGAGGAAAGTCTGGCAAAGGTCTGGGAGGACTTTAAAAAATGATCAAACCAAGAAAACTCAACCCCGGCGATACCATCGCCATCATCTCCCCATCCAGTCCCACGAAGGACCCGACGGCGGTCCCCAGAGGAAAAGAATATCTGGAGAGCCTGGGCTACAAGGTCGTGCTGGGCAAGCATGTGGATGAATGGCGGGCGAATTACGTCGCTGCCTCCGAAGAAGCCAGAGCCGAAGACCTGAACGAGATGTTCGCGCGCAAGGATGTGGATATGATCCTCTGCGCCAGAGGCGGCTACGGTGCGCTGCAGTTCATCGATAAGATCGACTTCGACAACATCAAGGCCAACCCCAAGATCTTCTGCGGCTATTCGGACATCACGTCCCTGCACCTGGCCATCGGCAAGTTTGCAGGCCTCGTGACGATCCATGGCGAAGTGCTCACCGCCATCAACCCCGGCATCAGTGAGTATACGAAGGACCACTGGCTGCGCTGCCTTACGACGACGGAAGACCACCGCGCGATAACGCTGGCAGACCCCAACAAGTATCTGACGACCATCGCGCCGGGCAAGGCCGAAGGCGAAGTCATCGGCGGCAACCTCTGCCTGATCGCTTCCAGCTGCGGCACGTTCTACCAGCCGGATTTCAAGGATAAGATCCTGTTCTTCGAAGAGGTGGGCGAAGAGCCCTACGGCATCGACCGTTTCCTGGCGCAGATGCGCAACTGCGGCATGCTGGAAGGTTTAAAGGGCGTCGTCATAGGCGAGTGTGCCAACTGCAAGGACGCATCCGGTTACTATCCGGACGTCATCGATACGTTCAAATATTACTTCTCCGATCTCGGCGTTCCCTGCCTGTACGGGCTGCCCATGGGTCACACCCGCGACCAGGCGGCTCTGCCGCTGGGCGTAAAGGTCCGGCTGGACGCAGATGCGAAAACGTTCGAGATCCTGGAGAGCGGCGTAACGGAATAATTATCAGAAGGAGGAACTATGAGAGGAGCATCTTACAAAAAAGGCGAGATCATCTTCCGGGAAGGTGACCCGGGCAATTGCATGTATGACATCTTCTGGGGACGTGTAGGCGTCTATACGGGCTACGGCACGCCGCAGGAGAAAAAACTGGCCGAACTCAAGACCGAGGATTTCTTCGGCGAGATGGGTCTGCTGGACAGAGCGCCCCGTTCTGCCACCGTCGTTTCCCTGTCGGACGACACCTATCTGGGGGTCATCACGGAGAGCGATTTCCACGAATATTTCCAGGAAAAGCCTGCGAAGGTCTTCCTGATCATGCAGCAGCTGAGCCAGAAGCTGCGCAAGACCACCCAGGATTACGTGGAAGTCTGCCGCACGGTGCACGATGTCGTGGAAGAAGAGAAGGAAAAGGGCGAAGGCACGCCCCACTCCGAAGATCTGGAGAAGTCTCTGCTGGAGATCTACAACTCCTATCTGTCCTATCCGTTCCTGGATATGTATTAGAGCGAAGCGAGGGAGACCGAAATGAATACGAAGACATTTAAAAAGGACGAAGTCATCGTCCGTCAGGGAGAATACGCTTCTACGATGTACGATATCGTGAGCGGCAAGGTGAAAGTCGTCGCAGATCTCGGCACGCCGGACGAAAAGGACGTCGCGGAGATCGCCGCCGGCGAAGTGTTCGGCGAGATGGGCCTGATCGAATGCCTGCCCCGCAGCACCAGCGTCGTTGCGCTCGAAGACGGCACGACGGTGCAGGAGATCTCTGCGGCGGAATTCTCCGACTATTTTAAGAGCAGCCCGGATAAGGTGCTGGGCGTGATGCGCCAGCTGAGCGCCCGCCTGCGGGAGACGAACGAGAAGTACGCGGAAGCCTGCCGCACCGTCTACGACACCGTAGAAACGGAGAAGAAGGGCGAGAAGAAGAGCGGCGGACTGCTGTCGCGCTTAAACTTCTTCCACAAGGAATACAGAAATATCCGGACAAAGTAGGCATATGGCGGAATTCGACGGCATGCGGGTGACGGTCCTCGGCGCAAGAGGCTCTGTCCCCGCATGCGGCAGACAATTTGCGGGATTCGGCGGCTCCACCTCCTGCTACATGGTGCAGGCAGGGGAGCAGACCGTATTTCTGGACGCGGGCAGCGGACTCGTCTCCGCACCGGCGGACTTTTCTGTGCCTCCGGTCATCCTGTTGAGCCACCTGCACCTGGACCATATCCTGGGGCTGGGCATGTATCCCAGACTGTCCCAGAAAGGGAAGCGCACGGATATCTATGTTCCGGCTGCCCCGGGTGAAGATCCCCAGGCGCTGCTGAACGGCGTGTACGAGCCGCCCTATTGGCCGCTGACCCTGAAGAACTACGCAGGAGACGTGCACATCTCGCCGCTGCAAGCTCATCTGGAGGCAGGCGGTATCGCGATCGACACGCTGGAAGGATACCATCCCGGCGGCTGCAAAATGTTCCAGCTGCGGTATAACGGCAAAACGCTGGTCTATGCCACGGATCAGGAACCGGACGAAACCGGCTTTGCAACGCTCGCCGCATTCGCCAGGGACGCGGATCTGCTGCTGTACGACGGCCAGTACGCGGAAGCGGAATACGAAAGCCGGAAGGGGTTCGGCCATTCCACGGCGCAAAAGGGCATGGCACTGATGGAGCGCTGCGGCGCGAAGCAGCTGCTGCTGATCCACCACGACCCCCACAGCACGGATGCGGAACTGACCGCCAGAGAAACTGCGCTCGGACGCGCGGATGTCCGCTATGCCAGAGAAGGAGAGACGATCGTTTTATGAGCGGACAGGAAAGCAGAGAACTGCAGGAAGCCCGGGCGGAGATCGCCCGGCTGAAGGAACAGCTCCGTCAGCGGGACGATCTGATTCGGCAGACCTTCGGCCGCTATCTGACGGACGAAGTCGCCGAGGAGATCCTCGCCCACAGCGCCGACCTGAAGATCGGCGGAGAACGGCGGGTGGTGACGATCATGTTTACGGATCTCCGCCAGTCCACGGATCTGTCCGAACGGATGGCTCCCATGGATTTCATCACCATGCTCAACCACTACCTGGGCGAGATGATCGAGATCATCAATGCCTGGCAGGGCAACATCCTGGAATTCGTGGGCGATGCCATCGTCGTGGTGTTCGGTGCACCGCGGCCCAACGAAGACTCCGCCAGAGATGCTGTCGCCTGCGCCGTCGCGATGCAGCGGCGGATGAAGGCGGTCAACGAATGGAACGAGGCGCAGGGCTATCCGCCCATCGCCATGGGCATCGGCATCCACACGGGAGAAGCCGTGCTCGGCAACATCGGGTCCGAGACCCGCACGAAATACGACATGATCGGCCGCAATGTCAATCTGGCATCCCGCATCGAAGGGTTTACGGAAGGCGGGCAGATCCTCGTATCGGACGAGACGCTGGCGGCAGCGGGCGACCGGGTGGCGGAGAACGAAGCCGGCCGCAGGACCGTGCAGCCCAAAGGGATCCACGAAGATGTCGTGATCCACGACGTAATTGGCTTTGGAAAAATGCGCATAGTGTGATATAATGCACTTCTGATGCTAAATCTGTCGATCCGGAAGGAAAGATGAACAAACAAGTCGGTAAAGAGATCCTGAATATCATAAAGATCTTCCTGCTGTCGCTGCTGATCGTCATCGTGCTGTTCGGTGCGGTGTGCGCCCTGGCAGTGGGCAAGGAAGTCTACAGTTTTAAGGCCGTAGCGGAGGAAAAGTTCCAAGAGATCGATCCTTCGCTGTTTCACTATACCTCGAATACCATCATCTACGACGCCAACGGAGAGATCATCTCGGAGATGAACGAGATCATGTACGAACCCGTCAAGATCTCGGAGGTCTCGCCCTATGTATATAACGGCTATATCGCAGTAGAAGACCAGAATTTCATGACGCACCACGGCATCGACTACAAGGCGGTGCTGCGCGCTGCGATCGAATACGTGCGGCACCACGGTGCGGTGACCCAGGGAGGATCCACCATCACCCAGCAGGTCCTGAAGAACAGCGTGCTGTCCAGCGAACGGACTTTCGACCGTAAGTTTACGGAGCTCTTCCTGGCCCCCATGTTCGAAGACGCATACTCCAAGGACGAGATCATGGAACTGTACGTCAACATGAACTTCTTCGGGAACAACTGCTACGGGATCGAGGCGGCCAGCCGCTACTACTTTGCAAAGTCCGCGAAGGATCTGACCCTCGCAGAATCTGCCATCCTGGTGGGCCTCACCAAAGGTGCATCCTTCTACAACCCCCTCACGAATATGGAAGGGGTCATCAACCGCCAGGTCTACACCCTCGAACGCATGGTGGAAGAGGGCTTCATTACGGAAGAACAGAAGGCCGCTGCGGAAGCGGAGGAACTGGAATTCGTCTACGAACGCCCCGAGCTTCCCACGGAAAATTACATGACCAGTTTCGCCATCTACTCGGCGGCGATCAACCTGATGGAGCAGGAAGGCTTCGAATTCAAGTATCTCTTCGAGACGAACGAGGAGATGGATGCCTACGATGCGCTGTATCAGGAGACGATCAACGAGAAGATGAAGGAGATCCGCGCCGGCGGCTACGAGATCTACACGTCCTTCCGTCCGGACATCCAGGCGCAGCTGCAGGAGATCCTGGACGCCCGCTGCGAGCGCTACACGGAAGTGAGCGAGAACGGCAAGTACGCGTTCCAGTCCGCTGCGGTGCTCATCAACAACGAGACCGGTTTCGTCGAAGCCATGATCGGCGGCAGAGGCACGGACGACAGCTTTAACCGCGGCTATCTGGCCAAGCGGCAGCCCGGTTCGTCCATCAAACCCATCGCGGTTTACGGCCCCGGATTCGATTCCGGCTTCTACTATCCGTCCAAGGTGCTGGTGGACAAGGATAACCCGAAGGATAAGTTCTGGCCGAAGAACGTAACGCAGCGCAACACCGGACGCATGAACATCCGCGAAGCCATCCTGCAGTCCACGAACACCATCGCGTATCAGATCATGCTGCGCATGACCCCGATGTACGGACTGCGCTATCTGGAAGCCATGCGCTTTTCGTCCCTGGCGCCGGAAGACATCTACAGCACTTCCGTAGGCCTCGGCGGCTTAACGTACGGCGCCTCTCCCTTCGAGATGGCAAAGGCGTATTCCACCATGGCCAACCTGGGCGAATATATCGAAAACAACTGCGTTCTGCGCATCGTGCGGCAGGACGAGGGCGAGATCTTTACGGAGGACAGCGCCAGAACGCGCGTCTATTCCGAAGAGGCTGCCTACATGATCATCGACTGCTGCAAGGAGCTCTTAAAGCGCGGCGATGTGGGTCCGAGAAAGGCTCCGTCCAACGCGCTGTGCTTCGTAAAGACCGGTACGTCCAACGAGGCGAAGGACGTCTGGTTCTGCGGCGCCAGCAAGTACTACACCTGCACCGTCTGGATGGGCTACGACACCCCGCGGCGCACCGCTCTCACCAGCGTCGGCCTTCCCGCCTACGAGTGGAAGGACATGATGGAAGTGGTCCACGAAGGCCTGGAAAAACTGGATTGGGAGCAGCCCGAGACCGTCGTTTCCAAGTACATCGACTATAAAGGCGATCCCGTAAGTTACCGCAGCGGCCGCATGGATCTGTTCTGCGACGCGCTGCTCCAGAAGGCGGCAGAATCCGACGTTTACCTCGGCATCAACTACAGCGAAGAGGATTGGAACTGGAAGCCGAAGGACGAGGAGGAAGAGGAGGAGAACAAGGAAGGCGAACAGGGTCAGCAGGGCGAGACCACGCCTGTGACCCCCACACCGGCTCCCACGCCTACGCCCGAACCGACTCCGACACCGGAGCCCACCCCGGAGCCGACGCCGGAACCGACACCCGAACCGGCGCCAGAGCCCACGCCGGAACCCACTCCGACGCCTGCGCCTGCACCGGAACCGGCTCCGACCCCCGAACCCGCTCCGGAAGGCTAGCAGGGTCAACAAAATAACGCAAAAAACACGCCCCCGCAGCGATGCGGGGGTTTTGTTGTGCCCGGAAAAAGGCGTGGTGGAGCGCGGGGTAGAGTGGTGGAGGAAAATCCCTGAAAAGCCCTAAATAATCATTGATTTTGGGAGGGAAGTGGTGTATAGTGGAGATGTAAAATTAGCAGGAGGAGTCTGCCCTAGTGTTTCGCGGAAAAGTTCAAAACTCAATAGACGGCAAGAACCGCGTCATCATTCCGGCCAAGTACCGGGATGCACTGGGGAAGGAATGCATCGTCACCAAGGGTCTGGACGACTGCCTGGAAGTCTATCCGATGCAGGCCTGGGCAGACGAAGAGGCGAGATATGCCACGCTTCCCAGAACGGACGTGGAGGCCCGTGCTCTGCTGCGTTACCGCAGCGGAAACGCGGAGAACTGCGAGCTGGATAAGCAGGGCAGAATGGTCATTCCTCAATTCCTGCGGGAAGAAGCCGGGATCGAAAAGGATCTGGTCACGATCGGCGTGCTGGACCACCTGGAGATCTGGGCGAAGGAAGTCTACGACGCAGCGAGAACAGGCGGCCTCATGAAGTCCGACGACTTCGTAGGCATGAGCGGCAAGTTCCCGATCTAAGGTCTGCGGTCATGGAGTTCAAACACGTATCGGTCCTCTACGAACCCGTTCTCGAACTGCTGAACGTAAAGCCGGACGGCACATATCTGGACGGCACCTTAGGCGGCGGCGGACACGCCAGCGGCGTGTGCGCAAAGCTATCGGCAGAAGGGACGTTCGTCGGGATCGACAGAGATAAAGATGCGCTGGCGGCAGCCGGAAAGCGGCTGGAGGGGTCAGCGCCCCGGAAGTTCTTCGTACAGAGCAATTACGAAGACGTAAAACGGGTCCTGTGGGATCTGGGCATCCTGCAGGTGGACGGAGCGCTCCTGGATCTGGGGGTTTCCTCCTTCCAACTGGACAATCCCGAGCGGGGCTTCAGCTATATGCACGATGCGCCGCTGGACATGCGGATGAACGCAGACGACAGCCTCACGGCAGAGGAAGTCGTAAACGAATACAGCCAGCAGCAGCTGGCAAAGATCATCAAGGACTACGGCGAAGAGAAGTGGGCGGCACGGATCGCACAGTTCATCGCCGAAGCGAGAAAAGAAAAGCGGATCGAGACGACGTTCGAACTGGTGGACGTCATCAAGAGAGCGGTGCCGGCGGCGGCCAGAAGAGACGGTCCCCATCCGGCGAAGAGAACGTTCCAGGCCATCCGCATCGAAGTGAACGACGAACTGGGACAGCTCACCAGGGCGGTAAACGATTTTATCGACATCCTGGCGCCCGGCGGAAGACTTGCGATCATCAGCTTCCACTCACTGGAAGACCGGATCGTTAAGGAAGCGTTCCAAAAGAGATTAAATCCCTGCACCTGCCCCCCGGACTTTCCGGTGTGCGTGTGCGGTAAGAAGCCCGATATCAAAAGGGTCACAAGAAAACCGGTGGAGGCGGACGAGGAAGAACTCGCGGCCAATCCACGCAGCAGAAGCGCGAAGTTGAGGGTAATCGAAAAACTATGACGAAAGCAGAGAGATCTTACAAAGGAAAAGTCGTTGCGGAACTTTTGCTTATTTTCGTGCTGATGCTTGCAGTTATCGGCATTACGGCGTATAATTCCAAGATCCAGTACGATATCAACAAGATGAACAACCAGATCGCTGAGACGCAGAAGGAGATCCAGAACCTGCAGGTCCAGATCAAGACCGCTGCGAACATCACGAATCTGGAATCCCGTGCGCTGGAGCTGGGCCTCGTCTACCCCAATTACGACCAGATCGTATACCTGGAGTCGCAGGAGGCAAACATCGAAGATTTTGCTTTGGCGCTCATGGAATCCGCGTACCACTAGCTGAGTTTCCGGCGCGTCCCCTCAGGGAGGCGCCTTTTTCTTTTATTCTGAATGAAACGCGTAAAGGCAAGAAAATCGAATAAAACGAGACTGCTGTTCGTGTTCTTCGTGTTCGCGATCTGTTTTTCCGCGCTTACGCTGCGCCTGGGCTGGCATATGATCATCCGGGGCGAGGAATACGCGGACAAGGCGACGAGTCAGCAGACGTCGGACACCACCATTCTGGCGACCCGCGGCAGCATCGTGGACAGAAACGGCGCGGACCTTGCCATCAGCGCCACGACCCATACCATCTGGGTGCGTCCGGACTCCGTGCGTGAAAACGGCAAGACCGACGAGGAGAAGGCGCTCAACGTTCAACTGGAAGCGAAATCCCTGTCGGACATCTTAGGCATGGATTTCGACGCCGTCATGGAAGTCCTTAACTCCGAACGCAAGCTGCTGAAGCTTGCCAAAAACGTGGACCGGGACACCGCAGATCAGCTGAGAGAAGCGGATCTCGTGGGTCTGGAGATCACCGAAGACGCCAAGCGCTACTATCCGCTGGGCGCTTTCGCGTCTCACGTCATCGGCTCCACGACGGACGACAACTACGGCCTGGCGGGCGTGGAACTGCGTTACAACAGTTATCTGGCAGGGCTCAACGGCCGTTGGATCAAGAACAAGGACAGCGCCAGAAATACGCTGGCCTACGGCACCGACGCCTACTACAGCCCGGAGGACGGCTATACCGCGGTCCTTACCCTGGACCAGAACATCCAGTACATCGTGCAGCAGGAGATCGCAGCCTGCCAGGAACGCACGAAGTCTGCGCGGGTCATGTGCCTCATCATGGACCCCAGCAACGGCGAGATCCTGGCCTGCGCACAGACCGGCGAATACGACCCCAACAATCCCAGAGATCCGCTCCCTCAGGACGCGGAAGCCTTTGCGGAGATGACCACGGAAGAACAGGTGGACTACTGGAACAAGATGTGGCGGAACTTTAACGTCTGCGACGTCTACGAGCCCGGCTCCACCTTTAAACTGCTGACTTCCTCCATCGCCCTGGACACGGGTGTCACGAACCTGACGGAACAGATCTACTGCGGCGCTTCCATCCAGGTGTACGACTGGCAGCTGAAGTGCTGGAACTATCCCCACGCCCACGGCTGGCAGAATCTCTCCATGGCGGTCACCAATTCGTGCAACGTCGCTATGGTGCAGCTGGTGCAGCGCATCGGCGCCACCCGATTCTGGGCAGGGCTGGACGCTTTCGGCATTACGGAACGCACCGGCGTGGATTATCCCGGCGAAGGCAGCAACATCCTGCAGGACGAAAACGGCGGCCCGGTAGAGCTGGCCACCATGTCCTACGGCCAGGGCATCGCGGTGACCCCGGTGAGCCTCGTAACAGCCGTCAGCTCCCTGGCGAACGACGGCTACGTGATGCAGCCCCACTTCGTGAAGGCGCTGCTCAACCCGGACGGCACCGTGGCGAAATCCTTCGAGCCCACCGTCAAGAGCCAGAGCGTGTCCGAGCAGACCGCGAAGGACATGATGGGCATCATGGAAGACTACATCATCAACGGCAGCGGCGGACGCATGAAGATCCCCGGCTACCGCACCGGCGGCAAGACCGGTACGGCGAACAAACCCGTCAAGGGCGGCTACTCCGCGACGGACGTGTACGGTTCCTTTATCGGGGTCGCTCCGATCGAAGACCCGAAGTTCGTCATCCTGGTCATTTGCGACAGCCCCCGCGGCACCATCTACGGCAGCACCACCGCGGCGCCCTGCGCTGTGGAGATCGAAAAGCGCGTGCTGCAGTACATGGGCATAACGCCGGAATATACCGAAAAAGAACTCAAAGCCCTCAACCGCACCCGGGTGACCATCCCCAACGTCATCGGACTGGACGGTGAGACTGCCATGGGCAGACTGAGCCATCTGGGTCTGGAATACACCCTGGCACCGGCGATCGAAACGACGGCGAAACTCACCATCGTGGATCAGTTCCCGAAGGCGGGCGAAGAAGTGGAGAAGGGCTATCTCGTAACGCTGTACTACGAAGTGGAAGACACCGGCGAAGAACTGGAGTTTGTCGGCACAGGAGAGGAGGAGGAAGACGAATGAGACCTACGAGCCTTGATTTCCTTGCATCCGCGGCGAATGCCCGCATCCTGGGCAACGCTTCAAGAAACGTGTTCGACGTAAAGATCGACTCCCGGGAAGCCGCAGCCGGCTGTCTGTTCGTCTGCGTCATCGGCGACATCAACGACGGCCACGATTATATCCACGGCGCCTACGACAACGGCTGCCGCATCTTCCTGATGTCGCGGGAAGAAAAGGCGGACGAACTGCTGGCGAGAGACCCAGACGTTTCGATCCTGCTGGCGGCTGATACGCAGATCGCCTTCCGGGATATGGCGAAGGCCTATCTGGGGCAGTTCGACGTTAAGAAACTGGCCATCACCGGCAGCGTGGGCAAGACGTCCACCCGCACCTATACGGCGGCGATCATCGGCAGCCGGTACGACACGCAGAGTTCGAAGAAGAATCTGAACACTCATCTGGGCCTCTGCATTACCTGCTTCCAGGCGGATGAACACACCCAGGTGATGGTGTTCGAGATGGGCATGGACAGAAGCGGCGAGATCGCCGAGTACGTGGACTGGATCCGTCCGGACACGGCGGTCATCACCAACGTGGGCATCTCCCATCTGGAACGGCTGGGCAGCCGCGATGCCATCGCGGACGCGAAACTGGAGATCGTGAAGTACTTCGGACCGGATAATCTGCTGATCTACAACGCGGACAGCGATTATCTGAACGAAGAAGAGATAACAAAGCGCGCCGGCGGCAACTTCCGCATGTACTCCGTGGGCACGAAAGAGGGCTGCGACATGCAGTTGCTGCGGGTCAATGCAGAAGGGGCGGCGGGCATCCGCTTTACCCTGAAGGCCAACGATATCGCTCTCGACTACGCCATGCCCGTGCTGGGCGCCCACAACGCCATCGACGCGGCGCTGGCTGTAGCGGCGGGGCTCTCCCTGGGCGTTCCGATGACCCAGGCAGCGAAGGCCCTGAGCGAGGTCAAGCCCAACCCCAGGCGCATGAACGCCGTGCGGCTGGGCGGCATCACCGTCATCGATGACACCTACAACGCCAGCCCCGAATCCATGAAGGCGGCGCTGGACGTGCTGGATCAGCTGCGGGCGGAGCGCAAGATCGCCATCCTGGCGGATATGCTGGAACTGGGCGAGATGGAGGAGAAGGGCCACCTGGAAGTGGGACGGCGCGTCGCGAACTCCTCGGTGGATGTGCTGTTCGCCATCGGCAGACGGGCGAAGGCCTATGCGGACTGCGCAGCGGTAAACGAAAACATCAAGATCTTCTACGCGGAAGATCTGGCGGAGCTGGAGCCGGTCATCCGGCGCACGCTCCTCACCGGCGATACGGTGCTGATCAAAGGCAGCAACATCACCGGTGTTGCAGGTCTCGCCCAGCGGATCCGGGACAAACTGAGCTGGGAAGATCAATAAAACAGGTTGGAACTTTAGATTATGTGGTTTGTGATTGCTTTTGCGGCGGCGCTGGTGCTGTCCGCCGTACTGACGAAAATAGAGATCCCGATGCTTATCCGGCTGAAGACCGGGCAGAACATCCGGGAAGAGGGGCCGGAAGCGCATAAAGCCAAGTCCGGCACGCCTTCCATGGGCGGACTGGCCATCATCGCGGCGGCATGCATCGTGGGACTTGTTCTGATGAGAAGCAAGGACATGATCGCCTGCGTGCTGTCCATCCTGGCTTTCGGGAGCGTAGGATTTATCGACGATTATCTGAAGATCGTCAAGCACCAGAACGAGGGGCTGAAGCCGAAGCAGAAGATGGGACTTCTGATGGTCTTCGCCATCGCGCTGGCGGTCTACGGCTACCTGAAGGAAGGCGGCCTGGTGGCGATCCCGTTCATCAAGCAGAACGTCTCCTTCGGCTGGTTCTACATTCCCTTTGCGATCTTCGCGATCCTTGCCATGACGAACGCGGTCAACCTGACGGATGGCCTGGATGGTCTGGCAAGCAGCGTAACAGCGCTGGTGGCGGCCTGCATGGGTCTGCAGGGACTCGGATCCGCAGGGCTGTTTGCCTTTGCGCTCTCCGGCGCCTGCATCGGGTTCTTCCTGTTCAATAAGCACCCGGCCAAGCTCTTCATGGGCGATACCGGTTCGCTGGCATTGGGCGGTGCACTGGCCGCGATCGGCGTATGCAACGCGCATCTGCTGGCTCTTCCCGTGGCCGGCGCAGTGTACGTGGCAGAAGCTCTGTCCGTCATCATCCAGGTCTACGTGTTCAAGACCCAGAACGGACGCCGGTTCTTCCGCATGGCGCCGCTGCACCACCACTTCGAGTTGGGCGGCTGGAAAGAAACGAAAGTCGTGGGCGTATTCTTCGGCGTAACGGCCGTGCTGTGCGTCCTAGCGATTTTGATATTTTAGGAGTTAACATGAAAAACGTACTGGTAATCGGTTTAGGAAAGTCCGGCTTCGCCACCGCAGGTCTGCTGGCGGATGAAGCGCATATCACCTGCTGGGATTCCAAAGAAGAGGGGAAGTTCGATGCGGCAGAGATCTCTGCGCTGCGCGAAAAAGGCGTGCAGTTCGTCTTCGGCGAAGCACCGTCCGCAAAGGGCTTCGATCTGCTGGTCTTAAGCCCCGGCGTGCCGCCCACGATCCCCGTCTGCGAAGAAGCGAAGCAGCTGGGCATCGAGATCTCCGGCGAACTGGAGCAGGCCTACGAGTACTGCAAGGGCACGTTCTACGCCATCACCGGCACCAACGGCAAGACGACGACCACAGCCCTCACTGGCGAGATCTTTAAGGCTGCCGGCCGCAAGACGGAAGTTGTCGGCAACATCGGCCTGCCTTCCTCTGCCCGGGCGAAGGCTGCGGAGGTCGACACCTGCATGGTGACGGAAGTTTCCAGCTTCCAGCTGGAGACCATCAAGGAATTCAAGCCGAAAGTGTCCGCTATCCTCAACATTACGCCGGACCACCTCAACCGCCACGGCACCTTCGAAGAATACGCGAGGGTAAAGGGTCTGGTGTTTGCGAACCAGGACGAAAACGACTATTTCGTATACAACGCGGATGACCCGGAGACGGTCAAGATCGTTCCCACCTGCAAAAAAGCCGTAAAGGTCGCATTCTCCCGCAAGTTCCGTCCCGAAGCGCCCTGCGCCTGGGCGGAAGACGGCAAGATGTACATCGACGCGGCAGACGGCAAGGGTGCGCAGTTCGTGATCGACACGAAGGATATCTACATCCCCGGTGCCCACAACCTGGAGAACGCGCTGGCAGCAGCTGCGATCTGCTTCTTCGCGGGCATCGATCTGGGGGTCATCGCACGGCTCCTGAAGGAATTCAAGGGCGTCGAACACCGCATCGAATTCGTGAAGGAAGTGAAGGGCGTGCGCTACGTAAACGACTCCAAGGGCACGAATCCGGACGCCTCCATCAAGGCCATCGAAGCCACGAACACCCCGATCCTGCTGATCGCGGGCGGCTACGAGAAGAACTCCGACTTTACGGACTTTATCAACGGTTTCGACGGCAAGGTAAAATATCTGCTGCTGCTGGGGCAGACGGCGCACCGCTTTGCGGACACCGCCAGAAAATGCGGCTTCCCGGAAGACCGCATGATCTTCTGCGACAGCATGAAAGACGTAATTTTCCACGCCTACAGCCTGGCAGAAGTAGGAGATACTGTCCTCCTTTCTCCTGCTTCTGCCAGCTGGGGCATGTATAACAATTTCGAGGAGAGAGGCGAGGACTTTAAAGCTCTGGTCCGCGCTTTACCGGAATAAGATTTGAAGACGTTAACAGGAACGAAAAAACAAAGACCGGAAGGGGATTTCCTGATGGCGGCGCTGGTATTGGCGCTGTCTCTGTTCGGCGTGGTCATGGTGTTTTCCGCCAGCTACTACACGTCACTCAGCAAGTTCGGCAACGCCTATGAGTACCTGAAACAGGACGCGCTGTGGATGGCCGTCGGCTGGGTGGCGTTCATCTTTTTCGCCAAGCTGGACTACCACTTCCTGAAGCTCCTGGCCTGGCCCGCTCTGGGCGTAGGCATCGTTTTGCTTGCCCTTTTGTTTACGCCTCTGGGCGTGACCCTCAACAACGCCACCCGGTGGCTCGACTTTGGTTTCGCGACGGTGATGCCGGGGGAGATCATCAAATTTTCGCTCATCATCTGGATCGCCACATTCCTTGGGGATGACCCGGAGAAGATCAAACGGGTGAAGGACGGCCTTGTTCCTATCGTTGCCGTGCTTGCCGTTGTCCTCGTCCTGATCGTAAAGCAGCCCAACATGTCCACGGCCGGCATCATCGGCATTCTGGTCGTCGGCATGATGTTCGTAGCGGGGCTTCGTCTGTACCTGCTCGTGGGCCTCGGCGGCCTGGGCGTCGCGGGATTCGTGGGGTTCATCCTCAGCCCGAAGGGCGCCTACATGCTGCAGCGCGTGCACACTTTCTTCGATCCCTTCGAAGACGAGCTGGGGTCGGGGTATCAGGTCGTGCAGTCTCTGCTGGCTCTCGGAAGCGGCGGCGTGACCGGCGTAGGCCTCGGACGCAGCATCCAGAAGGCACTGTATCTGCCCGAACCCATGAACGACTTTATTACCGCGATCATCGGCGAGGAGCTCGGATTTGTCGGGCTCATCGTTATGCTGCTCGCCTTCCTGCTGCTGATCTGGCGCTGCTGCCGCATCGCGCTGCGGGCAAAGGACTACTACGGCATGCTGCTCGCGTCCGGCATCTCCATCCTGCTGGGCACCCAGGTGATCCTGAACGTGGCGGTCATCTCCGCCAGTTTCTTCCCGACGGGCGTCGTGCTTCCGTTTATTACGCTGGGCGGCAACGCTACCCTCATCTTCCTGTCTCTGATGGGGATCCTTTTCAATATCTCCAAGAATCCTGCCGAATAAGGAGTACTTTTATGAAAGCCATCTTAAGCTGCGCCGGTACGGGCGGCCACATTTACCCTGCCATCGCTATCGCGGATAAGATCCGCCGCATGGAACCGGATTCTCAGATCCTGTTTATCGGTACGAAGACCGGCATGGAGAACCGTCTGGTGCCGGCTGCGGGCTACGAGATCCGCGGCATCGATGCCAGCGGCTTTAACCGCAAAAACCTGCTGAAGAACTTCAAGACCGCCGTGGATCTGGCGAGAGGAGGCCGCGAGACCGATGCGATCCTGGCGGAATTTCAGCCCGATGTGGTGATCGGCACCGGCGGCTACGTGACCGGTACGGTCGTGCGCAAGGCTGCGAAGAAGGGCATTCCGTGCTACATCCATGAACAGAACGTGGTGCCGGGCATGGCCAACAAGATGCTGGAAAAGTATGTAAAGAAGGTTTTTATCTCCTTCGAAGGGTCGCGTGACCACTTCCAGGAGCCGGACAAACTGGTGCTGACGGGCAACCCCATCCGCAAGGAATTCCTGATCGAAGATGTGTCCGACGCGCGGCAGCAGCTGGGCCTTACGGACAGCGATTTTATGATCCTGATCACCGGCGGCAGCCTGGGTGCGGAAGTGCCCAACATGGCCAGTTTGGACTTGATCGCAGAACTGGCGAAGGATACGAAGGGGGCGAAGGTCTTCTTCGTGACCGGCAAGAGATATTATGAAGAGATCGCCGCGAAGGTGAAGGAGATCGCCGGGGCGGAGGAGTTTGTGCGGGTCATCGACTACGCCGACAACATGCCGGTGCTGATGAGCGCCTCCGACCTGATCGTGAGCCGGGCAGGGGCCATCGCCCTGTCGGAGATCACGGCCAGCGGCAAGCCCTCCATCCTGATCCCATCCCCCAACGTG
>Ga0310695_10002604_pt1 | contig 37626 bp, 26 predicted proteins | sample RumenRJG_04DNA_FD_203882 | JGI IMG/M metagenome (GOLD analysis project Ga0310695, IMG submission 203882) | Bovine rumen microbial communities from Lethbridge, Alberta, Canada - RJG_04 (v2) (version 2) | ecosystem: Host-associated > Mammals > Digestive system > Stomach > Rumen | place: Canada...
TCGCAAAGTCATCCATGAAACAGAACTTCGCGTACTTTGCGAACTTGGCGTGAGATGTTTTTGGAGGTTTTGCAATTACCTCTTTAAACTACCTCACTTTGAGTCAGAGAATAAGTTCTCGAGTTCGTCCAGCGACTTGCCCTTCGTCTCAGGGATGAAGAGCGACGTGACGAAGTAGAGAATCCCATTGAACGCGAAAAAGAAGAACATCGAGCTCCAACCCCATTTAGCGACCCACGGACGGAACCAGGAGGCGAGGCCCCATGCGACAAACTGGTTCATGAAGAGCGCAATGGCCATTCCGTTCGCCCTAATCCTGCGCGGCATGAGCTCGGAGAGAACCAGCCACACGCAAAGTCCGGGTCCAAGCGCGTAGAACACCTGCATGAAGAAGAACGCGAACATTGTCAGGAATCCTGTGAAGTTGTTCGCCTGAACACCTAAGCGCTCTATTGCGAAGAACACCATCCCTATCGCCGCGAGGCCGATCGTCATGCCTCCCGTGCCCACGCGCAGCAGCCACGTGCGTCCCTTGCGGTCGACCAGCGCCGCCGCCGCAATCGTCACGAGCATGTTCGTGAGCTTCACCGCCAGCTGTCCCCAGTTCGCGAAGATCCCCTCGAATCCCGCGCTGTGGAGAATCGTCACGAGATAGCTCGTAAAGGAGCTCATGCCCGTCGTCTTGTTCAAGGTGAGCACAAGGCAGGCCAACAGGAACGGAATCACGTAGCGCCGCTGGAGAAGAGTTTCGGGTCTCGAGGTTTCGGGGTTCCGGGATTCTGACGAACCATTCAAACTTCGAGACTGCGAAGCCTCGAAACTTTCAGACTTCTTCTTCAGCCAGACGGGGCTTTCCTTAAGCTTCAGACTTCCGAAGAAGAGCACTGCGACGGGAAGCATCGTCCACCAGAAGTTGGCGCCCCATGCGGCGACGCGGCCCACCTCGTCGGCCTTGTCCGAAGCGCCGTACCATGTGGCAACGAGGCATCCCGCGCCTGCCGCGACGACAAGTCCGAGACCAAGGCAGAACTGGAACACTCCCGTGCCTCGTCCGCGTATGGCCGGCGGCAGGGTCTCGGTGAGGTACATCGGCATTATCACCGCCATATATCCTGCGCTCATGCCCTGCAGCACCCTTCCGGCATACAGCAGGGGGAACGAGCCGAGGGACAGGCTCACGATGGGTATGGCAACAAGGAACATGACCGCAGAGGCCACGATCATCCGCTTTCTGCCGAACCATTCCGCAAGCATGCCGGCGGTAAGCGAGGAGAGAATCCCGCCAAGCAGCACCGCTCCGACGATGTGGCTGATCTGCCCTTCGGAATAAACGCCCATCGCCTTCATGTACGGCTCGGCCGCGGCGATCACGCCGAAGTCCACCCCATACAGAAATCCGCCCAGCCCGGCTATCGCGATGAGAAGAGCCGAGCCCTTGTTTTTTATGTCGCTCATGGAAATAGTTTACCAAAACGCCGACCGATGGTCAAAGGTCGAAAGACGAAGGACCAAAAGTCATCGCGTCGATGAAGCGGTCGGAGAATTCTTCGTTTCCGCCTAGCTCGACGAGCTTCACGGAGCGGGCGAGCTCGACGACGCGCGGACGAAGCTCAGGGAAGAGAAGCAGCCTCGCGGCGCCCGCGAGCGCGGCGTTTCCAAGAGGAAAGGTGCGTGCGGAAGGAACGTTCGGGATCAGCCCCACGACGGCAGCCGAAGATGGATTGAGCGCGCAGCCAAAACCGCCGGCGAGGTAGATTGACTCAAGTTCGTCAGGCGCAACGCCCGCTTCGTCAAGCATCACCGATATGCCGGCAGCGACTGCCGCCTTGGCCAGCTGCACGGCGCGGATGTGGGAGTTCGCAAGGCGTATGCCAGGCGCAAGGAACGGCAACTCCCCCTGCGAGGCGCCTGTCTCGGAGATGACGCCCGATTTGAGAAGGCGCGCGATTGCGTCCAGTATCTCCGAACCGCGCACGCCGGCCACTTCGAAGGCGGGTCCCGCGGCAGTCGAAGTGGCGTAGATCGTGCCGTTAGCGCGCAGCGCCACTTCGGCGTTGGTGCCGAGATCGCAGAGGAGAGCGGGCGGACCCTTCGGCGTGAAATCGGCTGAGAGAAGAGCGCACACGTGGTCTGCGCCCACGAATGCGCCGATGCAGGGCGGCAGCCACACGGGGCGGCCTATGAGGACATCGTCGCATCCTGCGAGCCAGGAGGCGCGAAACGGGATTTGCCCAAGCGGAGTTGGATCGCGAGCGGTCAGCAGATGAAGCATCACCGTGTTGCCCGTCATGACGCCATCCACAACGGACGACGGCGGAATGCCGGCAGAGGAGCAGGCGGAGGCAAGAAGCGACGCAAGGGCGTCCGTGACGAGACGCTGCATACGCTGCAGGGCGGATGGAGAACCCGCAGCGGCGATTCGCCCAACGACGTCAGGCGAAACCGCGGTCTGCGGATTTATGCAGCCCTTCTCGGCGAGCAGAGTCCCCGTGCGAAGGTCATAGAGCGCAAGCGCAAGCGTGGTGGAGCCAATGTCGACCGCGAACCCCACGCCATCGCAGCCTCTAGCCGAACCTTCAGGACGCGCCCCAGCAAGCAGCACCGGCGCCGATGCGGCGGCGCGACGCGTTGGGCAAGACGCCGCGCGCGGACAACTTCCGCATGCGCCGCTGCATGCCTTTGGCGAATCTGGTGCTTCTTTCATGCGAAGAAAGTTTCGGGTTTCGAAGTTTATGAGTTTCGGTTCTTCTGCACTAGGCGCTCGTCAAACAATCAACATGCAGTCGCCATAGCTGAAGAAACGGTACTGGGCCTTCACGGCAAGCGCATAGGCGATGAGCATGCGCTCGCGCCCCGCCAGCGCGCTCGTCATCATGAGAAGCGTGGACTGCGGCAGGTGGAAGTTCGTGAGCATGCAGTCGCACACCTTGAACTTGTACGGCGGGTAGATGAAGATGTCGCTCGCGCCGCTTCCCGGCACCACGAGCGGCTCGCCCTCGCCCCTCTCGCGCGACGCCACCGCCTCGAGCGTGCGCACGCTCGTGGAGCCCACGCAGAACACGCGTCCGCCGCGCGCCTTGCACGCGTTCACCGCATCGGCCGTCTCGGGCGGCACCGAGAACGCCTCGAAGTCCATCACGTGTTCCTCGATGTTCTCCGCCTTCACCGGACGAAAAGTGCCCGGCCCCACATGCAGCGTCACCGCGACGCGCTGCACGCCCTTCGCGTCAAGCGCGGCGAAGATCTCTGGCGTGAAGTGCAGCCCCGCCGTGGGCGCGGCCACGCTCCCCACATGCTTCGCGTAGATCGTCTGGTAGCGCTCGCGGTCCGCAGCCTCCTCCTCGCGCGTCCCCTCCCGCCGCACGTACGGCGGCACAGGGGTACGGCCAAACTCGTCGAGAAGCGATGCGAGAGGACGCCGCCCGCGGAATGCCGCGCGCCACATTCCGCCGCCCAGCTTCACCTGCAGCTCCACCTCAAGCTCGCCTTCCGGACCGAACACGGCGACCTGTCCCTCGCGGCTCGGCCTCCCAGAGCCGATCATGCAGTTCCACACTGTCTCCTCGCCCGCAAGCGAAGTCTCGGCCGCGCTCACCGCCTGCTCCGCATCCACTGCGGCGGCGCTCACCATCAGCACCTCCACCGCGCCCGGCGAGTCCTTCCACACGCCAACCAGCCTCGCGGGGAACACCTTCGTGTCGTTCACCACCAGAAGGTCGTTCGGCGTGATGTACTCCACGAAATCGCCCACCATCCTGTGCTCGAGCATTCCCGTGTCGCGGTGAAGCACCATCATGCGGTCTTCGCCGCGCTTCTCCGAGGGATGCTGCGCTATGAGCCGCTCGGGAAGCGGATACCAGAACTGCCTAGTCTTCACGCCTTGCGCCCTCCGCGCGCGCGGCGGAGACCGCGCACGAAATCCGCGATGCGCTTCATCGCAAGCTCGATCTTCTCGTAGCTGGTGGCGTAGCTCATCCGCACGAATCCCTCGCCGCACGCGCCGAACGCAGAGCCCGGCACGCACGCCACCTCGTGCTCATTCAGGAGGCGCAGGCAGAACTCCTCCGAGGAGAGTCCCGTAGAGCGTATGCACGGGAAAACGTAGAACGCGCCCTTCGGCATGAACGTCTCAAGCCCCATCGCGTTCAGCGCGCCCACGATGAAGTCGCGCCGGCGCTGGTATTCGCGGCGCATGCGCTCCACGTCGTCGTCGCCGCGGTTCATGGCCTCCACGCCCGCATACTGCGCGAGAGTGGGCGCGCTCATGATGCCGTACTGGTGGATCTTCATCATCGTATCCACCACCTCGGCCGAGCCGCACGCGTAGCCGAGGCGGTAGCCCGTCATGGCCCAGGCCTTCGAGAATCCGTTCAGAAGCACGAGGTTGCCGCGCAGCTCCGGCAGGCTCGCGAACGAAATCGGCTTCGGTGCCTGCCTGCCACCCGCAGCAGGCGGATATACGAGCTCGCCGTACACCTCGTCCGCCAGCAGCAGCAGGTCGTGGCGCAGCACGAACTTCGCGATCGCCTTCAGGTCGGCGCGCGTGAGAGTGGCGCCGGTGGGGTTGCACGGAAAATTCAAGAGCAGAGCCTTCGTGCGCGGCGTCACCTTCGCCTCGAGGGCATCGACCGTGAGGCGGAACGAGTCCTCCGCGCGCGTCTCAACGCGAACGGGCACGCCGTGCGCAAGGCGGATCGTGGGCGCGTACGACACGAAGCACGGCTCGTGGTAGAGTATCTCGTCCCCCGGCGAAGTGATGGCGCGCACAGCGAGGTCTATCGCCTCGCTCACGCCCACCGTGACAAGCACCTCCTTCTTCCAGTCGTACTCCGCGCCGAGGCGGCGCTTGACGTAGGCGACGATGGACTGCCTGAGCTCGGGGGTGCCGAGGTTGGACGTGTAGTGCGTGGCGCCATCCTCAAGCGCCGTCACCGCGGCGCGCGAGATGTGCCAGGGCGTGTCGAAGTCGGGCTCGCCCACGCCGAGCGAGACCACGTCCTTGCGCTGCGCCACTATGTCGAAGAACTTGCGGATGCCGCTTTTCGGCAGCTCCGCCACATGCGGGGCGATGAAGCTTCTTCCTGCCACTTGCGCCACCTCACACAATCGGCAGCCGCCCGTCTTCCGCAAACGCAGCCAGCACGCCCTTCGCCTTGTACGTCTTGAGCATGAAGTGCGTGGCGGTTGAGAGAACGCCGTCGATCGTGGAAAGCTCGGCCGAGACGAAATGCGCCACGTCCTGCAGCGAACCGCCGCTCACGAATACGAGAAGGTCGTACGCGCCGCTCATCAGAAAGCACGCGTCCACCTGCGGGAACTTTGCGATCCGCTGCGCGATCTTCGCAAAGCCCGTGTCTCTTGCCGGCGTGATCTTCAGCTCGATCACCGCAGTCACCTTCTCAACCTTCTTCTTCATTGCCTGTCTCCTTCGTTGAACGCCGTATAGTATAGCATTTATAGTGCCTAGTGCCTAGTGCGTGGTTCGTGATTCGTGGTTCGTGGCTCGTGGTTCGTGGTTCGTGGTTCGTGGCTCGTGGCTCGTGGTTCGTGGGGAGTGGTTCGTGGTTCGTGGTTCGTGGGGAGTGGTTCGTGGTTCGTGGTTCGTGGGGAGTGGTTCGTGGGGAGTGGGGAATTCTATTTTACGGTTGGAGCTGAGAGGGCTTTTTCAACTGCGGCCTCCACTTCCGCTAGCGGTGCCGTTGGTTCAAACCGGCGGATGATGCGTCCGTCGCGCCCGATCAGAAACTTGGTGAAGTTCCATTTGACTGACGCCTTCTTTGCATAGTCGGGATCCTTGGCCGTCAGCATCCTGTCGAGAACCGGCGCGATCTTGCCGTCCTGCGGGAAACCGTTGAATCTTGTGCCGGACGTCAGGAACTTGAAGAGCGGCGACGCCTTTTCGCCGTTCACATCGACCTTCGCGAACTGCGGGAAGGTCGTATTGAACTTCTGCACGCAGAACGCGTGTATCTCCTCTTCGGTTCCCGGCGCCTGCGCTCCGAACTGGTTGCACGGGAAATCGAGAATCTCGAATCCCCTGCCCTTGAGCTTTTCATACATGGACTCAAGGCCCTTGTACTGGGGCGTAAATCCGCATCTCGTCGCCGTGTTGACGACGAGCAGCACCTTGCCCTTGTAGTTGGAGAGCGGCGTCGCCTCGCCTTTGAGCCCTTTGACGGTGAACTGATATACCGTGCCGGCATTGCCATTGTCGGTTTTTGTTTCGGCGACTCCGGGCATGAGCATCATGGCCGCAGCAATCGTGATCGCGATGGTTTTCATTGTCGGGTACTCCTTGTTGGTTTTGGTACTGCTGAAAGTATACTATAATTCACATCAAACCACAATGATGCTTCAAGATTTATCGAAAAAATCGTTTTGAACTACCGCTTTGTCCTTGATTGGCGGTGCCCTTTTTGCTATATTATCGCCAAAAATCAATTGGCAGAAGGAGAACAAACGATGACGATGCAGAGCAAAGCGGGCTGCGTCTTGTGCGCGGCGATGGCCTTCATGTGCGCGGCGGCGTGGGGAGGGGAAAACCTCATCGTAAACGGCGACTTCGAATCCAGCACGGGCATTGGAAGCGGCGCGGTCACGCAGGTGAGGGACGGCGCGTCGATTGCGCCATGGAAGGCATTGCGCGCCACCAACGTCGGCGTCGTGCGCGCCGCATCGGCGGAGAACTGGAGGTTCGCCAACGACATGACGCGAAACTCGTGTGGCACGTTCGCCATCTACATGCAGCCTTCGAGCGACGCAGGCGACGTGAGCATCTACCAAGACGTAACGGTGCCGGAGGCCGGTCTCTACAGGTTCTCCGGCAAGTTCGTCGCCCGCGGCAACGGCTACAACGGCAACACGTTCTCGTTCAGCATCGGCGGCACGCAGCTCTACACGTCGAGCACCACGAAAAGCGCCTTCTGGCAGAAGTTCGTGCGCTATGTACGCATCACTTCGCCGGGCGTCTATCGCGTCGAGGTTAAGAGCTATTGTGCGAACAAGGACCAGATGACGCTCTTCGACGAATTCGCGCTGGAGAAGGCGGAAGTGCCGGACGGCGCGCCGGAGACGCCCGCGCTCGTACATCGCTACTCGTTCAATGGCAGCTGGGACGACGCGGTCGCGGGTGGGCCGGCGGCAGTGCCGGCGGGCGACGCGGCGTTGGACGAAAACAACGCGACATGTACGATGTCCAACACGACCTCCGGCAACAGAACCGACTATGTCCGCTTCGGCGCGAACTTCCTGCCCGTCAACGGCCAGGCGACGCTCGAGTTCTGGTTCACCGAGAACGAGGCGCAGAACTGGTCACGTCTCTTCCACACAGGCCCCGGCGACACTGACCTCATGGCGTTCACGCTTCGGCAGGGCGGCACCGCCACCACGCCCACATTGCGCATTTCGAGCCTCAACGGAAGCACGAGCCACGTGGCAGGCTCTATGAAGGCGTTGACCACAGGCTCACCCTACTATCTCGCCGTCGTGCTGAAGCCGATTCAGACGGAGCGTGGCGGCACGACGGCGACTGCGTACCTATACAACGCCACCACGCACGAACTGGCAGGCACCGCATCGGTCGATGCGCGCGACTGGGCGCTTGGGGACTTCAAACAGAATGACTTTCTCCTCGGCTACAGCTACTTGTCGTCAACCGACGCCGACGCGAAGATGACGGTGGACGAATTCCGCGTGTGGAACGTCGCCTTCACCGAGTCGATGATCGCCGCGAGCGTCGCGGCGGGTCCCGACGCCGAGACGCTGCCCAACCCGGCTGAGGCAATCGCGTCCTCTCCGGCCGAAGAACTTTGGACGGGCACGGCCACTGTGATTGTGGAGGATTCCGTGCGCGGGCTTTCCGGCACGAGCACCGGCAGCTACACGATTGACGGCACCTCGCAGACCTTCACCGCGCCTGCGAGCGCGACCGACGCCGCAGGCCGCACCTGGCAGCCCGCCGGCTACAAGCTCGAACGGTACGACGCGGCAGGACAGCGCTGGATCATCGAAAAGACCGGAACAGGGAACTCCGTTGAATGCACGAATGGCGCGGCATGGGCCCAGACGCGCCTCACCTGGAACTGGAAGATGACGGACGGCGTGCTTGCGTACGATGCGGACTGCTACGTGCCGAACGGGCTGCTGCTGCACTTCGACGCCATACGCAACGCCGGCCTTGAGGCGGAGCACAGCATGGACGCCGCGACGTGGGCCAACCTCGGCTCGGCCGGCGGCGTGGCGACGCGCGGAGTGAAGAATGCGTCCAACGGCGCAGGCGAGTGGAGCGACAAGGCGTACGTCCTCACGGGCGGCAGCTACTTCAAGACGCCTGCCATCGCTCTTGCCCACCAGACGACGGTGCAGATCGGCTACGATGTGATTCCAACTGCGCAGAACGTGACATGGCCCACATACTTCGGCGAAGACAGCGACGGATTCCAGCTGTTCACCGACAACAAGGGTTCACGCCTCTACCTCAAGCAGACCCAGGTAGGCGCCGATCCACGCCCGGAGATCCGCGACTGGGACGGCACGTTCGCCACGGCCTGCGTCGATGGATCTGCCGCGTCGCTTGGCGACGGCCGCGTAGCGCCGCCCATGACGTTCCACGGCTCCTCCAACGCCATCGACGCGAAGGCGTACTACTTCGGCGGATCGGGCCAGTCTCAGACGCGGGAACTGACCGGCTCGGCATACACTCTGCGCGTCTATGACCGCATTCTGACGGCGGAGGAAATCGCCCGCAACCGCGAGCTCGACAACATCCGCTTCCGCGGCCGGTGGGGCGAGTCCACGGAGAAGGACCTCGTGACGGTGCGCGCGTCGCACGAAGGCGCGGAATGCGAGACGGGCAGCTGGATCGTGCGCGGCACGGGCGCCAAGACCGTCACCGCGCCGGAGAGCGTGACGGAGAACGGCTTCACCTGGACGCTCAAGGGCTATTTGCTCGAGACGATGGATACGACCGCTCGGACGGTTGCCTACACGCAAGTCGATGGAGTGGACACCTACACCTTCACGCCCACGGCGAACGGCGCGAACCGCCGCCTCACCTGGCGCTACGAGATGACGAAGGGATACCGCACGGCGGCGGACTTCGACATCGGCGACTACGTGCAGGCGGGCTTGATTCTGAACCTCGACGGCGTCCACAACGAAGGCACCACGCGTCCGCACAACGCCTCGGCGCCAGAGTGGGTCAACTCCGCTTCTCTCGGCGGCAGCGCATGGTTCAACTGCTCGAAATTCCACTCCTGGGCGGCGAACGGATGCGTGTTCTCGCCCAATGGGGACAACTGGCAGGGCGCGTGCGCCTGGACCAAGGATCTAATCAGGCTCGGCAAGGAATTCACCGCCCAGGGCGTAGTGGACTTCGCAACGGGCGGCCAGAAGGCAAACTGGCCGACGCTCTGCGGTCTTCCAGGCGACAACGGTCTCTTCGGCAAGGGGTCCATTGAATGGAAACTGAACGGATCTCCAAACTTCTTCGCCAACCGTCCTTCCATGAACTGGAGCGGCAAGTACTACACGGGCATCCTCACACCCTCAAGCTTTACCCTCACGGAGGGAACATCGAGACCAACCTCCGGCAACGGATACAAGGCAGGCTCTCCTTCCGAACTGGGTCAGCAGATGTGGTCGATCGGCGGTTCGGGGTCGAATCCCACGGGCACTGATCGCCGCCACATGAATGGCACGACGTATGCGTTCCGCCTCTACAACAGGGCGTTGACGGACGAGGAACTCGTGCAGAACCGCAAGGTGGACGAGGCTCGCTTCCGTAACACCTTGACGGAGAAAGATGTGATCGTGGCCGTAGAGGGCGATTTCACCCCAACGGAAGCGCCGGGCGAATACGACGTGGGCGGCACGTGGACTTTCACGGCCAGCCCGGCAAGGGACGAGGAAACAGGCAAGCTTATGAGACCGCTCGGCACCGTGGAGAAACAATCCGACGGCAGCGTGCTATCCACCTCCGTGAAGGGCACGAGGGGCTACACCTGGACGGACGGCGACGCACCTGTCAAGCTGACGTGGCGCTGGGTCGTATCAGGCTTCACCGTGTTTGTGCGCTGACGTTTCGCCATACACAGACTAGGTACTGGAATCGCCGCTCTTGCGCACGGCAAGGGCGGCGCCCAGCGTAGTCACAACGCCGCCCACAGCGCTCATAACCGTAAGCCGCTCTCCGAGCATCAGCACCGCGAACACCACGCCCGCAACCGGCGTGAGATACAGCCACGCTGAAACCTTCACAACGCCGATCACCCTGCATGCGTGATTCCAGAACACAAAGCTCGCGGCTGACGCCATCACGCCGAGGAATGCGATGTTGATCCAGTTCTCGGGGCGCATCAACCTCTCAACGTTCGCATCGATTCCCAGCACGATCCTGAACGACCCGTCTAGCGCCCTTCCGCCTGCACCTGTCATTCCCCACAGCACGAACGGCGCCATCATCACTATAGCCCAGAAGATCGCCCTCTCCATCACGAACATCTGCGGGTATCCTCTCTCGTTCGCCGTGTCAAGAAGAACCGAATACACACCCCAGCTCGCCATCGAGGCCACCGCCATGAAGTCGCCGGCCGGGTGCAGGCTAAGCTCTGCCACGCCGTCCAGGCTCACCATCGCAACGCCGCATATCGCAACCGCGCTCCCCACCACGAAAGCCGGCGTGAACGAGCGGTCCTTCCTTACGATCTTCGCGAGAACCGCCGTCGCTATCGGCGCAAAAGACGTGAGAATCGCCACGTTGCTCGCATTGGTGTAGAACACGGCGCAGTTCTCGAGAAGGTGGTACGCCGCAATGCCCGCAAGGCCCATTCCCGCGAACAGGCGCTCGTCGCGCCAAGGCGCGCGGCGCGGCGCCCCTCCTTCCGCGCGCAGCCGCCCCAGCACGCGCGCGCCCTTCAGCACCGCCCACGCGATCACGAGGCGCAGCACCATTATCTCAAGCGACGAATAATCCCGCAGCAATACGCGGGTGCTTGCGAACGTGACGCTCCACACCGTTATCGCGAACGCCGCCGCAAGCCACGCCCAAAGCGCGGCGAAACGTCTCCGCGGCGCCACGCCTATCTCGTCTTGGCGCATTTAAGAACCTCGGCCGAGCGCGAAGCCAGAAGGCCCGCCCCGTGCAGGGTGAGAGTGGCGTCGATGGTGAACGGCATTCCGCTATCCTTGAGCACCCATTTCGCAAACCCGCCGGTGGCCACCAGGCGGAAGTCCGTGGAGAAGTTTGCGGCGAGCGTGCCCACTATCTCGCGCACCATTCCTCGGTAGCCCACGTACGCGCCGAAGCGCATCGCCTCCTCTGTGGACCTTCCGATGCGCGGGCACTTCCCGCCCAGCTTCATGCGCGGCAGCTTCGCCGTGCGCTCGTAGAGGTAGTCGCGCATCAGCGGAAAACCGGGCGCGATCACGCCGCCGCGCCACACGCGGTCCATCGTGACGGCCGCCGCGGTGAACGCCGTTCCGAAGTCGCACACCACCACCGGCGCGCCATAGCGGTCAACGGCCGCAGCTGCGTCGGCAAGGCGGTCCGCGCCGATCGTCTCGGGACGCGGATAGTCGAGCCGCAGCCCCAGCAGAGGCGGCGCCACCTGAGAGAAAAGCTCGTGCGTTATCGGCACGAAGGGAAGTCCAAGCGTTCTCGCGAGCCTCCGCCACGCAGCATCGGCCTTCGGCACCACAGAGAGGTAGGCCATTGCGCACGCGCCGGCGGAGGCCAACGCGCGTACCTTCGCGGATGCGCCCGCGAAGCCGTCGTCGCAGTGCGCAACGCAAGTCACGCGGCCGCCGGACCATTTGCCGACGGCCGTGGATGTGTTCCCCACGTCTACGACGACGAGTTTCATCGCCCTTCTATTCAAGCGTATGGCGGCCGATGGACTCGAGGTACTTGATGCAGTCGGCGGGGCGGTCGGTCTGGATCATCGTGGCGCCCTTGTCAAGGCACCATCCCCAGGAGCCCTTGGCGTCGCCGCCATGCCCGCGCTCGTCGGTGTGACCGGCGCAGAGGGAGTCCCAGAGCGTGTTTATCCAGATGCGCGGGCCGGTGGCCTTGTCCTTGGCAAGGGACTCGAGAACGTCGATGGGCTTCTCGGCCTTGAAGCAGAGCTCGTAGGCGATCGGCTTGCGTGCCTGTGTCTGCCAGTCGTTGAACTTCTCCATCGCGCCTTCGCGGTTGATCCAGATGATGGGCATGAAGCAGAGCGTGCCGTTCATCACGTCGTCCCAGCTCTTGCCGAACGTCTCCTTGACCTGCGCGGGCGACATCTCGCCCTTGAGAATCACGTACTTCTCCATGTTGTTGCGCTTCACGCATTCGAGGATCTCGGTGGGCCAGAAGCGGAACTTGTCGATGTTGATGAGTATCTTGCCGCGCGCGATATCGAAGGCCTCTTCGAGGGAGAGCACCTCGTACTTCGTGACCTTGGCGTTCTTGCCGCCCTGGTTCTCCCTGAGGTGGAGCTTCTTGATCTCGGCGAGAGTGTGGTCGGCCACCTTGCCCTTGCCTTCGGTGACGCGGTCGAGCTTGCGGTCGTGCAGCAGCACGAAGCGGCCGTCCTTGGTGCGGCACACATCGAGCTCAACGACGTCGGCGCCGTGGTTGATGGCGCCAATGATGGCGTCGCGCGAGTTCTCGGGATAGTGGCGCCAGTCGCCGCGGTGCATGGTAACGAACACGTAATTGCGGTCGTTGCCGTCGAGCTTGGCGCGTATCTTGTCGGCGCGCGTGGCGCCTTCGGCGGAGGCGCCGAACGCAAGCGCGGCGCACACGAGAGAGAGCATGATCTTCTTCATTTGTCTTTTCCTCCTTGGGGGTTGACTTTATTCTATCAGATTCCGGCTCAGATGAGAATATGCAAATGCAGCGATTCTACATGCGCCCGCTGCGCACGTCGATGAGGTCACAGAGGCGGCGGTAGGCCATGTGGAGATCGTCGTTCACCACCTGGAACATGTACTCGCCGGCGCGGGCCATCTCGCCTTCGGCGTTGGCGAGGCGGCGCTCGATGACGTCAGGGGCGTCGGTGCCGCGTCCTTCTAGGCGCGAGCGCAGCTCCTCTAGAGAGGGCGGATTCACGAAGATGTCCATGAAGCCTGCACGCAGCGGATCTTCCGGTGGCAGATGGCACATGACGAAGTGGCGCACCTTGGCGGCGCCGACGACGTCGATATCCAGAATCATCGAGTGGCCCACGCGCAGAACGTCCTCGATCGGCTCGCGCAGCGTGCCGTAGTAGTTGCCGTGCACTTCGGCATACTCGAGGAACGCGTTCTCGGCGAGCAGCTCGCGGAAGCGCTCCATGGTGAGGAAGTGGTAGTCCACGCCGTCCTCCTCATTGCCGCGCGGCGCGCGCGTGGTGCACGAGATGGAGTACTCGAGGTCGGGATACTCCTGCAGAAGCATGTCGATAAGCGTTGACTTTCCGCACCCGGAGGGCGCGCTCATCACGATGAACAACGGCTTTGTATTCATTGTGGGATTCCTTTCTTAATGTTGACTTATTGGCGATTCTCATTTTGACGACTGGCGAGCGGGATTGCCGGCGGGGGACAATGCCGTGACTGACGACGCCTCGGCGGAACCAGCGTACGCTGCCGTGAGCCTGTCGTCGTCATCGTAGTAGTAGCGAATCGTAACGTCGGCGCCATCGTTTTCCAAGAGCGGCGACGTGCCGGCGAGCAGTTCTTCGCCATCAAGATAACCATCTCCATCGCTGTCGGGATTCAGCGGATCGACAGGCGGAATCTGCGCCAGTTCGTCGCCGTCGAGAACGCCGTCGCCGTCAGTGTCCGCAAAGTTCGGACTCGTGCCGAACATAAACTTCTCACGCGCGTCGATCAGGCCGTCACCATCAAGGTCGGCCCGAGTGCCAAGTGCGAGAAACAGCCTGTCCATCGCCGGGAACGGAAATGTAGCGAGAGGAATGGCGTCCACGAGATTCGTCACGGCGAGAGGAATGTCGTAGTTTCCCACAAGTTCCCAAGCATTCGTGTTCAAATCGTACGCCGCAAACAGATCGAGCCTGCGTTCCGGCAAGTCGATGTCTGGCGGCAGCGACGCTGCGAAATGCACGGCGTTCGTATCGACGGCAAAAACCGTGAACCGGATGACCTCTGGCGGAAGCGGGGGACCTCCATCTCCGTCGCGTAACGGCTGTTCCGTTTCCGTCAGACGCTGGGTCGAGGGCGAGGACCGACTTGCTCGGTCCGTCTCTCTCGCGACCTTCGACACGCCATGCCGTACTACGCCCACAAGCAATGCGGCCAGAAACAGCGCCGACGCCGCCGACATGCGACAGAACGCAACCGCCCTATGCAGCGGACGCCTCCAAAGCAGACGCAGCTTTACGAACGTCATCCCAGCGAAGAGCGCCATCGCCGCAACCGCCGCAAACACTTTCCATTTTTCAGTCATTCTGCCTTCCTTTCTTTACAGCATCTGCATGCAGATTGAATCGTCGCCCCTGCGATCCATCAGCGAATTCCATATTGACGTCTGCGGCCTGAAGGCCCTGCGACGTCAGCGTGTCCTGCGGAACGCCGTTCACCATCGTGCAGTGGCCCGCGAAGGCGACATCGCTTCCATAAATCCCCACGGCCACTCCCGCCGCCATGCCCACGCCTGTCTCGGCTCCCAGCGCGGACTCGGCGGCGTCGCAAGGACACGGCGCGGGGCGCGGGGCATGAGCGACGATGCCGCAGAGGAATAGAAATGCTGTAAATACCGTTCTCAATGTTCCGTTACTCCTTTGATTCCTGAGGGGAAACAATCCTCGTAACTATAGTCAAAACATCCTCCTTTGTCATAATGTCACAATATTCGCCCCGCCAGTGTGCAAGTATCACTTCATCTATTTCATCCAACAGCTCGCTTGGGAATTTCACAATCACATTATCTTTATGTAATGTACAAGTCTGCAACAATATGTCAAGATATGCTTCCTTGTCCTTTGGATTTGACAAGAAGGGAATATCCGAATGCTGTATGGTAATCTGACTGAAGCTATCTCGCACATCGCGTAGACAGTCAAGAAATGCATCCCAATTGAATCCAAACCAATCTGGGAAATGAAATGCCTTGCTATAGAAGGTAAATAAAAGGTTCTTGTCAACAATCCCAGCAGGGATTTCTACAGTCTTTCCGACATTACCGACCCCTTCTCGTTGCTTAAAAAAATGCATTTGTGTGTTCCTTTTACTTAGTGTTCCTAATTTAGAGGAATAAAGCTGTGGTAGTGGTCAGGCGAATAGTATAATTCCCCATTGCGCCCCTAGATGATTCGTTGCGGTCCAACTTTTGGAGTGGTTGGCGTTGGAAGAACAAACTCCTTATAGTATTCAGACCCTTTGACAGGTAGCAGTCCCTCAATATTAAGAAAGGTCGCCCTCTCCTTGATTGTTCCATTCTTAATCCCCTCGATTGTAGATCGCACATCAATTGTTCCCTCGCCTAGTGTTCTTCCAAAAGATGTCACCTTGGCATTCCCTATGAAATCAGTTGTCGCACGGCCCGTGGTGGCTTTTATCGCAGATTCGTTGACGCCCAGATTCCTATAAGCCGTCGCTGCCGCGCCGAGATCCCAAACGGCGTTGACCATCTCTGGCTCAACAACGACAGGGGCATTGTCATACGCGCCAAGCCGACGCAGAGGCGATCCCCACTCGTCGACGATTATCTGATAGACGGCATTTTGTACGCCAGTCTCCCGGAAATGCGGATTGGAGGCCATCAGTTCCAATGCCAGATTCCACGCACCATCGACACCACGCGCAAGATACTGCCCTGCCGTTGCCAGCCCATTGCCAATAGCATCGAAGAACCCAGGCAACGAGCCTCCCGTCGCACAGAGGCCGAGGGGGTCGATGTAGGCGAGAGGATCGCCGTTGGCGTAGGCGTAGAGGTTGAGGCCACCGTCGATGCCCAGCGGATCGGCTGAGAGGAACCGCCGCAGGACGGGCGAGTAGAGCCGATGGCGCGTCAAGTACAGCTGCCCGAACGTGGACGGCACGGAGGCCGTCCCTCCCAGACGTATCACGCCGCAGCCGCCGAGCCAGGCGAAGGAAGTTGGGTTGTCGCCGGACGAGCCCCAGTCCTCGCCGTGCGGGCTGTAGCTCGCGCGATGCAGCAGTTCGCCAGTCTCGTCCGTGAGCGCAATCACGCTGCCCTGCTCGTCGGAGTGCGCAACCGTGAGGACATCGTCGGGCAGAGGGCCGCCCGCCCTACCGGCGTCGATGAAGCCGAGAAGACGGCCTGGTCCCCAGATGTAGTAGCGCAGAGGAGTGCCGTCCGCTTCGCACTCGATCAGCGGACGCTTCAACGGGTCGGAGTGGTCTGGGATGAAGATGCGTTCACCAATGTGAACGCGGTTGCCGAGTGCGTCGTAGGAAAAGGCGGATTCAACGGGCGGGACACCCGTTCCACCGGCGGAGAGAGACACAAGGCGGCCGTGCGCGTCATATGCCGCCAAGAACACGGTCTCGCCATCGCTCGTCACGTTCGTCATTGCGCCGCATCCGTCGTAGCGGAACGTCTCCCGTACAGCATGACGCGAGCCGTCGTATGCAGCCGTTGCCGACACGAGCCTGTCCGCCGTGTCGAACGAGTTTTCGGCAATCCGGCGGAGGCGCGCCGATGGCATCGGCCCAACCGTCACGGTGTCCCTCAGGCGACGCCCTTCCACGTCGCGCAGAATCGTCCGGCCGGCGATTCCGCCGACGCTCCATGCGGTGAGATTCCCGTATTCGTCGTATGAGAACGAGTGTACGGTTCCGTCCGGCGACGTCCCGCCCGTCTGGAGACCAAGCCCGTTCCACGAGAACGTCCACTCGTGCCCCAGCCAGTCGCGCACCGCGACGAGCCGCCCGGCCGCGTCGTATTCGCGCGCCACGCTCTTGCCGTCCGCATACACGACGTTCGTCACGAGCCCTCCGGCGTCGCGCTGCCATGCGTTCGCGAAGGCCACTCCGCCGACTTCCGTCACCGCGTTCGTCAGCCTGTCGCGCAGGTCATACGCGAACGTCTCCTCGGCGACGCCGTTCGAGGCAGAGAGGAGATTCCCGACGAGATCGTACGAGAACGTCTCCGTTCCATCGGCCGTCGTGCGCGCGACAAGCCGGTCGCACGGATCGTAGGCAAAAGAGGTAGTGCGCCCAGCGCCGTCGGTGCGCGAAACGACATTGCCCACGCCGTCGTATGCGGCGGCGAACACGCATTCGCCCGCCGCGTTGGTGGCCGAAGTCATGCGTCCGAGTGCGTCGTGGACCATTATGAACGCCCGGCCCTCGGCGTTGGTGACGGCAATGCGATTACCGAGCGCGTCATAGACTGATGCCTCCCTCGCGCCGGAATGGCGCATCGTGGCAGTTCTCCTTCCGAGCAGATCGTATTGGAAGCCGCGTACCCTCCCTATGGAGTTGGAGGTCATGACGGCGCGGTCCAGCGCATCGTACCACGTACACAGAATTCTGCCGGTCGCATTGGACACCACCACCGGATTGTAAGCATTGTCGTAACATGTCAAAGTCACCCCACCCATTTTGTTCGTCGCTGAACCAAGAAGCCCGCCTGAGTTATAGGTCAATGCCGACGTCCCCGTAGGGTCGATTCTGCGCAGAAGCCTCCCCGAAGCATCGTATTCAAATGTTGTGGTCGTACCACGCGCGTCCGTGGCAGAGACCAGACGGTCATTCTCGTCGTACAGGTTCGTCGTCAATATCCCGTCTGGCCCTATGGTGGACGCCAGTCTGCCGGACGGAGTCCATACGAACGTCGTCGTCCGCCCCAGGGCGTCGGTGGACGACGTCATCCGCCCCGCGTTGTCGTAAAAGTACGACGTCACCGTCCCGTCGGGAGCAGTTTTCGTGAGGACATTGCCCGCATTGTCATAAGTGAACGACGTCACATTCCCGTTCGCGTCCGTCTTCGAAGTCATCCTACGCGCAGTGTCGTACACATACGACTCCGAGACGCCTTCTGCCGGAAGCCCCGTGCCAAATATTGTCTTAGCCACGGGCAACCCCGACGCGGCGGCGTATTGCCATTCGGTCCTGCGCATCGCATCGCCTCCCGGCGCATGCTCCGTGCGTGCGGAAAGAAGCCCTCTGGAAGTCCGCTCGTTCATAACATACGAACCGTCCGGCATGTCGGTCCGCACAACGAGGTGGTGGCTGTCGTAAGAATAGCGCGTGACGCCGCCAACGGCGTTCGTGACCTCCGAGACGCGAAGTTGCGCGTCGTGCGCAAATCCCGTCTCATGATCCGCGACGTTGACGCCGGACGAAAGAAGGAGGTCGTTCTCGCCATAACTGTACGTTTCCACTCGTCCAAACTTGTTAGTTGAGCTAACGACGTGTCCGTGCCCGTCGTGCACGTAGCGCGTCCAGCCGTTGACGCGCTCCTTGTCGCGCACCATTCGTCCTTCCGCGTCGAACGCCTGCTCGCGTCTGCCGCCGTCGGGGGCCTCGTCCCACGCCGAGTCTCCGCCGCAGTATCCGAAGTTCCACTCTCCCCCAGCGTCGGAAACTTGGTTCGTGACCTGTCCGAGCGTGTTGTACCTGTTTTCGACCATGATGTTACCGAGTGGGTCAGTCTTCGTGGCGAGGGCGGACGTCGTCGCGTCATAGGAGTACGATGTGGTCTTTCCTCGCACATCGACCACAGAAGAGAGCCTTCCTGCGGAATCATAGGAGTATGACACATGACGCCCGGCTGAGTCCGTCACGCCAGACACACGCCCATTCTGCCAACTGATTGCGAAATAGGAGCCAAAGGCATTCGCAATCCGAACAAGCCGATCCGACGAATACGTTAACGTCGTGATGTTTCCTGATGAATCCGTTATTGTCGTCAACCGCCCGGCTGAGTTGAACGCATAAACGCTTCCATTCCGTTCGGAAAGGACATATCTCCCATTTGCCGTGCGGACAAGCGAAGCCGTCACTCCAGGGGAAGGAGCGAAAGTCCCATCCGCGCGCCGCGAGAAGTGGAGGCCGCGCGCGCCAAGCGTGACCACCACGGATGCACCGGTCGTACGCTCGGTCCACCACTGCGCTGTCATCGCGGCCAGAGTCCATCTGCGCGCCATCTGACCGGCGGTGCATGTTCCCCACTGGCCGTCGATCATATCGTCGATCACCATCTGTGCGACAACCGTCGGAAGCGCGGAATCCACAGATCCGCCGCCGAAGAAGGCGTCGGGATCAGACACCTCGGCGACGGACGCCTCGAAACTGTGGCACCATCCGAATCCCAAATCACCCGAACGTCGGCGTTGGCGCGAGTCGTAGTGCCGAGTCCAATTCAGAGATGTCCCGCCCGGAAGCGAGATGTCCGTCGCCACGTCATAATAGGCTCCGTCCGGCATGGCCACGGGATCGGCACTTATGGTCTGGTTCACCGAGGCGTCCGCCGTCACCACGGGCAGAGTCCCGTTGAAGTACTCCAGGGCGTCCGGAGGGGCGTTGACCGTGCAGTAGCCTCCGTTCATCCCACCTCCGATAAACATACCGGCAACATTGTTCACATGGTCCTGCATCGCATAGCCATAGCCTGTCCACCCGTTGACGCTCACATTGCCCGACTGCGGCAACAGAGCCGAACCGCCAGAAGTCACCTGCCCCTGGATGCTCGTCTTGAGAGCATTCGCGTATCCTGTCAAACTTGACATCACCGTAGAGCAATTTGCCGCTGTCGCAAAATACATCCGCATTCCTGCAGCATTCGCAGCATCAATGACTTTGACCGTTGAGACAGATGGACGTGAAATCCCGTTAAGCTGATCCAACACGGCATGTTCCAGCGCAGATGAGAAGAACGACGCTCCATTCATATCATCAGATGAATTTGAAAAATAGCCTAACCGATTTCCGAAGTCAACAAAAGAGGCTCCCGCATAACCAACGACTCCTACATTGTAGTAGTCAAAAGTTGAGTAACCACATACACGACTACGAAGCCGGGATATCATGGCAACCTGACCAATCCACTGGTGTCCGGCCACCAGAAGCGAATGCGCAATCGTTCTAGGCGACGCCCCGTCGCCGGAAGCGATTCTGTCGGCGAGCGCATCCGAGGCGACTTTGCGCATTCCATGTGACGAATCGCCTCCAAAGCCGATGGGAATCGCATAGACATTAGATGTACCACGCGACAGATCGTACCTATGCGAATACGATCCCATCGCGTATGATATTGAGATCGTAAGCTGGGCGACAGCGGATGAGCTTTCCGTAGACTCCGAGGCGATGACTGCATCGTCAAGGTACAATACAGCCTTTGGATAGTTCGCCGAAACGTTCTCAAACGATATCCAGAGAGAGCGGGTGCCCATCTCATCTAGGAAGAAGGATTTCAGGTCGGCAGAGTCAATCTTTAGCGTCACACGCGCCCGATAGAGATTCTTCACCACATCAGACTGAGTAAGAAATTTCTTGGAACCTCCAACTTTGGCCCCATGAAAATAAAGGTTGTCACTGTCAGGCTGTTGTTTCACAACGTTCTCGCCAACATAATGCGCAGCCGCGACGTTCTTTTCCGTCCACGCATTTCGCAATGTGGTCATGCGTGCGTCAAGATATGCAGCAAGTCCGATTTTCGATAGGCTCTTTACATACTGGCTAGCCACAGTTCCCCCTGCAGCATTGAGAAGTGCCGTACGAGAATAGCCGCTGTCCATTGCGAAGTTTGCCGACGAACGTATTTCAACAGGTTTGAAAGCCGGGTCCATTGCGTATGCGCCTTCAGATGTCGGCAGCCGCACATAAAAATGATCTGTGGCAAGATATGAAACGCCTCCTTCCGTCACAATCCTGCTGTCATGACCCGCAAGGGCGTGCATAGTCTGCACACGCTCCGCAACCTCCGATATCGAACCTGTTGCATCCACGCCCATCCAGTCGGCCGCATTGTATTCACTTCCACCCTCCTGAACTCTGAGCGGTATGCGAAAATGTACATTAGGTGCTTCGTTCTCAAACGTCAAAGGCGTATATCTGATTTCTGCATCCGGGAATCCACTAGCCCTCAGAAGGGCAAGAAGAAGAAATGCCTGGTCAAGCTCGTTGCCCTCACGGTCCAGCAGGGTCCGCTCAGGCCCCTTCAGAAATCCAAAGTACGATGCATAGGCAATATTGTTCCGCACGTATCTATAGCATTTCTCGGGATCATTGTCGAGTCCCCTCGCAAGCTCTTTGATACGCGCCCAGGACGGTTCGGGCAAACCATTCTGCAAAGCGAAGTCCATGTTCACCGTGCCGCTTGGCGCAGGAACGGCAAGGAGCGACGGGTTGTCATCCTCGAACTCAATCTGCGGAACGTTTATCTCGCCGACTCTCCACCAGCCGCATTCGTCGCCAGCCACCCTCACAACGGCGACAAGCTGTACTACCAACGCGCAAATGCGCAGTCTCTCACGTAGTTTCATCATACTCTTTAAGCCCGCATCTGTGCGCCACTATGTAGGTGCACACGTTGTCGCCCGTGACGTTGCAGCACGTCTCGAACATGTCGAGCACGGGGTTTATGCCGAGCGCAAGAGCCACCACGAGCGACACCTGCTCTGGCGTGAGGCCCATGTTCTCCAGCACCATGAAGAGCAGGAACACGGACCCTCCCGGCACGCCGCCTGCGCCGATTGACGCGAACATTATCATCATGCACAGCATGGCCACGTCTAGCGCGCCGAGCGAATGGCCGAACATGTTCGCCGCGAGAATCACGAAGACCGGCAGATGCACGCACACGCCGTCCATGTTCACGGTCGCGCCCATCGGCAGAGAGAACGACGATAGCGTGCGGCTCACGCCAAGCTCGTCCATCGCCTTGAACGACAGCGGCAGCGTGGCCGCGCTGGAGCGCGTGACGAACGCGGTGAGAATCGGCTGGCGCAGGCGCAGCAGCACGCGGTACGGGTTCTCCCCGCAGAAGACGGCGATCGAGATCGGATACACCACAAGCACCATCGCCGCCACGCCCGTCATCACGCACACCACGATTCGCGCGTACGGGCCGAAGAGAAGCGCGCCGTTCTCGGCGAAGTTCACGAGCGAGAGCGCGGCCACGCCGTACGGGAAGTACGCCACAACGCAGTCGATGAGCTTGAACGATATCTTCTGCGCGCCATCGCACACGTCAAGCAGCGTGGTCACGGCGCGGCGCGTGGCGTCGGTGGTGGAGGAGTTGTCGAGTATCCACCTGGCGGCGAGGCCGAACGCTATCGCGAAGACGATTATCGGCAGGAACTGTCCGCTCGCAAGCGCCGCGAACGGGTTCTGGAAAAGACTCGCCACGAATGCGCCGAACGACGAGCCCGCGCCAGCTCCCCCCGCGGCCAGCGCCTTCGCGCCTTCGATGCCCGCGCCAGCCACCTTCTCGGCGGCCTCCATCTTCGGATTCATCAGATACGCCATCGCAACGCCGAACACGGTTGCGAAGACGGATGTTCCGGTGTACCACGCGAGCACAAGCGCCCCCACCTTCCCGGACCTTCTGATCGGCAGCGACGCCGCACCGAGGATGAGCGAGAAGAGGATCACCGGATACACCACCATCTTCAGCATCGCCACCAGCACGGCGCCGAACGGCAACACGAACGGCACAACCTTCTTCACCGTCTCGGGCGCGCACCAGGCGCTCATTGCAAGGCCCACTGCGGTGCCCAGCACAAATCCGGCGAGAATCTTCGCGACAAGCGGAATCTTCTTCATGCCTCAAGCCTCCATGCCATTCACCGCGCAGCGGGAGCGTCGGCGCGCACGATCTCGAAGACGGCAGAGTCGTAGTCGCCGGCAAGGCGCACGGCGATTCCGCGCTCCATCAGCTCGCGTCCTGTGGCGCTCTCGGAAAGATTCGCGTGAAGCCGTGCGCCGCGGTTGATCTCCTTCACCGAATAGCGGGCCTCGGGGTCGAGTCCGCGCAGCTTCAGCGTCTCGGCGCGCTCGCCCTTGATTCTGAGCCCCAGCGCGAAGAGGACTGCGGCGTCCTTCGCCTCGCTCACGTACATGAGCGCGGAAAGCGGCTTCGCATACGGCGAGACGAGGCGGTAGAGGTCGCCGCGCTGCACCACCGGACGTATCCGCTTGTAGTCCGCGACGGCGGCCTTCGAGAACGCCACCTCCTCGGGCTTGAGGTTCTTCGGGTGGAGCTCGAATCCGAGGCGGCCCGTCATCGCCACGTCGAAGCGGTACTTGAGAGGCGTCTTGCGCTTCGTCTGGTGGTTGGGCGAGTCGGTGACGTGGCAGGCCATGGCGGAGGCGGGATAGAACTGCGAGGCGCCCCACTGGATGAACACGCGGTTGTAGGGATCGGTGCGGTCGCTCGTCCAGAACTCGTCAGCGTACCTGAGCGAGCCGAAGTCCATGTGGCCTCCGCCCGACGCGCAGGCCTGCGTCATGATCTGCGGGCGCTTGGACTGCAGGCGGGCGAGCAGCTCGTAGTAGCCGATGGTGTAGTCGTACCAGAGGTTGGGCTGACGGTCGGCCGGGATGTAGGCGGAGCCGGGATTGTGGATGTTGGCGTTGCAGTCCCACTTCACGAACGCGAGGGAGGGAATTCCCGAATAGACCGTGTCAAGCTGTCTGAAGAGGTCGTCGCGCACCGCAGGATTTGCGAAGTCGAGCACCACCTGCGTCTTGCCGCGCCCGCAGATGAGCGGGCGTCCCTTCTCCCGCAGCACCCAATCGGGATGCGACTCGACGAGCCAGCTGCTGGTGTTCGCCATCTCGGGCTCCACCCAGATGCCGAACTTGAGCCCGCGCTTCGCCGCCTCGTCGGCGAGGAACCCGAGTCCGCGCGGAAGCTTCGCCGAGTTGACGCACCAGTCGCCAAGGCCGGCGGTGGCCTTGTTCACCTCGTCGCGCGCGAACTTGCCGCGTCCAAACCAGCCGTCGTCGAGAACGAACATCTCGCCGCCCATCTCCTTGACGCCGTCCATCATGTCGAGAAGCGTCTGCTCGGTGAAGGAGAAGTACGAACCCTCCCAGCTGTTGAGCAGCACTGAGTGGAGCACGTCGCCGTGCGGCATCAGGTGCCTGCGCGCCCAGCGGTGGTACTGGCGCGAGACTTCGCCGCGGCCCTTCTCTGACCACACGAGGACGGCCTTCGGGGTGGTGAACGTCACGCCTGGGTCAAGCGTGTACGGGCCGCTCGTCATGTCGACGCCGGCGAAGACGTCGATGCGCTTGCCGTTGAAGTTGCGGCGCACGCGCTTGCAAGAGGTTCCGGTCCATTCAAGCGCCACGCCAAGCACCTTGCCGCTCTCTTCGTCCACGCCGTCGCCGAACGACACCATCATCGCCGGGTTCGACTCCCATGCGTCGCGCGTGCCTGCGCACGAGGCGTAGTACGCGAACTGTCCGCTCTTCACCTCCGTCTCGCAGAGACCAGCCTCGCAGTTGCCCTGTCCGGAAAGGGTGAGCACGCCGACCCTGTCGGCCTTCACTGGCACCTGCGCCGCGAAGCTGTCGGCCCGCATCAGCCGCACTGGTCCCTTCTCGTTGTGGCGGATCTCCACCCATGTCTCGACTGCGCCGCAGTCGTTCCACGACTTCACGTAGCGCGTCACCTCGAAGGGGTACACTTCGTCCTTCAGGCGAATGACGGTCGTCTTTGACGCGCCGTCGTCCTTCGTCTCGCGCCCCTTCTCCGCGAGGCGCAGCGTCACCGCGCCGTCGGCGTGGATTGCCTGCAGGCCAGCGTGCTTCACGATAGCCTCGTAGTAGCTCCCCGTGGGCTGGCCGAAGACAAGATACTCGCGCTCGGCGAACGAACGCGCCGTCACGCGCTCCGCCTGCGCCGCAGACGCGCCCGCCGCGAGAACCGCCGCAAGCGCCAAAATCACATGTCTTCTCATTTCATCTCTCCGTCGTTGATGTGCTCCGGCCCGTCAAAGGCCAGCGGAATCAGTATATCAAATCCCGATTCTCCAATCCAGCGCATTTAGATGTTCAGGCGGGGCCGCACATTGGCCATCTGCCTCATGACATAGGTTCGCTTCGGGAATGCGGACCTGAAATTTTGCATAGCGCGCCGTGCGTTTTTTTGATATACTCATAGCAGTCAAACCACAAGAGGATTCTTCATGGAAACGGTTGCTGAAGTTCTAAACGACACTACGTCGAAGATCGCCAAGAGTTTCGACGCTCTCAAGGCGCAGTTTGCAGGGCTGCGCACGGGCAAGGCGTCGCCCGCGCTCGTGGACGGAATAAAGGTGGACTACTATGGCTCGCCCATGCCGATCAAGGGCCTCGCCACAATCTCCACGCCCGAGCCGCGCCAGATCAAGATCACGCCGTTCGATCCCACGGTGCTTCCCGAGATGAACAAGGCCATCCTCGCCGCCAACCTCGGCGTTACGCCGCAGACCGATGGCAAGGTGCTGCGCATCACGATCCCGGAGCTCAACGAGGAGCGCCGCAAGGAGATCGTGAAGCTCGCGAAGAAGCAGGCTGAGGACCAGAAGATCGCCATGCGCAACGTGCGCCGCGACGCGAACGACGCGCTCAAGAAGCTCGAGAAGGACAAGAAGATTTCAGAGGACGACCTCAAGCTGGGCCTGGACAAGGTCCAGAAGGCGACTGACGACGGCATCGCGAAGATCGACGCCGAGCTCAAGGCCAAGGAGGCCGAGGTGATGGCCGTCTGACAAGACGCGCCTAACGCATTCTAAACGGCTAACGGATTGGAGAACGACATGTCCGAAGAAGTTGAAATGACCCCCATCAGCCCCGAAGAAGGCGGCAATCTTCCGCCCAAGGTGTCACCGTTCGGCGCAGTGCCAACGCCCGCCCCCGCGCCAACCCCGGCGCCTGCGCCTTCCCCCGCGCCTGCACCGGCATCCAACGCGGCGGCATCTCCCACGGCAGGAGTCTCCACGATCAAGCTCAAGCCTGTGATCCGCAAGCCCATGATCCACAAGCCCACGATCGGCGGAGCGAAGCCGGCCATGCCGACCTTGGCTTCTGCAGCCGCGCCAACTGCGGCAGAAGCGCCTGCGGCGCCGAAGAAGGCAACACAGAATCTCAAGTCAGTGACGGGTCCCATCCCCGCGCAGGCCACGCTCCGCAAGACGGGCATCATCGCCGAAGGCATCATCACGCCCGCACAGCAGCAGGCGGCGAAGTCGAAGACCTCGCGCATCTCGCTCGAGTCGGCCATCGGCGTGGCGCCTGCCAAGGAGGGCCCCGCTCCGCTGAAGACGATTCGTCTGCGCCGCCCCACCGACCTCAAGCCGCCGACCGCCGCGCCTGCCGCGCCTGCCGCTCCTGCGGCCCCCGCGGCTCCCGCTCCGCTTCCCGCGGCCGCTCCGGCCGAGGCAGCCGAGGCTAGCGAAACGCAGAAGAAGACGCTCAAGCTCCAGCGCCCCGGCATCGGCATCAAGAAGCCGACGCTCGGCCTCCACAAGCCCGAGACGCCCGCCGCCCAGCAGCCCGCCGAAGTGCAGGACATTCCGGATCTCCCTGCTGGTGACGTCGCCCCGCTGATGCCGGTCTCGAACAAGGAGCAGTGCGCAGGCGTGCCCAAGTGGGTGGCAACGCTCTCGTTCATCGTCACCTTCGCGGCGCTGCTCGCCGTCGGTGCGCTGGTCTATTACTTCTATCTTGAGGGATGCGGACCTGACGCCGGCGCGAACGCGATGCCTTTCATCACAACCGGTGCATAAGGGCGACGCTCCATGCGTCGGTTTCTGGCACTATCACGTTCGGCCGCGCTTGAAGCGCTGGCCGAACCTCTTTCTGCGATTCTCTTCCTCGCGGCGCTTCTCACCGTGCACCTTGCGCCGGTGTTCCACTACCACCAGTTCGGCGAGGCGGGACGGCTTGCGCGCGAGTGCGGATTCTCCGCGCTTCTCGTGTTCGGCCTCGTGTTCGCGACAGCAGCCGCAGTGCGCGCGGTTGGCGGCGAGATTGCGCGCGGCACTGCCGCCGCCGCTCTGGCGCGTCCAGTGCCGAGACCGCTCTTCTTCTGCGCGAAGGTGGCCGGCGTCGCGGCGGCGTTCGCGCTCTTCCTGGTCGCCACCGCGGCGGCTACCGTGCTCGCCACCTACTCCTCCGAAGTCGGCGCGCGCCTTGCTGACGCGGGCGAGGCCGCAGACATGCGGATATGGCAGCCCGGACTGATGACTGGCGTGGGCCTCACCGTGTGCGCATTCATCGGAGCGGCGCTTCTGAACCGCTTTGCGCGCGCGCGCTTCTGCTTCTCCGCATGCGTGCTGCTTTCGGCCGCCCAGCCGGTCGCGCTTCTTGCGGCGCTTCCGTTCGGGCGCGCCGGCATGGTGGCTACTGCTCTTGAGATGCAGTGGCCGATAGTGCCTGCGCTGTTCGTGCTCGCATGCGGCTGCTCGGTGTTCATCGTCCTCGCGGGCGCGCTCTCGGTGAGGCTGCGCCCCGCGCCAGTGGCGGCGCTTGTGGCGGGCGCCGTGTTTCTGTCTTTCGTATGGCCCGTGAGGGCACTGCTGCCGGAGATCGGCAGGTTCTGGTTTGTGGACCGCCTTGCGGGCGGCGGAACGATGCCATGGGACGAAGCGGGCGCGGCAGTGGCCGCAGCCGCGTGCCTCGTGGCGTTCTGGCTCGTGGCAGGTTCAATGCTGCTGCAGAGAAGGGAGCTTCCATGAGTGCGCCCGTGATAGAGATCAGCGGACTACACAAGACGTTCCGCGACTTCTGGTTTCGTCCAGTCGCCGAAGCCGTCAACGGCATCGACCTCGTGGTGGAGAAGGGAGACGTGTTCGGGCTTCTCGGCCCGAACGGCTCCGGCAAGTCCACCACGATCAAGATGGTGCTTGGGCTTCTCGCGCCGACGTCAGGCTCGGTGAAGCTCTTCGGCCTGCCGCCGCGCAACCGTGCGGCGCGCGCGCGCCTGGGATACCTTCCCGAGCTTTCGTATCTCCATCCGTTCCTGACGGCACGCGAAACGGTGATGTACTACGCGGGACTTTCCAACCTCGACCGCAAGACGGCAAAGGCGCGCACGGCAGAGCTCATAGAGCAGGTGGGCCTCGCCGAGAACGCAAACCGCCCGGTGGGAGGCTTCTCAAAGGGAATGGCGCGCCGCGTCGCATTCGCTAGCGCGCTCGTGTCGCGTCCCGAACTGCTCATACTCGACGAGCCCACTTCCGGACTCGACCCCATAGGCACGCGCGAGGTCAAGGAGCTCATCCGCCGCCTCGCAGCTGACGGCCTCACCATCCTCGTGACGTCCCATCAGCTCTTCGACATGCAGGACGTCTGCTCGCGCGTGGCAATCCTCTCGCACGGCAAGGTGGTGGGCAGCGGGCGCGTGGAGGACATCGTGGCTGCGGCGGACGACAAGCGCCACGCTCTTGAGGACTATTTCGTGGAGCGTCTGAAAGTTCAATGAAGGCTTCCTTCATACTCGCCTGGCGCGCGCTGGTGCGCTCGCATGTGCTCACGCTTCTGCTCGTGGCCACGGCGCTCGCGCACGCGTTTCTCACCGCAATCGTGCGAAGCGACGGCACCGCAGCCGGATGGCGCGAGATGTTCGTGCGCGCAGTTCCTGGCGCAGCATACTTCTTCATTGCCGCCACCATCCTCGCCTGCGCCTGCGGCACCTTCGCACAGGAGCGCGAACGCTTCCGCCTGTCGCTCACAGTGGTGCGTCCGGTTTCGGCATTCGGCGTGGCCATCGGCAAGTGGCTCGCCCTCTGCGCAGTGGCCGCCATCTCGCTCGTCTTCTCCGGCGCGATAACAGCGTGCCGCCTTGCCGACGCCCCGCGCTGCCTGCACCACCATTCGCCGAAGCTCCCTCCCGTGACCGAGTGCGCGCGCGCGGCGCTGGCCGACTACCTGGCCGATCCCGCCACGCCGGAGGCCGTGCGGCGCGCGCCGCGCGCCGCCGTGCTGACGCTCCTCGCCAACAAGGAGAGCGACCGCTACGACATTGTGCGCGGCGGCGAATCGTTCGCTTGGCCCTTTGACGCCTCGCTTGAATCCATGTCCGGACTGACGGTGCGCGCCAGATTCGCCACGCAGTTCGAGCTTCGCTCGCCGTTCGAGGGAGAGTTCTCGTTCGGCGGACGCGCGGCGCCTGTCACGCACAGCACGCAGTCGTCGATTGACGTGCCGCTCTCCGCCACCACGAACACGCCGGCCGCGCAGGCTTCGTCCGCCACTCTCAACCTCGTATTCAAGAACAGCGGGCGCGAGATCATCATGCTGCGCCCAAGGCGCGACCTCGAGCTGCTCACGCCAGCGGACGCCTTCTGCTGCAACCTCGCACGTGCGACGGTCCAGATGCTCTCCACAATTGCCCTTCTCGCGGCATTCGGAATGTTCCTCTCCGCCGCGGTGTCGCGTCCCGTCGCGCTCTTCACCGCTGTCGTAGCCGTTGCCGTGACAATGATGGCGCCAAGCGTGGTGTCGCAGTTCCCCGACGAGATGAACACGAAGTTCACGGAGCGATTCGGCCTCGCCATATCACGCGCGATCTGCACGATCACGTCCACCGTCAGCGAGAGCCAGCCGATCTCCGACCTCGCCACCGACACCTGCATCGAATGGCTGGCGCTCGCCCGCTGCTTCGCCGTGAACGTGATCGCCCTTCCCGCCGCTCTGCTTGCGGCGGCATCCTTCATCGTGCGCCGCAAGCCACTCGCGGAGAACTCGTAGCTCCGCGGCGGGAAACGGCTTCGTAAGTCTCACTCGGAGCAACCACAATGAAACATATTGCATCCTGCTTCGTGGCGGCCTTCGCGCTGGCCGCATGCGCAGAGCCGCCCGCGTTCAAGGGCGGACTCTGGAAGGAGATCGTGTACGACAAGCCGTCAGACGCTCCCGTCTTCTTCTCCGGCATGAGCCGCAGCACCGCCGCATGCGCGCCGGACTACTGCATATACCTCGACATGTGGTACGACGACGACACTCCTGTGTGGGCCGTGCGCGCGGAATGGAGCCAGGGCACGCATGGATGGGAACGCACCGCCGGCGCGTTCGTGCCAGCGAAGCCGATAAAGAAGATTCAGATGTTCGCCTTTCTGCGCAGGGGCACCGGACACGCCGAGTTCAAGGACCTCGCGCTCGAACGGCGCGAGGGATCGGGCGACGTGCTGAACGCATCGCGCATGACGGACGCGCCCTTCTCCAATGCCGACAAAATCACGCTCAAGCTCTTCGTTGGACGCAAGATCGTGACGAAGATCGTGGACGTGCCTGGCACCGGAAGCCTCGCCGCCAATCCGCTGCGCCCAGACGAAACGGCGGTGTGGCCATGCGACTCGATGCGCCGCGTGACGCCGCTCACCTTCCCTACCGAAACCGATCGCGCGGCAAAACATGTGTCGCTGGAGCTCGCCCGCCGCGAGCGCGAGAGCTTCCAGATTCAGATTTCCACTGGCGCCTCGACCGAATGGAAGAACGGCGGCGTGTCGCTTCCCGTCCTCCGCAGCGAAAAAGGCGAAGCCCTGAAAGGAACGCTCGCGTGGCAGCGCATTGGATACGTGGCGCGCGAACCTGGCTACTTCTCGCATCCCAACGGCGTTCCGTCACTCGAGAAGTGGCTGCCGGATCCCCTTCTGCCGCCTGCTCCATACCGCGTGCGCGCCGGCTCCACGCAGGGACTGTGGTTCACCGTGCACGCCGATCAAGACGCAGCGCCCGGAGTGTATTCCGGCAACGTCGCCATCACCGAAGCAGGCCGCACACAGGCTGTCGTGCGCGTGGAGGCGCGCGTGCGCGGCTTCGCGCAGCCCGCCACATTCGGAATGCCCACCGCGTTCTGCGTGATGGACGGCTTCACGCGCGCGCAATACCCGGATCGATTCGCCGTAATGAAGCGGCAGAGCTGGGACATAATGCTCGACCACCGCCTCAACCCCGACGACATCTCTCGCACCACGCCTCCGGTCATCGAAGATCTCATCTACGCCCGCTCGCGCGGCATGAACCGGTTCAACATCCTCAACATCGTCCCTCAGCCCAAGAACCCCAATGTGAAGTGGATCTGCTACTCGCCTCCTTCCGCCACGGAAGACCCCGCGTTCTATCCAGCGTTCAAGGCTAGGCTTGATCCGTACGTGGCCGAGCTGCGCAGGCACGGCCTCGAGAAGTTCGCCTACATCTACGGCTTCGACGAACGGCAGAAGGAGTATTATCCCGGCATCGACGCCCTGTGGCGCAAGCTGAAGCGCGACTTCCCCGACATCCCCGTGATGACGACCGCGATGATGTACCGCGACATGGTAAAGGGCCATACGGACATTCCGTGCCTCATGACGACGGACTGGTACTGTCCGCTCACGCCGGACTACAACCTCGAGCTCTCCGAGAAGCTGCGCAAGCAGGGCAAGCAGGTGTGGTGGTACACATGCTGCGGCCCGCAGTATCCATACGCCAACATGTCCTCGCTCGAGTACCCGTGGATCGAGGGGCGCCTTCTCGGATGGATGACGCATCTGTACCGCTCTGACGGGCTTCTCTTCTGGCACGTCAACTACTGGAACAACAATGCGTGTGTAGACGAAAGCGACACGTTCTTCCCATTCTGGCACACTTACAGCGGTCTCCACATGCCTGGCGACGGCATATTCCTCTATCCCGGCAAGACGAGCATTCTGCCCTCGATTCGCCTTGCGCAGGTGCGTGACGGAGTGGAAGACTACGAATGGCTTCAGATGGCGAAGGCGAAGGCCGGTCCTGATGCGGCCGATGCGGAGAGCCGCACGATCATACAGTCGATGACAAAGTTCTCGCGCGATCCTGCGGCGCTCCGCGCAGCACGATCTCGACTCGCCGACGTCATTGAAAAGGCAGCCGCTACGCCTTGAGCCTGTAGTACGGCACGCTGTCGGGCGGGCGGATGTTAGTGAGAGTGCCCACGTAGTGCCTGAGCCAGTGGTCGGCCTTCGGATGCGAGGCGGCGGCCTCCTCGTTCAGCTCGATGCCAAGCCCGGGACGGTCGGAGGGATACATGAGCCCACCCTCGAAGCGGACATCCTCGTCTATCACATCCCTGCGCCACGGCACGTCGTCGAAAAGCGTCTCGTGGATGCAGTAGCCGGGCGTTGAGACACCAAGTGCGAGCGTGACGGCATTGGCGACGGGTCCGGAGGGATTGTGCGCGCAGAACGGGATATGATGCGCGTCGCAGATGGCGGCGATCTGCTTCATGCCGGTGATGCCGCCCGCGTGCGAAGAGTCGGGCTGGAGATAGTCGGCCGCGCGCAGCTCGACGGCGTCGAGAATCTGCTGCGTGGTGTAGAGCCGTTCGCCGCAGGCGATTGGCGTTCGCACGCGCGAGCGGACGTCGGCAAGCGCGCGCATGGTGTCCGGAATCACAGGCTCCTCCACCCAGTACGGACTGAACTCCTCGAGCGCATGACATACGCGAAGCGCGGTTGGCACGTCAAAGCGCCCATGGCACTCGATCAGAATCTCAGCCTTGCCTTCGGTCGCCTCCTTCACGGCGGCCACGCACTTCATCGCCTTCATGAAGTCCTCGGGCGGCAGTTGGCGATAGTTCTTACCGAAGGGATCCCACTTGAGTCCCCTAAAACCGCGCTCGACGGCGGCCATTGCCTTCGCCGCGAACTCCTCGGGCTCCTTCGCGCCCGAGAACCAGCAGTTGGCGTAGCAAGGAACGCCGTCCCTGCACTTGCCGCCTATGAGCTTCCACACGGGGAGGCCAAGCGCCTTGCCCTTCAGGTCCCAAAGCGCCATGTCCACGGCCGAGAACGCGCTCATCAGCACCGCCCCGCCGCGCCAGTATGCGTCGCGGTAGTTTTCGTGGAATATCCACTCCGTGTCGAACGGATCCTTGCCGACGATGGCGTGTTCGAGATCGGCCACTGCGCCTACAAGCGCGTTCTCCTTGTACTCTAAAGTGCCTTCGCCGATGCCGTGCAGGCCTTCGTCGGTTGAGACCTTGACAAAGACCCAGTTGGTGCGAAAGCAATCGACTACGAATGTTTTTACGGAAGTTATTTTCATATGACGCTGTTGTTCAAGTTTCGAAGTTTCGGAGTTTCGAGGTTTCGGGTTTCGAGGTTTCACTCGCGTATCACATCCCGCCGGAACGTGAAGAAGAAGCTGAAGGCCATCAGCAACGCGCCAATGAAGTATGCGCCTGCCATTATCGCAAATCCGATCTCGAACCCCCTTACGCCCCAGCGCTGCGAGAGAGCGCCCATCGCAACGCCGGAGAGTCCGCCAAAGAAGAAGGCGATCATGTTCAGTAGTCCAACCGCCGTCGAACGATGCTCGGGCGGAACCACATCGAAAAGCGAGGCGTGGGTGTTAACCTCGAAGAATCCGCGGAACACGCCATAGGCGCACGCCGCCACCAGCACCGAGACGATTGACGGCGCGAACCCAATCCAGAGCAGCATCGGAGCGCCGCACAGTAGCGCGACCACCTGGAATCCGAGGCGAAAGCGCGGCATCCGCTTCACAAAGTGGTCGGTGGCCACGCCGCCTAGCATGATCGCCGCGAAGGCGAAGAGATGATGCCATAGCATCGTCTGCGAACCAGCCGCGCCCACTATCGCCTTCATTCCCTCTGGCGTTGCGGCCTTCACGTTGAGCGCAGCCTCGTATGCCGCCTGAAACTTCATGGCCATGAACTTCGGCGCCCAGAAGAGATAGGCGTTGTTCACAAAGACAATCGCCACGAACCCCGCCGTGGCGCATAGCGCCGACGGGTTGCAGAAGTAGGCGCGCAGCGACTGCGAGATTGAATGGTCGCGCGACGGCGCATCCTTCACTGCTGCCCCAGATGTACCAGCCGCACCATCCTTCAGCGCCCAGATGAACGCAATTCCAAGCAAACATCCAGCCACGCCGAAGGCAATGAACACGTTGCGCCACGTTCCGAGGAAGCCGAGCAGCCACGCAACAACGAGACCCGAGACCATCAAGCCCACGTACAGCGCCGCCTGATGGATCGAGAGCGCAACGGAGCGCGTCTCCTTGTGGTGGACGGCTATCAGCGCGTACGCGCTCGGCGCGTAGAAGCTCTCTCCCACGCCCGTCGCGATGGAACGAAAGAACAGCGCACCGAAGAAGCCCCCGATGAAGCCCATGCACACCGTCATGAGCGACCATGCAATGAGGGAGAGTGTGATGATCCACTTGCGCGAGAGCCGGTCGCCCAGAAAGCCTGCGACGACTGTCATTGCCGCGAGCGTCCAGGAGAGCGTGGTGTTGATCCAGCCAATCTGGACGTCTGAGAGCTTCAGCTCGTCCTGAATCGGAATCGTGAGGATTCCAAAGAGCGCTCTATCCGCCTGGTGGAAGAAGAACGCGCAGCTCAGCATCACGATAAGGAACCACTTATACGACTTTGTCATCCGATGGACCCTCCGGCAGATTGGAGATTGAAATTGGCCATTGACAACTTTTCCAGTGTGGGCAACATTGTCAGACGTCCACATCCTCCGGCATGTGCTGGCACGAGCAGCCCGCGTCGCATGTGACGACTTCTCCAGTCATGTTGCCAGCGTCGGACGATGCGAGAAACGCCACGACATTCGCGATGTCCATTCCACTCGCCTCCTTGCGGAGAGGGCAGTTGAGGCGGCGGCGAGCTGCCTTCGCCGGGTCGAGAACGTCCCAGCGCTCCGTGTAGATGTAGCCCGGCGCGCATGCGTTCACGCGGATTCCAAGCGGCGCCAAGTCCAGCGCGAGCGCACGCACCATCGAGTTGATCGCGCCCTTCGAGGCGCAGTATGCCGTGCGGTGGCGTATCGCCCTCTGCGCGGTGTTGGACGAAAGGAACACCACTGCTCCGCGCGTCTCCTGCCTCATGAAGAAGCGGTTGCACGCCATCTGCGTAACCTGGAATCCGCCAATCACATTCACATTGAAGACCTCGTGGAACCTGGCGGGATCCATCTCTAGCGGACCTCCATGGCCAAGACCCTGGTTCGCCGCGTTGTTCACCAGGATGTCAAGCCGTCCGGCCTCGCGCTCTATGGTGTCGAATAACGCTCTCACCTGCGCGATGTCGGAAATGTCGCACGTCTGCGCCGTAAAGCCTTCGACGCCGCGCGCCTTGAGCATCTCGACGCCGCGCGCGGTCGATGCATCGCTCGATCCGCACATGAACACCTTCGCGCCTTCGCGCACGAACTTCTCCACAAGGGAGAGTCCCGTGTTGCGGTTTCCGCCCGTCACGAGCACAACTTTGCCATCGAATCTTCCCATAATGACTCCTTTCCCCTATGATATCAAAACTCCCAACATCACGCAACTGCGACATGCGCGGCTAAAGCAGTTTTGAAAAAGACAAAGGCCAACCGCCGCGAGGCGATTGGCCATTGTAGTCACCAGCTCTAGGCCGGCTGCCCGAGGATTACATCTGCGGGAGCTTGGCGAGCTCGGAGAGAAGCTTGTAGTTCTCCTTGAAGCTCGTCTCGGCGCGCTCGAGGGTCTCCTTGGCCTTGTCGGCGCCCACCATCTTCACGAGCTGGCGGAAGCGGTTCTCGCCAAGCTCCTTCGAGACGGCGTTCGCCGCGAAGGAGACGGTGTCGGACTTGTCGGCGGAGTCGAGCGTGAGGCCGTTCTTGCCCTGCGCGGAGACGTCCGGGTTGTAGCGCCACAGCGGGAAGTGGACGGAGTCCACGGCAACCTTCTGGTGCGCCGGACCGGTGGCGGTGTTGAGACCCTGCTCAATGCAGTGCGCGTAGGCGATGATGATCGCCGGGCCGTTGTAGTTCTCGGCCTCGTTGAACGCCTTCACGGTGGCCGCGGGGTTCGCGCCCATCGAGACGTACGCCACGTACACGTTCTTGTACTGCATCTGCATGAGGCCGAGGTTCTTCTTGGCCTGCTGCTTGCCGGAGGCGGCGAACTTCGCGATCGCGCCGATCGGCGTGGACTTGGAGGCCTGGCCGCCGGTGTTGGAGTACACCTCGGTGTCGAGCACGAGCACCTTCACGTTCTTGCCGGAGGCGAGCACGTGGTCGAGACCGCCGTAGCCGATGTCGTAGGCCCAGCCGTCGCCGCCGAGGATCCACACGCTCTTGCGAACGAGGTTGTCGGCAACAGCGAGGAGCTGTCCGCAGAGGGCGCAGCCCGCTTCCTTGCCGGCCTTGAGGTAGCCCTTGAGCTCCTTCACGAGCGCACGCATCTGCTCCACGCCCTCGCCCTTGGCGTCGTACTGGTCGACGGCCTTGATCTTCTCGAGGCACGCCTTCATCTCGGCGGGAGTCTTCTCGTTGGCGAGTGCCTTCTCGACGAGCTCCATGGCGAAACCGTGGAGCTTGTCGGCCGAAACGCGCATGCCGAGGCCGAACTGGGCGTTGTCCTCGAAGAGCGAGTTCGACCACGCAGGGCCCTTGCCGTCAGCGCGCTGGCAGTACGGGGTGGTGGGCAGGTTGCCGCCGTAGATGGACGAGCAGCCTGTCGCGTTCGCGATGAGCAGACGGTCGCCGCAGATCTGGGTGAGCAGCTTGACGTAGGGCGTCTCGCCGCAGCCCGCGCACGCGCCGGAGAACTCGAAGAGCGGGCGCTTGAGCTGGCTGTCGAGAATCTGCTTCGTGTCGAGCTTGGCGGGATCCACGTCCGGCAGGCCGAGGAAGAACTTCCAGTTCGCGGCCTCGCTCTTGCGCAGCGGAATCTGCTCCACCATCTTGAGGGCGGGGGCGGGATTGGGAACGGTCTTGCCGTCGGCGTCCTTCTTGTCCTTGGACATCGGGCACTGCACCACGCAGAGCTTGCAGCCCATGCAGTCCTCGGGCGCCACCTGCACGGTGACCTTCGAGCCGAGGGCCTTCATCTTTGGCGTCTTTGCGTCGGCGCTCTTGAACGTCTCGGGGGCGCCTTCGAGCAGCGCGCCGTCATAGACCTTCATGCGGATCGCGGCGTGCGGGCAGATGATGGAGCACTGGCCGCACTGGATGCACTTCGTGGGATCCCAAGCGGGGATGAACGCCGCAACGTTGCGCTTCTCCCACTGGGTGGTGGCGGTGGGCCACGTGCCGTCGTCGGGGATGGCGGAGACGGGCAGGTCGTTGCCCTTCTGCGCGATCATCTTGGCGGAGACCTTCTTGACGAACTCGGGAGCCTCGTCGGAGACGATCGCGGGCATCTTGAGCTTGCCGGCGGGCGCGGCGGGGTACTTGACCTCCTCGATGGCGGCCGAAGCGGCCTCGATGCACTTCCAGTTCATCTCCACGACTTCCTGGCCCTTCTTGGAGTACGCCTTCTCGGCGTAGTCCTTGAGCACCTGGATCGGGTCGAGCTCGGTGCCGTCGGCCTTCGCGAGCTTGATGCCGGAGAGCTTGAAGAACGCGGTCTGGAGGACGGTGTTCGTGCGCGTGCCCATGCCGTTCTCGCGGGCGATCTTCGCCGCGTCGATCACGTAGAACTTGAGCTTCTTGTCGATGATCGCCTGCTCGACCTCGTCGGGCATGTGGTCCCAGATCTCGGCCGCGGAGTAGGGCGAGGCGAGGAGGAACACGGAGCCGGGCTTGGCGGCCTTGAGCATGTCGTACTTCTCGAGGTACGGGAAGCAGTGGCAAGCCGTGAAGTCGGCCGAGTTGATGAAGTAGGGCGAGCGGATCATGTCGCTGCCGAAGCGGAGGTGCGAGATCGTCACGCCGCCGGACTTCTTGGAGTCGTACTCGAAGTAGCCCTGCGCGTAGTTCTCGGTGTAGTTGCCGA
>Ga0310695_10002606_pt1 | contig 37567 bp, 32 predicted proteins | sample RumenRJG_04DNA_FD_203882 | JGI IMG/M metagenome (GOLD analysis project Ga0310695, IMG submission 203882) | Bovine rumen microbial communities from Lethbridge, Alberta, Canada - RJG_04 (v2) (version 2) | ecosystem: Host-associated > Mammals > Digestive system > Stomach > Rumen | place: Canada...
TACCTCATAATGACATTCCGGATCTGCTGATGCGGTGCCTGCGGAACGGGGGGACGGGTCCCGGTGGTTCCTGGTGGTTCTTTGAACGAAAAAACCTCAGCCCGTCGTGATGACGGGCTGAGGGGGAACTAAGATACAAAAGGGTTAAGGGTTAGTGGTTAGTGCCTATGCCACCATGCAGACCAAGATTCTGGATTATCGTCAGGCTACAGGTCAATAATCCCGCTAAAATTTGGCTATGTAAGAATTAATATGTAACTTTGCACGGCGCATGGGGAAAAGTCCGTGGATAAGCCCCATGCGCCAAAAAAACTCCAAAGCGGCAGGCGAGGGCACTGAGAAATCCCTCTTATATTCAAACGTCAACAGTTTGTTCCTGTTATATTCATATTGCTTCTCGCGCTGCGCTAACTGCACCTCCGTGATCTTCTTACATATTAATTTTCTTACAATCACATTCCTGCTGGTCGGAAGATATCATAGTCTTTGTTGTAGGCTGGGGATTGGATTGACAACAGGTTGAGCACGGAGTGGAAGATAAAATGCTGCTCCAGTACTGCCGGCAGTTCGTCAGCAGACTTATACGTCCTGAAACCATCAGAAACCCACACCAAGAACGGTATCTCATACTGCACTTTCGGCGCCAGTCGCATCGGCAGACCATGCATAAACATCTTGTTCTCACCCAGTGATTCACCGTGATCGGAGATAAAAATCATCGCACTCTTCCATTCCGTCATATCACGCAGGGTATTGATGAGACTGTCGAGAAGGAAATCAGTGTAACGAATGGTGTTATCGTACGCATTGACCAGCATGCCGATATTCTTCTCGCCCTCCTCAACATTTCTGGCCACAGGCTTATACACTTCAAACTCCTTGGGATACTTATCGGCGTATTTCGGACCGTGACTGGTGCTGGTATGCAGGATGATCAGCACCTTATCCTTCGCGCTCGACTCTATCCGTTCGCGAAGGCCATGAAACAGGATATCGTCGTAGGTATTCGAGGCGCCAGGATACTTTTCGGCCAGTTGGGAATCAGTGAGATACTCGTCGATATGGATGGGTGGCTCTCCCCAGTTGGAAGTACGCCACGATACGTCAGCGCCCGTGCGGAAGGCGTAGTTGGGCAAGAGTTCATAGAGGTCGCCGCTGTCCTTTGGTTCCAGAATGGCCTTCGTTCCTGCTGTGGTATAAGTGGCACAAGCCGTCGTCTCGTACACCTTCAGTCCTTCCTGCTTCGACAACAGAGGATTGGTATCACGCTCGTAGTCGTAGAGCTGGAAGTTGGCCTTACGTGCCGACTCGCCGATGACGAGCACCACAACGGCCTTGTCCGTATCCGTAATCTTTCCGTCAGGAAGTTTGATTTCCTCGGCCTTTTCGTCATGCTGGAAACTGAGTACACGTCCTGTATTCACCACGTACGACCAAGGCTGCAGCAGACCTCCCAGTTCAGTATCGTGTTGGGTGACAAACAGCGTCTGTCCGATGTTCACCGCTGCAATGGCGGCAACGATGGCCAACGAACTGCCGCAACAGACACCCAGTTTCTTCGCCTTGTCGTAGCGAACTGGCCACAGCAGACAAAACAGCGCAGGCAGCAGGCCAAAGCCAATAATTGAAAGCCACATCGGCCAACTGAAGAATCCTGAAGCTTCTGAGTATCGGGTGTTGAAGACGTTCTCAATGGTGGTAGCGTCGATCATCACGCTGTAGGTGTAGATGAAATACACGGCCGTCGCGTTGATGACGGACAGGAGCGCCAACAGGATGCGTCCCACGATCCTCATCAGCCACATCACGAGGTAGGTCATCATGAAGTTGAGTGCCAGCATGATGATGACCAGTGATGTCAGCAGGAAGATCTTCCCACCCGTTGATTCATTGGTGTTCTGAGCCACATAATTGAAGAAAGGTATGTTGTAAAGCAACAACGTGCCTATGCTCACGATACTTGAAAAGGTAAAAAGCGATATCTGTTTCATGTGGCAAAGTTACACTATTTTTTCTGATGGGGTTCAGAAGTCGGTGAGTTCGCTGTTCTTCAGTTTCAGCTTGTTGTTGGCGGGGGTTTCGAGTCCTTCGTAGACGATGCGGATCATGGCCATGTCGCGGATGAAGTCGACGGAGCCCACTTCGAGTTTGATGACCTTTACGCCCAGACGCTTCTCGAGGTCGGCCTTCAGCTCGTCGCGGCGCTCAGGCACTATCAGCTCCATGCGGTCGTACTGGATGTACTTCGTGGGTTTGGTCTTCAGGCTGTGCTCGAAGGACCAGACGGCGGCGACGATGATGACGTTGGTGATGAGCAGTTCGAGCATGGGGACACCCTCGGCAATGGCGTTGACCAAGGCGAGGGCGATGATGACAAAGAGGTAGGTCATCTCGCGCACGGGCATGGCGTCGGTGCGATAGCGCATGATGGAGAAGATGCCGAAGAGTCCGATGCCGATACCCATCGAGGTCTTGCCCTTCATATCTTCAAGGACGAAGACCATGAAGAAGACGATGAAGAAGATGGCAATGGAGATGAGCATGAAGGTGAAACAGAACTCGCGGTTCTTACTCTTCTTGTAATAGAGTCGGAAGACGATGAACCACGTTACTACTAAGCTGATGAACAGTCGCACCAGCATCTGGGCAAAGCTCGGGGATAAGGTGAGGAAGTCTAACATATTTACGATTCTTTATAATTCATAATTTACAATTCACGGTTCAGCAGTCGTTCGATGTCGTTGACCTTGGGCTTCATGCGGTTGCAGTGCAGGTTGGGGTTGGTGAGTGCAGAGCCGATGACGTACTTCGAGAAGCCGTGGGGTTTGATGCGAAGGTCGCGGAGCATGTGGAGAATGGGCGACGGCTGCAGGCCGTCACGCTTCAGCTCGATGATGACGATGTCGTCCATAGCACGCCGCCTGCCCGTAGCGACGTTGCAGAAGCGCAGGTTGGTGTCGATGGTCAGTCGCTCGGTCTTGGCCTTGTTGACCAGTGTGATGCGGTCGAAGCGGTTCTCCAGCTGTCGGCAGAGCGTCTGCGGGTCGTAGCGCAGGTACTGCTGGAGGAATTCTCCGTAACAATCGGCTTGCAGGTCGAAGCGTGCTGAGTCGTCAGGGTTGAAGTCGTCGAGCGCCACCCGCTTTTTCTTCGTCCTTCCGCGATTGTTCTTGGTTTTCACTTCAAGGAAGTTCAGGTGCGAGTCGACATAGGAGCGCACGCGTAGCTTCTGCCGGTTGGTGTGTCCCGTCTCGTGGACGGTGTACATATTGCAATCCGGCGTATCGAAGTAGACAGTGAAGTAGGCGGCAATGCGCTGGCCGCCAATCGCCTGTGCGAAGTAGTCATGGCGTGCCATCGCCAGAAGGCGTTCGAGCATCGGCCTGGTGGTGACGAACTTCGTGTCCGTGCGGTTCATCAGGCGTATGCCGCTCATCTCGTCAAGGGTGATGGGGTCAAACTGGTTGAGTATTTCTTGCATTGCTTCTGGTTTCGTTGACGGTGCAAAGTTAGTACTATCGTCTGAGTCTTGCAAAATAATTCAGCGAAATGGCGTGCTGGTTCAGCAAACCGCTCATTTAATCTTCGGTTTCAGCTCGTCGGGCGAGTCGTTGGTGAACATATTGACGGGCGGTGCCTGTTTCGTAAAGAAGTCGGCGACGACGGCGGGCGTCAGCGTCAGCGCGGGACGGAAGTCGCGGCTCTGCATATAGCGGAGGATGGCCTGCCGCATCTGGCGGGCCACGGGGCGACTGTCGAGACAGTCCGTGATGTCCATCGTCGTCATCAGCAGGCGACCCTTCCCCACCCGAGCCTCAACAAGCATACCCAGCTTGCGCGAGACGTGCCAGGTGTCGATGGGCTGTATGGGCGACTGATAGTCCTTGGGCAGTTCGCGGAGATTCATCACCTGGGCACGGTTCAGCAGTTCCCACCAGTTGAGGTTCGACCAGTCGTCGGTCGGGAAGTCGTACTTGAACAGCGGGTGTGTCGTGTCGATATAGGCACCCGTGGTGTGTGGCGGGCGCATCTTGAACCACGAGGTGTTCCAGAAGACGGGCAGGTAAGTCTGCTTCACGTCGCTGCCCAACGTCACCTTGCCGGCAGCCGTCAGCAGCACGGTCTTGCCTTGCTGCAAGGCTTTGAGGGCAGCCTTGTAGTCGGCAGTCTCGACGAGCGCACCTACATTCTCAGCATAATTCGTTTCGGCAGGATAGACCCAGAAGTCCCAGTGGTTCTTCCAGTTCTTGACGTCGAGCTGGACGGTGAGCGTCAGTTTCTGGGGAGCCTTGATACCGCTGAGCGGCAGTGTGACCACGCCCAAGGGGGTGTTCTTGCCTACGGGCAGGTCTGCCGACGAGAGCGAGCCGCTACTCACGACACGGGCACTGTCGTCGGTAATGGTATAGACAGTATGCAGCCCTGTGACTTTAGTAGAATAGGCGTTGTAGGCCTCGACGGGCACGCAGAGCGTATCAGCACTGGTATAGACGAAGCGCGGGAAACGGGCCAGGGGCACGAGGATAGAGCAGAACTGGCGCCAGTCGGCGGCGGTACAGTAGCCCTTCTCGCGCCAGAACACATTGAGCGGTCCTACGAGTGCTGTGCCCTGTCCGCTGTAGTCGTTGAGTCCCAAGAGCTGGAAGCCGGCATAGTCGCGAGTGCGCAGGTTACGCTCAATCTCGTACTTATAGCAGAGCACCTGCAGGCGACCGCTGGCCATGAGAAACTTCTCGGCCATCGGCTCCATGCCGTTATCGCGCAGCAAGTCGCGGAAGATTTCAAAATTACGGGCTTTATAGGCACCCGTATACTGGCTGATTTCCTTGAAGTCGGGGAAGGCGCACCACTGGCCCTGCTCGTGGGCGACGATGGGCGTCTGGTTGGGCACCGTGTCCTTATAATTGCGCGGGAACTCGATGCCGCTGTAGTAATCGTTGTCGGACGACGGTGCCGAACGGTTCCACTCGTCGAGTCCTCGGGCTCCACCCTTGACGTGATACTCCGAACCGCCGTCCCAAGCCCAGCCGCCACCGACGCTGGCACCGCAGTAGAGCTTCGACGCATCATACTTACGCATCTGCTTCACCCAGTCGTTGCAGTAGTTCACCCAGTCACCGGCAGGCTCGTTGCCGGCAGCCATCATCACGAACGAGGGATGGTGGCCGTATTCGTCGATAATACGGAGCGACTCCTCACGCAGATACTCATCAATCTTCATGCCACGACGCAACTTCACTCCGTGGTTAGGCCACGACGGTCCCTCCACCTGCAGGTAGAATCCCAAGCGGTCGGCAGCAGCAAAGGCGGCCTCTGGCGGACAATAGCTGTGGAAACGCATGTGGTTCAATCCATATTCCTTGCACTTCATGATTACGCGTTCCCACTCTTTCTCGTCCATCGGTGGATAGCCTGTCTCAGGGAAACAGCAGTTTTCCACTGTGCCTCGCAGGAAGAGCGGACGACCGTTGATATAGAGCTGGCGCCCCCTGGCCGTCAGCTCGCGCAGACCGAAGGTGACAGGCACGTCCCAGCCGTCGTACTCCAGCACCTGGGTATAGAGCCGAGGGGTGAACTCATCCCACAGCTCGGCCTTGGCGTCGAAGTTGACGCGGTAGTGACGCTCGTTGATGGTAACTTCGACATAGTGGTCCTTGAGATGGGGCACCACCTTCTTGCGCCAGATATTAACGCCGGCCTGCAGCTCGATACGTCCGACGACGCCGTTCCAGTTGCCCTGTGTCTGGTCAGTGACGCTGTGGGAGTCCTGCCCGACGCAGACATTCTCAATACCGTTATAGACGCGCAGCACTATCTCGTTCGACTCGCCAAAGCGAATATCGTCAGTCACGTCGTAACGGTGGGGTGTCGACAGCGACATCTGTCGTCCCACCTCGTGGCCGTTGATGTAAGCCTTCGTCTCGATATGGGCCCGTTCCAGGAAGAGCGTTACGGGCTGACCGCGCCACTCCTGCGGCACGTAGACCTTACGGCGGTACCATGCAGGACCAACATAGTGGCGCTCTGGCGTCAGGAAGAAGGGAAACTTCATCTGACCCTCCACGCGGTACTTCTCCATATAGGGATTGAAGTAGTACGACGAGTCGTAGAGCGAGCCTGTCCACTGCGTCTTCACGCTGACAGGCTCTCCCTTGCCGTTGGTCAGCATCGAGCCGGGCAGCATGACGTAGTCCGTATAGGCAGCGGGCTTGCCATTGCTGACAGCAAAGTCCCAGCTACCCTCCAACGAGATGAAGTTCTGAGCCTCGACGGTCAGCGCACCAAACAGGGCGAGCAGTGTGAGCAGTCTTCTCATACGGTCTGTCTATCAGAAGGTTACAGTAGTCTCAGCACCTTGGTAGTCAACGGTCTTCTGCGTGCCGTCGGGCAGTACGACGGTGAACTGACGGTTCGTCAGCATACCCTGGTACTGTCCCTGACGCTGCCCGATAGTCAGCGTGCGTGTCTTGTTGTCCCACGTCATCGGGATGGTGGCGTACTGACCTTTCTCGTAGTTGTAGTTGTCGCCTTCGTCCTCGTAGAGGGTGAACTGACCGTCGGCACCGGGATAGACGCGCAACTCTAACTGCTGCCACGAACGTTCGCCCACATACTGCATCTCGGGACCGAGGGGCAGGATGCTACCGGCACGGACAAACATGGGCACACGGTCGAGCGACGTCGTCAGTAGAACGTCCTGACCGCCCTTGTAAAGCTTGCCCGTCCAGAAGTCGTACCACTGAGCGCCCTTGGGCAGATATTTCGTGGCTGTCTTTGGCTGAGTAAAGTCTACCGAGGTGCTGCCGCTCTTGGTGGCCGTGGCCGTCTTGTTGCTCCATCCGTCGAGTCCCTGTGCGTCATGCTTCGAGCGGTCGACATCCTCCTCTGTGTACTGTGCCTCAACGACGGGGGCGGCCAGGATGCTGCGACCGAAGAGGAACTCGTCGCCCATCTGCCACGTGCGGCGGTCGCCGCTGAAGTCGCTCCACAACGGACGCATGTAGCTTTCGCCAGCCGATGTCACCTGCCAGGCGGTACTATATATATAAGGTAGTAAACGGTAGCGCAACTTGATCTGCTTGACGATGGCGTCGTAGACGGGCTCACCCTTCTTGCCGAATTCCCAGACCTCACGCGAGCACTCCGTGCCGTGACTGCGGAAGACAGGACAGAACAGGCCATACTGCATCCAGCGCACGTAGAGTTCCTGGAACTGAGGGTTGCGTGGTGCAGAGCCGGAACCACGGGTGTTGTAACGTCCACAGAAGAAACCGCCGATGTCGGTATTGAAGTTAGGACAGCCTGTCAGTGAGTAGTTCAGGCCAAGGGGCAACTGCTTCCTCAGCACGTCCCATGACGAGGTGACATCGCCGCTCCAGAGACCCGAGCCGTAACGCTGCTGTCCGGCAAAGGCCGAACGGGTCATAATGAACACGCGCTTGTCGCTGGTAGCGCGGCGCTGACCTTCGTAGACACCACTGACCGTTGCCAACGGGAAGGCGTTGCGGTAGCGGCGCCACGTGCCGTCGCCAGCCTTGTGGTCGTAGTCGCTCTCCTTAGGATAGAAGCAGTCAGGGTCTGTGGAGTCCATCCACCAAGCGTCGGTTCCCTCGTCAAGAAGGGCCTTCAGGTAGCGCCAGTAGATGTCGCGAGCAACGGGACTAAAAGCATCGTAGACACGCACCCCCGACGGATAGTCCCTGCGCGGGGGCCAGAAGGGCAGTCCACTCTGCGGCCACGTCTCGAAGTCGTAGAGCAGCCCTAAGGAGTCGAGTTCGTGATACTGTTTCGTCATCGGACCGAAGCTTGCCCATATTGAAATCATAAAGTGGGCATTCTGACGGTGTACCTCGTCAATCATCTTCCGCCCGTCCTTGAAATCCTCGTTGATGAACGCCATGGCATTCCACGTATAGTTTGAACCCCAGTACTGCCAGTCCTGGATGATGCCGTCCAGGGGTACTTGTTCCTGACGGTAGCGCTTCACCACGTCGAGCAGCTCGCGCGACGTCTTATATCGCTCCTTCGACTGCCAGTAGCCGTAGGTCCACAGCGGGAACATAGGCACCTGCCCAGACAGGGCGCGCATCTCGCGGACATTGCCGTCGGCCGATCCGCCTAACATGAGGTAATAGTCTACGGCGTCGCCGACCTCCGACGACAACGACATCGTGGTGCCACCCTTGGGCGAGTCGAACGTGGTGCGCGAATAGTTATCCCAGTAAATAGCCCAGCCACGGATGCTCTGCAGCACGAGCTGGAAGTCCTCTAAGTTTGACTGCTCCATCACCACATGCTTGCCACGGTGCGACAGGAGGCCGTCCTGCAGTGTGCCTAAGCCGTAGATGGGTTCGTCTTTCTGCAGACGGAAGGTGGTGCTGACGCGGCAAGCGCCACGGTCGGAGCCGCTGGTGCGCTCTTCGAAGCTATAGTCTTGCTCACTCAAGAGGTTCTTCAGACGAAGTCCCTCGAAGGCGACGCGTCCCGTCGTCTTGTTGACGCGGACGGTCAGCTCCTGACTGCTCAGCGTCAGCTCGCTGCCGCTCTCGCCACGGCGCACGTCAACTTGCTGCGGCTCGGCAGTAACAACCAGACTCTTCCGCAGGGCCTTGCCCTTCGGCGTCTTGGTGATATGTACGGTACGCGGGTTGAAGAACGTCACACCCACCTGTGTACCATCGGGCGTGGTCATGGTCACTTGTGCCTGTCCAGTCGTTGCTATCAGGGCAACGGCTATCAGACTCAACATCAGTTTTCTCATCTTTCTTTAGTTATTGTTATAGGTTAAAAAAATCAGCGTTTCTATTTCAGCAGTAGCTCTACAGGACAATGGTCGCTGCCCGTAATGGTGGTGTGGATAAGGGAGTCGGCCACCTGCGGCATCAGACGATCGGAGACGACGAAATAGTCGATGCGCCAGCCAGCGTTCTTCTGACGAGCCTGGAAACGGTAAGACCACCACGAGTACTCCACGCGGTCAGGATAAAGGGTACGGAAGGTATCGGTGAAACCGCAGGACAGGAGGTCGGTGAAAGCTTGGCGTTCTTCGTCGGAGAAACCGGCATTATGGCGGTTGCTCTTGGGATTCTTCAGGTCAATCTCCTCGTGGGCCACATTCAGGTCGCCACAGAGGATGACAGGCTTCACGGCATCGAGCTGTTTCAGATAGCGACGGAAAGCCTCCTCCCACGACAGACGGTAATCTAAACGCTTCAGGCCGTCCTGGGCGTTGGGCGTGTAGCAGCAGACGAGGAAGAACTGCTCCATCTCAAGCGTCACCACCCTACCCTCGTGGTCGTGCAGGTCGACGCCAATGCCGTATGTGACCTGGAGCGGCTGGTGGCGGGTGAAGATGGCGGTGCCGGAATAACCTTTCTTGTCGGCATAGTTCCAGTAGGACTGGTAGCCGTCGAACTGCAAGTCGAGCTGTCCGGCCTGCATCTTCGTCTCCTGCAGACAGAAGAAGTCAGCATCCAAACTGCGGAAGACATCACTGAAGCCCTTGCCCTCGCAAGCACGCAGGCCATTAACATTCCAAGAGACAAATTTCATAAGTTCAGGTTTTTGATGCTACAAAAGTACGGATATTTTTTCAATCCCACAAGTTTTTCCCGAAAATATTTGGGTGTTTCAGAAAGAAGTAGTACCTTTGCAAAACATAAAAAACACAAAAGAAACATGAATATGCGAGTACTATCCATCATCTTCTGTGCGATGCTCAGCCTCAACACGGCTGTTGCACAGAAGAGCAGTCTTCAGGAACATGCCGAACAGGCACTCAACAACAGCAAGCCCATTGAGGCCCGTTACACCTATATCCGCGCCTTCGAGGACTATGCAGGCAAGGGGCAGATGAAACAGGCCGTAGAGTGCGGCACCAAGGCTACAACCTTATATTATAAGGAGAACCTCTATAAAGAGGCGTTCGAACTGCTACGCCGCATCGAGCAGACAATCATTGCCAGCCAGGTAGACGCTGCCAAGAAGTCGGCCCTGTTCTACCAGACCGCCAAGGAGCGCTACAATATGTACACCAAGCTGCACAAGGGCGCCAGCGCCAAGGAGCAGCTGAACATTATGGAAGTCCACGCCCAGAAGTCGAACGATGACGAAGTGAAGAACGACCTGCTCTACAATCAGGCTATCTACTACTACACGATGGGCCAGACGCAGCAGGGCAACGCCGTCTTCAAGGTCATGGCCGACAAGCTGACCGCCTCGAAGGAATACGACAAGGTGGACGACGTCTACAAGTCGCTCATCGCCAGCGGCCGCCGCTCAGGCAGTGCCAATATGGTGGCGCAGTCGTACAGCAGCTACATGGCCTGGAAAGACTCTACCAACGCCATCAAGGTGGCCGACCAGATTAATGCGCTAAAACAGCAGATAGCCGACAACGAGGCATCGATAGCTGAGAAGGACTCGTCGCTCACCACGCGTCAGGTCATCATCATCGGACTTGGCATCCTGGCCGCAGCATTAGCCGCCGCACTGGCTATTGGCGCCATCATCCTGCTGCGCTTCATCATGCAGACACGCCGCCAGAAGAAGACCATCAATATGCTGAACGAGAACAACGCGCTGAAGGCGAAGTTCATCAGCAATATCTCGGCGCAGTTAGAGCCTACGCTGCAGAAGCTCGACAGCCGCCAGCCTGAGGTGAAGGCACTGAAGGATTTCTCTGAGCACATCCAGACGTTGTCAGAACTGGAGAACACGATGGGCGAGGCTGTCGAAATGGAGGACATCCAGATGCAATCTTTCTGCGAGGGAATCATGGACCAGATAAAGAGTAAGGTGAAGACTGGCGTCACCCTGCACGTGGAGGCACCGAAGATGAGCGCCAAGATTAACAAGGACTACGTCTCACACATCTTGCAGCACCTGTTGGAGAACGCTGCCGAATATGTGGCAACCGGCGGCAAGGTGACGCTGGAGTTCAAGAAGCGCAGCGCACACACCTACCAGTTCCTCGTGACAAACACGGGTGAGGCTATTGCCGAAGAGAAGCGTGAAGACATCTTCAAGCCCTTCTTGGAAATCAAGGACCTGACGACCGGCGACGGTCTCGGACTGCCTATCTGCAAGCAGATGGCTGTTAAGATGAACGGTGACTTGGAGGTTGACCCAGAGTTCACCAAGGGTACGCGCTTCGTACTGACACTACACGACGCATAAAGGATAACCGAACACCCATATAAAAACAGCCGGATGATTCCTCACCCGGCTGTTTTTTATGTTGCTTTTTGTCACGTTTAGAACTTCGCCATCTTGATGGCGACAACGGCGCACTCGTCGCCCTTGTTGCCCAAGCGACCACCCGCACGATCCTTGGCCTGCTGCAGGTCGTTGGTCGTCAGCAACCCGTAGATAACGGGAATGTTGTTTGTAGCGTTCAGACGGGCAATGCCCTGAGTGACGCCCTGACAGATGTAGTCGAAATGAGGGGTCTCGCCACGGATGACAGAACCTAAGACGATAACAGCGTCGTAGCCGTCGTTCAGGGTCATCTGACGCGCACCATAGATCAGTTCGAAGGAACCGGGCACGGTCTTCACGTGAATGTTTTCAGGCAAAGCGCCGTGCTTCTCGAGTGTGTCGACACACCCTTGAAGCAAGGCGCCTGTTATTTCGGGATTCCATTCTGCCACGACGATGCCGAAAATCATGTTCGACGCGTCGGGCACTTTGTCCGCATTATATTCAGAAAGATTTTTAGTTGCCATCGCCGCTTGTTTATTTTGCAGAAGCACGCTCGATATAAGCGTCGATGTTCTGATACTGCATAGAGTTGAAGTACTTGTCCTTCACCGTCTGATACAGCTTCAGAGCCTCGTCTTTCTTGTTCTGGCTCTCTAAGATCTCGCCAGCCTGGATGAGGAAGGTGGGCGACAGCGAGTTGTTGTCGGCCTTCTCAGCAGCCTTCTTCAGCGTAGCAACAGCCTTGTCGAGCTGGTTGACGTGAGCGTAGGCATTGCCTAAAGCACCCAACGTAGCGGGCGAAATCATCTGATCGTCCTTCTGGTCGAACTTCTCCAAGTAGTTGACAGCCTCCTGCCACTTGTCGAGGTTAGCATAGCACAAACCGGCATAGAGGTTAGCCAGGTTAGCGGCGTCGCCACCAAACTCGCTGGCAATCTTGGCGAAGCCGATAAAGCCCGTGCTGTCACCATTGAGAGCCAGCTCGTACATCTCGTTAGCAAAGTACTCCTGACCCTTGGCCAAAGCGGTGTTAGCCTTCTCGGCATTAGGAGCTGCTACGTAATTGTTGTAGAGGATACAACCGGCAACGATGACCACCAAAGCCACCACGGCGCCGATAATCTGTTTCTGATACTTGAGGAAGAAAGCCTCATTCTTGCTGAGCGTCTCCTCAACGGGAGCGCCCTTCTGATTGTTCTGATTTGCCATTATTTTTGTTATTTTTTATATGTCCATACAAATTGCGGCTGCAAAGGTACTAATTTTCTTGAACTTTGAGGTTTGAAGAATGAAGTTTATGTTTTCTCTTTAGGATTTTTTAACTGCCAGAGGAATTAAAAAACTTCAAACATCAAACTTTAAACATCAAAGTTTGTTGTACCTTTGCACCGTGATTCTCGAAAAACTGACCATCCTCAACTACAAAAACATTCCGGAGGCAACATTACAGTTGTCGCCAAAGATGAACTGTTTCATCGGCCACAACGGGGCGGGAAAGACCAATGTGCTCGACAGCGTCTACTTCCTGTCGTTCTGTCACTCGGCCTCCAATCCCATTGACCAGCAAGTCATTCGCCACAACGAGGAGTTTCTGATGCTCGAAGGCTTATACATGAACGACGGCGAACCGTTATCCATTGCTTGCGGTATGAAACGCGGTCAGAAGAAGCACTTCAAGCGCAACAAGAAGGAGTACAAGCGGCTGAGTGAGCACATCGGACTGATTCCTATCGTCATGATCTCGCCTGCCGACACCTATCTCATCGAGGGCGGCAGCGAGGAACGGCGGCGGCTGATGGACGTGGTGATAGCACAGACAGACCACACATACATCGACACCCTCACCCGTTACAACAAAGCCCTGCAACAGCGCAACACCCTGCTGAAACAGGAGGAGGAACCCGACGCAGAGATGCTGAGCATCTTCGAAGAGCAGATGGCCAGCACGGGCGAAGCCATCTACCGCCAGCGCTCACACTTCACCGAACAGCTGACGCCGCTTTTCCAGCAGTTCTACGAGCGCATCTCGGGCGGGCACGAACAGGTGTCGCTGACCTACACCAGCCACTGCCAACGCGGACCGTTGCTCGACGTCATCCAGCGCGACCGTATGAAAGACCGCGCTGTGGGCTATTCGCTGCACGGCATCCATCGCGACGACCTGGAAATCATGCTCGACGGACATTCCCTGAAACGTGAGGGGTCGCAAGGCCAGCAGAAGACATTTGTCATCAGCCTCAAACTGGCGCAGTTCGAACTGCTGCGGCGCGTGATGCCCACCACCCCACTGCTGCTGCTCGACGACATCTTCGACAAGCTCGACGCCCAGCGCGTGGAGCAGATTGTCAGCCTGGTATCAGGCGACGACTTCGGCCAGATCTTCATGACAGATACCAACCGCGAGCATTTAGACCAGATTCTGGCCAGTTCGTCGCACGACTATCATATCTATAACGTGGAGGACGGAAACATTGTTCAGACGTGACGTACAAAACATCAAGGACCTCATACTGCGCAACCTGCGCCAACAGGGTCTTGAGATGCCGCTTCTACAGAAGCGGTTAGTCGAGGCGTGGCCAGTCGTAGCCGGCGAGACCATAGCCCGCTACACGCTCAACGCCTATATCATCAACCAGACGCTCTACGTCAAGCTGAGCGCACCTGCCCTGCGCGCCGACCTGTCGATGCGCCGTCAGGAGTTTGTCAGCCGCCTAAACGAATACGTCGGCAATCAGGTGATTGCCGACGTACGATTCTGCTAATCTTAATCTTTTGCTTTGGGGAACGATTCGCCGTTCTTGAACACGCGCTGAGTCTCGCGGATGGCGGGATCGTCATCGTTCAGGTATTCCGTCCACGCCTGCTCGTCGAGCACGTTGTAAATCAGACGGCTGTTGATGTAACGCTCCAACAGCGCATGACTCTTCTGAATCATCAGGTTACGACGCTTCAGGCCGTTCTTCTCGGCATACTGGACAAACAGCTCGACGGTGTTCAGCTTCTTCAGGTAGGCCAACAGTTCACCCATACTGTCGTATTTGCTCAGTCGCTGACGGTTGTCGTCGACATACTCGTAGGCAAACTGCAGGATGAGTCCCGACATAGAAGCCTCCTTATAATAAGAGGTGACATCGGCCGTATCTTCGGCGACAAAGATGTCGGGCGTGATACCGCCGCCGCCATAGACCACACGGCCATTGGAGGTGTGGTACTCCGGTCCCTCGTGCTTGATGCTGTCCTGTGAGAAGAACTCGCCATGCTGGTAGCGGTTGATGAGGTCTTCCTCATAGCTGCGGTCGGCACCGCTGGTATAAGGTTTCTGTATGCAGCGGCCCGAAGGCGAATAGTAGCGGGCAATGGTCAGGCGGATCATAGAGCCGTCGTGCAGCGAGATGGGCTGCTGTACGAGTCCCTTGCCGAAGGAGCGGCGACCGATGATGGTACCACGGTCGTTGTCCTGAATGGCACCTGCAAAAATCTCGCTGGCCGAAGCCGATCCTTCATCGATAAGCACCACTAACGGAATGTGCTGATAAGAGCCGCGACCGTCGCTGCGATACTCCTGACGCGGCGAGTGACGACCCTCGGTGTAGACGATGAGCTTGCCGCGCGAGAGGAACTCATTGGCCATCTGGACAGCCGAACCGAGATAGCCGCCCGTATTGCCGCGAAGGTCAATCACGAGATTCTCAAGTCCCTCCTGTCCCAGACGAGCCAGAGCGATGAGCAGTTCGGGATAAGTCTTGTCGCCGAAGTTCTTAATCTTGATATAGCCTGTATTCTTGTCAAGCATATAGGTGGCGGTGACGCTCTTCATGGGAATCTCACCACGTATGACGGTATAGCGGCGAATCTGCTTTTCCTTACCACGGACGACACCAATCTTCACCTTCGTGTCCTTGTCGCCTTTCAGACGGTGCATCGCCTCTTCGTTGGTGACCTCCTTGCCTACGAAAGGCTGACCGTCAATTTCCACGATCTTGTCGCCTGCCAACAGTCCGGCACGCTCCGAGGGGCCGTTCGAGATGACGTTCTGCACGTGGATGGTGTCCTTGCGAATGGTGAACTCAATGCCTACGCCAAAAAACGAGCCTTTCAGGTCGTCGTTGGCCTGCTGCACGTCCTTCTGCGTGATATAGACGCTGTGGGGGTCGAGCTCCGACAGAATGGTAGGCATGGCTTTCTCGACAAGGTCGTTGATGTTGACCGTATCTACATACTGGTCGTCAACAATGTGCAGCAGGTCGTTCAGCTTGTTACTGCCCGAATTGATAATGCTGAGCCGGTTGCCCGAGAAACGGTTGGCAAAAAACGAGCCGATGAAAATGCCTATCACCACGCTCACGGCCAGCCACAAGGGCATAAAACGATTCTTTTTGTTCATATCACACTTCTAAATAGACTACTTCTATGCCAGCCCGTTCCAGCAGTTCGATGCCGTCGCTGAGCCGGTATTTCTCACCATAGACGACGCGACGGATGCCTGCCTGGATGATGAGTTTGGCACACTCGATGCAGGGCGAGGCCGTGATGTAGATGGTAGAGCCGTCGCTGTTGTTGTTCGACCGCGCCAACTTCGTAATGGCGTTGGCCTCAGCGTGCAGCACGTAGGGTTTCGACACATTGTTCTCGTCCTCGCAGACATTCTCGAAACCCGTCGGCGTACCATTATAGCCGTCGCTGATAATCATCTTGTTCTTCACCACCAAGGCGCCTACCTGACGACGCTGGCAGTAGCTGTTCTCAGCCCAGATACGGGCCATACGCAGATAGCGCTCGTCCAGCTTATGCTGTTTAAGCCCACCCAAGCTCTCCCCAAGGGAGGGATGTTTGGTTACCTGATTTTGTTGATTGTCTATCGTCATATCTGAGTAATTATCTATTTAGACATCCCTCCCTTTGGGAGGGATTGGGTGGGCTTTATACCGTTCCTCTTCAGTAACGCCTCTATTGTGGGCTCTGCGCCCTTAAACCTCTTATAGAGTGTCATAGGATTCTCCGTACCGCCCTTCGAGAGGATGCAGTCGCGGAAGCGCTGAGCTGTCTCAGGGTTGAAGATACCCTCGCGCTTGAACACGGCAAAGGCATCGGCATCGAGCACTTCGGCCCACTTGTAGCTGTAATAGCCGGCAGCGTAACCGCCAGCCATGATATGTGAGAACTGCACCGTCATACAGGTGTCTGTGCGCTGCTTACCGATGATGGCCTTCTTCCATGCCTGCTTCTCGAACGTCATAATGTCGTCCGTAAACGCTTCACGCTGCGTATAGTAGGCCATATCAAGAAGTCCGAACGACACCTGACGCAGACAAGCCGTAGCACACATGAAGTTGCGACTCTTGACAATGCGGTCTATCAGTTCGTCGGGCAGGGGTTCGCCTGTCTCATAGTGGAAGGCGAAGGTGCGCAGGAACTCTTTCTCAATGGCGAAGTTCTCCATAAACTGCGAAGGCAGCTCAACGAAATCCCACCAGACGTTAGTACCGCTGAGACTCTCGAAGCGGGTGTTGGCAAACATGCCGTGCAGCGAGTGTCCGAACTCGTGCAGGAAGGTCTCCACCTCACCAAGCGTCAGCAGGGCAGGCTTGCCGTCAGTAGGTTTCGTCAGGTTCATCACCACGCTGACATGCGGGCGCACGTTCTTACAGTTGTCGGGACCAAAGGGCTTATGAACGTCCTCGCGCTCCATCCACTGACCCTGATACTCCGTCATCCACGCCCCACCCTGCTTGCCTTTACGCGGATGGAAGTCGGCATAGAAGACAGCCAAGAACGAGCCGTCTTTATCGAAGACCTCGTAGGCTTTCACGTCAGGATGATAGACGGGGATGGCCTTGTTCTCCTTGAACGTAATGCCATAGAGACGTGTGGCCAGTCCGAAGACGCCGCCGATAACCTTATCCAACTGGAAGTAAGGGCGCAGCATCTCCGCGTCGATATTGAACTTCTTCATCTGCAGCTTGTGGCTGTAGAAGCCCGTGTCCCACGGCTCTAAAGCCTCCCCAAGCCCCTCCGAAAGAGGGGATGTCTGGTTACCTAAAGCTGAAATGTCTGGGGTTTTATGCGACTTAACACCCCCTCCTTTGGAAAGGCTACGGGTAGGCGAGCTTTGCTCGGGAATGGGGCTTGGGGAGGCTTCCCTTTTCAGCTCCTCCCGTTCTTTCTCAGCCGTCGGTTTGTAGGCGTCGATAAGGTTGTTCAACAGCTTATAGACACTACGCACGTTGCCGGCCATACGGTGCTTCAGCACGTAGTCGGCGTACGTCTTGCTGCCTAACAGCTGGGCTATCTCGCGGCGCAGGTTAATGAGTCGCTTGCAGATGTCGAGGTTGTTCTCTGTGTTGTCATGAATACAGACGGTATTGCGGGCCATATACATCTGGCGGCGCAGTTCCCGCTGCGTCGAATAGGTCATGAACGGCTGATAGCTGGGATAGTCCAACGTAAACACCCAACCTTCGAGATCACGCTCACGGGCAGCCTGTGCAGCAGCCTCGCGGGCCGTTTCGGGCAGTCCGTCGAGCTGAGCCTCATCGGTCAGGTGCAGCGTATAGGCCTTCTGCTCCTTCAGCAGGTTCTGCGAGAACTGCAGACCCAGCATCGAGGCCTCCTCCGTCAACTGGCGCAGACGGGCCTTTCCCTCGGCGTCGAGCAGCGCACCGCTACGCACAAAGCCGTCGTAGCAATTGTCCAACAGCATCTTCTCTTCGGGTGTCAGACGGCGGTGGTGACGATGCACGTACTTGATGCGCTCAAACAGCCGCTCGTTCAGCCGTATGTCGTTGGCGTGCTTCGTCAGGATGGGCGACATCTTCTGTGCCAGCGCATCCATCTCGTCGTTGGTCTCCGCACTCAGCAGGTTGAAGAACACGCTCGACGTACGCGACAGCAGGTCGTAGTAGTTGTCCTTCTCGTCGTCCACTGAGATAATCGTGTTGTCAAACGTCGGCTTAGCCGGATTATTGATAATCTTCTCTATCTGCTCGTCGTCACGGCGTATACCCTCCATGAAGGCCTCCTCGAAGTCCTCCAGTCGGATACGGTCAAACGGCGCCGTGTCATGCGGCGTATTGTAGGGTTCAAAAAACGGATTCTTCCGCTGATTCTCCTGATTCATAACATACTTTCTCTATAACAGCGTGCAAAGATACGAAAAGTCGAGAGCAGAACAAAAGATTTTAATCTTTTTTATGCCGAGACAGAGTATCTTCGCCGATTTTTCGGCAAAGTTACATAAAATCGAGGGAAATACAAAGGAAAAACGCTTTTTTCTTCATTTCCAATCTTTTTTCACTCTTTCCCTTGCTTTTTCGCCATAAAGTTCGTATCTTTGCCCTCAGAAAGAAAGACTATCGTTATGACACAGTTAGTAATTACGTTGAAAGACCAGTCGTATCTGCCCAATATCCGACGCATCGTGAAGTCGTTAGTGGGGGTGGAGAAGGTCACTACGGCAAAGCCTGTGGTACGCAAGAAGCGCCTCTCACGCTATGAGCAATCGTTGCTCGATGTAAAGGAGGGCCGTATTAATTCATACGAGAGCAGCGAGGAGTTCTTCAAGAAAATGGGAATCTAAATGTACAAGATTAAAACCACCCATCAGTTCGAGAAAGATTTGAAACGCTGTATCAGGCGCGGTTACCCCATGGACAAGTTCCGTGAGGTTATCAAGTTGTTGGAGCGTGACGGCAGACTGCCTGCCGAATATCATCCTCACATACTGCACGGCAACCGTGAAGGCCAGTGGGAGTGTCACATACAACCCGACTGGTTACTCATTTGGAACCAGTATGATGACGAGTTGGAGTTGCTGATGCTCAACACTGGCACCCACTCAGATTTATTTAAGAAATAATGTTGAACCATAAAAACCGTACCGCCTATGGTAACATAGCAATGACTGATTAACATATACGTTGAAGCGTCCGCTTTGAATCTTGTTATCTGAAAATCTGCAAAATTTCTAAATGCACAAGAGTAAAGTAGATGGTTCACGCCGTTCGGCGTGGGCTTTTACTCGTCAAGTGCATTGGGTGTTTGCAGATACCTCAGATAACGTAAGCGAAGTAAACAGCTCACGTTTTTATCTTGTGTCATTTTGATTGGAAACAATAACATTAAACTATAGCTAATATGAAACAAACAATTCTGACATTTCTATTGGCACTCCTGCCATTAGCAGCAAGTGCCGATGCTGTGGAGATTAATGGCATTTATTACAATCTAATCACTAAAAAAGTAAACATTGCTGAGGTGACAAGTAACCCAAACAAGTATACAGGAACTGTTGTCATTCCAGAAACCGTGACATACAATAATACAACATATAGTGTAACCAGCATCAAGAATTCTGCGTTCTCTGGTTGTAGCGGCCTAGTGAGCGTCATCATCCCCAATTCTGTGACCAGCATCGGGGTTGCTGCGTTCTCTGGCTGTAGTGGTCTGATGCATGTTTATTGTTATGCTAAAAAAGTTCCAAATACAATTGTTGACGTTTTAGACGTGTCGCCCGTCGTCCTCGACGAGTCCCGCACGCTGATCGTCAACGTCAACACCCCCTGCGACATTACCTACGGCGGTGTCACCTACCGCAATGTCATGAAGGCCGTCTTCCAGCGTACAGTCGCCCAGGGCAAACTGACCATCACCCCGCGTTCCGACCAATACTACCCGCAGGACGCCATGGACATCGACTTCTACGACAAGCTGACGCTGCAGGTGAACGTCAAGCTGGCTAAGAAGCCTGTCGGCAAGGTCACCCAGGAGGACGCCAAGAAGGGCAAGCCCGTTGTCAACGATCCCGACAACCAGCAGCTGACCGGCGTCAAGGCCACCTTCACGCTGCCCGACGGCATCGAGATTACGGGCAACACCACCGATCCCTTCTCCATCACGGTCTTCGAACCCGCCAAAACGGTCTTGGAGCCTATCAGCTACGAGCTGGAGGCTAACGTCTTCGGCATCCGCATGGAGTCTACGGGTGTCAGTACTCCCGTCCCTCTGATTGTCACCATCCGCCCCAGTACCGGTTTCGACATCGTCTGTGTCAGTGCCGACGGTACCACGACCCTTACGATGGTAGACCTCGGCAACGACAACTGGGAGGTGTTCATCCCCTATGCCACCGACTGGGAGTGCTTTCTGAAAGCTTGCGTCGTGGACATCTTTGAGAGCGTCGAGTACGTCAATGGCACCACCGATATCGTGGCTGGCGAGAACATCGTCAACTATCCCGTGAAGGCCGGTGGCAAGGAGACCACCAACACCATCTGTCCCCTCGTCACGACGTTCGTCGAGAAGGAGTTCGGTGTCTATACCGAGACGACGAAGCCCGCCACCTTCACCTCCGATGCCGCTGGCTCGGCCACATGGCGTGTCACCCAGCCCTACCAGGACATCACGCTGAAGTCTAACAACCGCACCTTCGTCGTCCGCGTCTACGGCGAGCCCACCTTCGAGATCGTCGCCACGTCAAAAGACTCACAGCCTGGTTCCTACATCAACTATGCAACACTTCATGTGCCAGAGTCGGCCATTGAGAGTTACAAAGTTACGACTCCGTGGAACGGTTTTCAAAAGATTGTGAGCATCGAGGGCGGAGATCAACTCTTAGAGACCGTCAAAGTAGAGGTTGGCAGTCAGGGCGTAGTCACATTCAGCCCTGTTGGCGACGTGGACTTCACGTCTGTCAGCGGAGTGAAGGCTTACATCGGTAGTGGCTTCAACCGAAAGACGGGGGTGCTGACCATGACAAGAGTCTATGATGTGCCCGCTGGCGAAGGACTACTGCTGAAAGGCGCGTCAGGCACGTACCAGATTCCCTACCAACAGTCGTACAGCATTTACAGCAACCTGCTGAAAGGCGTTTCTTCCGAAACAAACTTGTCTGCCACTACCGGCGGTTACGTGAACTACGTCTTGGGTAGCGGCAGCAGCGGCACAGGCTTCTATCGCGTTCTGGCTTCAGGCACAACGTTGGCTGCAGGCCATGCTTACCTACAGATACCCGCAGAGACGGCAGCAGGCAGCCGCGCACTCACCATCAGTTTCGACGATGAGGACGAGGCAACGGCCATCAGCGACGTGGAGCGTCAGGACGGTGAGTCTGCCGTCTACGACCTGCAAGGCCGTCGTGTAGAGCAGCCACGGAGCGGCCTCTACATCCGTAATGGTAAGAAGGTGATCATCAAATAGTGGAGGGCAGGCGTTATGAGAAGAAAGACGTATCAGCAGCCCGTCACCGAAGTGGTGGCGGCTGCTCCCACCGAAATGATTGCCACCTCGATGATGAACGAGGGCGAGACGGAAACCATCGATGTCATCGACGCCATTGAGAATAGCAACGACCCAATGCACGTCATATTGGGACTCTAATAAAATAGAAAAGTACACAGAAGGGGCTGTCCCTTCTGTGTACTTACACTTTTATGGAAACAATAGGTAGCACCTCTTACACCTGGCACTTAACTATCTGAAAATCAAAGCTTATTTTTTCGAGTTTGGTGACACCTAAAGTCGCACCAAAGGTGACACCAGGAAGTTTCGACCAACCGTGAAACATTTACGAGAGGCTTATATTTTTTTACGAGCGGCCGTGAAATTTTTACGAGAGGCTTGTACGTTTCTGGCTTTTGGCGTGAAACATTGGCAGAAAGGTTTGGTGCGACACTTGGTGCGACACTTGGTGCGACCATTGGTGCGGGTAAACATCCCTGTAAACTGCTGATAATCAGGGTTGGTGTAAGAGGTGTTACCAACTTTCGCCATTTCGACTGAAGCGTGTGCACACGCACGCAAAAGGACGAAAGGCGAGAGACGCGATGGACGAAAGGCGAGAGACAAGAAGGACGAAAGACATCAAGAGACGGCAAACATCAGAGCGGCCTATACAGCACTGACAATCAGCCACTTGACAGTTTAGGATTCCACCAGCGCCCACCAAACTCTTGCACAGTCCGATCTTTCGCCGTATCTTTGCACCGCCATTCGGCACTCCGACCATCTAACACGTGGTTGTCGCTTACATCTACAAGTGCGCCACATACCTATCGTCGGAAACGGCTGCTGTTCTGACTGCCAAAATACGGGCGACCATCATCTGGTTGCAAACTTCGGTGCAATCCCCTGGCGCGTCAGCAGTCTATCCGACAGCCATGCGTCGACAGCCGAACGGACACAAAGCGATCTTTGACAATTAATCCCTTATATTTCGGAAGTAGAAGGGTTGTGAAACGGCGGTTATTGCCAGTATTGCCATAAAAAAACAGACCCGACAGCTTGACGAATCAGAGGCTACCGGGAATCAACGGTGCAAAGATACCCTTTTATTTTGTACGTGATAACGCTTTTGCCCTTCCAGGGCGGTTGTCACGCATTCCGTATACCCAGGGCGCTGCCCAGGGCTATGGACTCATTGGCCTTTCAGGCCGAATCAACAATCGAGTGCAGGCCGAATCAACGGTCGAGCGCTGGCCGAATCAACGGTCGTCGTCCCAACCGTACAGCACGAAATTTTTTCAAAATTATAAGAATAATTAATGGGCTTGCATAGCTTTTTTGATTAATTTTCTTATCGCTCGGCGACGAAGGAGACGCGTTCTTTGCAAGACCTCCGCGTAGCGCCTGAGCACCTACGGAGCGCAAGAAAGCGTCGCAAGCGCCGAGCGGCCAGAGCAAGAATTTTGAGGCCGTAGGCCGACCCAATAACAAATTACAAAACTTGTAATTTAGGTTTCGCTCGTTGTGGCCAGCGTGGTGAACTGAGTAGTTACCAGGATGACAAACTTGACGATGGAAAAGCATTGGAATCGCTGAAAGCACCCGACCTTTGCTTACGGTAAACCCGAGGTTTGCTTACGGTAAACCTGGACTTTACCGTAAGCAAACCTAAATGCCCTTTTCAGCAAGCTAATAGCGTATGAGTTTCACTTCGGAATTCAGGCCGCTCGACACGGACTCCCACTGGTCGTAGAGGGTCTTTTTGTAGTTGATGTCAACGACGTTGATTTCCTCCATCTTGCGCCACTTCACGCCACGACGGTCAAGGTCGGCGATGCGGTTGGCGGGCAGGTTGGTCACCTCAATACGTATCTCGTTGTCGCCGACTTTCAGAGCCTGTCCGCAGTCGAGCACGAAGGGTACAGACCAGGCGCAGCCTATCAGCTGGCCATTGATGTAGACACGAGCCGACTCGCGCACGTCGCCAAGGTCTATCATCCAGCCGTTGACACCACGCAGGTCTTTCTTCGTCAGCTTCAGGTGGGTGGTGTAGACGCCAGTGCCCATCGTCACGCGAGCATTTGCATCATCTAATCGTTCCCAGGTCTGGAGTTCAGTCAGCTGGAAGGTCTTGTCAACCTTGGGAGCCTCTTCGACGAACGAAAGCGTCCAGGGAGTTCTGTCGCTTGCCCCTAGTTGTATTTCTGCCTTGAGAGTAACCTCTTCCCTCCCTGCAGGGAGGGGCTGGGGGTGGGTCTGCTGGTGGGCTTCCTTGTCATAAGTCTGCAGAATCATAGACTCGCCGCTCCGCAGGTTGATGACCAGGCCGTCCTTGTCGAACTGGGCTTTGGTGATGTTGCCATTGAGCGGATTAAACCACACGGCATCCTTGAAGTCTACGGCCAAAGGTTCGACACTATGTATGTCGTTGGGCGAAAGGTTGGCCATGAAGTAGTGATAGCCTGTCGCATTACGGCGACGGATGGCCTTCAGCCCGCACTCGGTCTTGATAGGCTCTGGCTTGGCAGCCGTCTGCAGGGTCTTGGCGTCCACCTGATAGAAGATGTGGGCACCCTGGGCCTTCAGCGCATCGATATGCTGCTTCACGGCGTCGGGCATCTGTCCGCTGCCGGGAATAATCAGTCCCTTGTAGCGGGTGCCGGCCTTGGTGACGAGCTGTCCGTCCTGACAGGTGACACCCATCAACAGGCGTTCAGAGATATAGTCGCAGTCGAAGCCGGCACGGTCGATGTCGAGGATGGTCTTGATAAACTCGGGCGCCAGCTTGCCCATAGCGTGGATGGAGAACTGCATGAGCAGCTTGTCTGTATTCTTCTGCCACATATCGCGGACGGGCAGGAAGACGAGGAAGTCGTTGTCGGGCTGTCCCATCTGCAGGAACGACTGACAACGCTCGACATATTTCATAAAATAGGGGGCATCGCGCCAAATGGAGTTGGTCGGCGACATATCGATAGAAGCATAGAACTTCCAGCCGGGCCACTCATCGTCTTTCGGCGAGTAGCAGGTGCCGTGGAAGAACATGTGGTTGACGCCGGCACAGAACATCAGGTCGATATCGGGCTTCAGTTGCGACAGACTGGTGCGGAAGTGCTCGGTGAGCCACGTAAACGTCTCGCTCGACGTATAGGGCTTGCCGCAGACATGGGCTGCCGACGGGGCATACTTGAACATCGAGTAGTCAGAGTCGTTCTTGCGGGTCTTGCCCGGGTCGGTACGCAATCCCTTGATGCCGAAGTCAGACAGGCCAAAACCCTCAATCTCAGGAATATCAACGGCGGCATAGCAGTCGATGAGGTTGGCGGGCGATCCGTGAGCCTGATTGCGGGTGATGGCACCATGACTGTGCGCCCAAGCCGTCCATTGCTCGGTAAAGTTCTCAAGCAGCAGGTCGCCAAGCGTTTCGCGGTAGTCGCTGACAGTCTTCACATCGCCACTCATCAGCTCTGGCAGATGTTCTTCCAACCTGTAGCCACGACGCTTGGCAAACTCGTCAAAGAGCGTCGGCGTCCATGTGGCGTCGGCCACCTCGTAGGAATCGTTGAAAAAGGTATGCGGATAAGGCGTCTTCGTTCGCTCGAAAGCGTCCTCTATATGCTTCAGATAGTTGGCCACAGCCTGACGATCGAAATGGTCGATGACCAGCCCCTCACCGCCGGGAGCGGCACGCTTCACTTTCATCACGGCATAGCGGATATAGACAGCTATGACGCGCCATTCCTGCGTCTTCTTCGTCCCCTTGGGGGCCTTCCACGTCAGTTGTCCGTCCTTGACAAACGAAGTCACGTCAATCGCTGTTCCGCCACCATAGACCAAGACTTTGTTCAGACGTGCATACTTACGGTCTTTCTCGGGAGCCTGCAAATCAAGCAGCTCAACTTTCTTGCCCGTAAACGTCTTGTCAACGAACAACACCTTATTGGCCGACTCCTCAACGGGCACCCACGGACCACCAAAAGGCCAACCCGTACCCGTGGCCATATCCAGCTCTATGCCGTTCTGCCGGCATTGTTCCTGCGTGTAGCGCAACATCTCCATCCATTTGTCTGACAAATAAGGGATGTTATTGGCTTGATTGCCCTGCACGCCATAAAGCGGCGTAATCTCAACAGCACCAATACCATGATGGGCATACTGCTGGAGATTCCATTGCAGGTTCCCCTTGTCAACGGCCGACCCTAACCACCACCATCTTGTGCCCGGTTTGGCCTCTGGCGTAGAGGCTGGCCAGGACTGGGCTACAGCTGCCGTCACGATGAAGGCAGCAACCATTGTTGTTAATATTTTTCTCATAAAGATATTAATTGCCGTCAGGTTTAACAATATCCTTCAAAGGCGAAGGTGCCCATTTAAACGTTTTCCAGTCGTCAGGCTGCGTGGGGTCGAAGTCCTGCCAGTCGGGACGCAAGTACTTGACAACGGGCAACTGCAGCTGCTTCATACCCATCACCACACACTTGGCCACCTCGTAGGCGCCATAGGGATTGAAGTGGGTATTGTCGGCCAGCTCTCGCCCATAAAGTTCTTTAGGATAATGTACGAGAGCACGCTTAGAGTCCTCAAAACCAAGTGTTTCAAAGAACTTCTTTGTCATCCCATTCAAGTCAATGACGGGAACCTTTTCGCGCTCAGCCACAGACAGCATAGCAGCAGGAAACTCTCCGTGGGTATTGCGTATGGTCTTATTGTCAGTATCGAAAGCACGACGTTGTGTTGGTGTACAGAACACGATGTCGGCCCCCTTTGAACGCACCTTGTCAACAAAGATCTTCAGGTTGTAGACATAGTGATACCACGCCCCGTCGCCTGGTTTCTTCTCTTTCTCGTCGTTATGGCCGAACTCTACAAACACATAGTCGCCCTTCTTCAGGGTTGTCATGATTTTATCCAAACGACCGGCAGCAATAAAGGTGCGTGCCGTCAGTCCGCTCTCGGCATGATTAGAGACGGCAACCTCCGGCCCAAACCATCGTGTGATCATCTGTCCCCACGAAGCCCAAGGCTCATTATTCTGGTCTACCACCGTTGAATTGCCACACAGGTAAATGGTGGGGCACTCATCGTCGCGCTCAATATGGATGGACTTGACTGCCGGGGCGTCGCCATTGAACTCAAGCGTCAGCTTGTCGTCCCAGGCGAGATAGTCCTTCTCGCGTTCCTTGATACGCACTCGCGACTTGTCGTCAATACGCGGCGACCTTTTGTTGACGACAAACTCATAAGTAACGAATTGGCCCTTCTTCGTTGCCACATTATGTGCCAACAGTCGCCGACCTTCAGCACGGACAGTCGTCTCCCCCACCCGCTTCTTGGAACCGAGCTCCACTTTGACGCGGTAATTGCCATCGTCGACCTTCACCGAGAAGTAGAACGGATCATTGGGAGATTTCTTCGTAGGAGCCGGCACAATGTCATACCCGAAACCTGATTCAACAGTATAAACGGGCTGCGGCTTGGTCAAATCAAAATCGAACGTCTGGGCAATAGCCATAATAGGCCATACGCCCAACATCAACATCAGTTGTTTTTTCATTGTTTTAGTAATGTTTGTTTAAGTATGGTGCAAAAGTACAAAGAAAAAACCTAACGGCAAAGAAAAAGCAAATCAAAATGCATCTTCTATATGTTCCAGTTCCTCAAGATGGTCATCGCTGCCTATGACTGTCAGAATGTCGAAGCGAATCTCGCCATCATAATGCCGGTAATTGATATAGTGATTGGCAGCCTTCTTCAGATTGCTGATTTTCCGATAGTCAACAGCCATCTCCGGGTCGGCAAACATACGATTCCTACGCGTTTTCACTTCGACGAACACCATTGTGGCGCCGTCAAAAGCTATGATATCCAAGTCGCGATGACCGGACTTCCAATCTCGCTCCAGGATAACATAGCCTTTGCGCCTAAGATATTCAACCGCACACTGTTCACCCCAGGTTCCCAGTTCATTATGCGCTGCCATAATTGGGTTGATCTCTTTTTACTGGTTCGTAAAGAAGTTCATCGGGTCACCCGAGAGTATCCAGGAATTATTTATTCCGCTATTGACGTCGGGCACCGGGTCAATGATGATGTCGTCTTCACCACTGTCATTCCCACTGAACGCCAGCATCTGCAGAGTTGTCATCGTCAATACCTCTATCTGAGGTTCTATATATTCCTTTTTCATCTTAACTTCCTATTTTACTACCACTTTAACTCCATTCCTAACGTATATGCCCTTCGTCGGACTCACTACCTTGCGACCCTGCAGGTCGTAGATATCACTATTCCCTATACTCTTTTCACTATTCATTAGCGAAGCGCCAACGCCCGTTGCGTCATCTCCAAAGTCAAGTATTAAGTCGCGTGAGGCAGCAGTTGCCGTGAACTGGAAGTAAGCGCGGAAAGAGGGCAGCGTACGTTCAATGCCTGTATGTACCAGCCTGTTACCGGTGGTCATATAGTAGATGGCATCGTCATTGGCATTAATGTTAAAGGCGTCGTAGTAGCCAATGAACTTCACGTTACCGTTAGCCTTTGTGACTGTTCTGTCAGCCGCAGAGCTGCTAACCAGAGTGACGTCATTGAACGTCGGACTTACGATATCGTCAGCGCTTGCCCACTTGATGATATAAGGCACACCTGCCTGAAGTGTGGTCACAGGCTCGCCAAAGGTCAGTATCACGTGGGTACCCGTCATCGTGGCATCAGCCAGCGTCTTCGCCGTAGCTCCCTCAAGGGCAGACCCCTCAAGCGCCACGCTAAACGGCAGGCAGATAGTATTCCATTCGCCATTCTTCTTGAGCGTGCGGCCACCAAGTGTAACGTTGGTCGTCTGATTGTTGTTTGTTGTGATGACACTCGAATTAGTGGTACCGTTTTCGCTCAGGGTAATGGACGATGCGGACACTTCGCGATAAATCTGCGGCAGCGTAAGAACAGTCGAAGACGAAGCGTAGCACGAGAAGATGGGACTGTTATTGTTCGAATTGTAGCGCAGATTGTTGCGCGAGTTCGAACCTTGGAACACAATGGTGGCATCGCCATCGCTGATGCTGATGCTTGCCTTGGCATTGTCACCAGCGGTGTTTTTCTTTTCAGTCTTTAAGTGATTTGCCGAACTGCTGGCGGCATAGAGATAGCCATCGTCGCCTACCTTGAAGAGGAAGTTGCTGCCATCCTTCTCCAGCGTGATAATCTGTGCCTCGTCGCCAGGCGTAAGTGTACCATCGTTGTTGAGCGTCACGTCATTGGTGGCTTTACGGTTGTTGGTTTGCTGCGTCGTGCTAAGCACATATTTTGTGTCTCCGTCGACGTAGGCGATAAGAATCTTGTCGCCAGCAGCCAGCGTTGTGGCGTCAGTTACCAAAGCGTATGAGCCTGTAACAGCAGGTTCAGGATCCGTTGGATCAGTCGGGTCGGTTGGATCAGTGGGATCAGTTGTCTGTTCCGGCTCCACGTAGTTGTCATAGCTGAAAGCCGTCGAGGTCATGCTACCCCAGATGTACTCCTCCAGTCCTGGATAGTCGATGAAGGGGTTACGGTTTTTCTGGATAGCATAGACGGCGTTGTTACGATTTGTTTCCTTCTCGCTGACGGGGTCGTTCTTCGCCCACTTCATCAGCATCTCCAGCTGCCAGGGCTGCAGACCAGGATATTTATTGCCGTCAAGGGTAGAGCGTGATCCGCTATTCTTAGAATACCAATCGGGGATTTTCTCCTCGTAGCAGGTTACCATATAAAAATAGGTACGCGCGAAGTCGCCCTTGTACTCATCGTTAGGTTCGAAGACGGTGCCTGTATAGCCTGGATAGGTGCAAGAGCCCACTTTGCTGAAGCCGCTGGCTGATTTGTAGGTATCACCCGACGTCTCACCAAACGGATAGTTTGAACGTCTGTTGTTGACATATCCGTCGGTGGGATAGACGTGGAACAAGTCGCTCTTCATCGGTGCACTCTCGCCAAACCAGCTCTGTGGGAACGAGTGTTCGCGGTTATAGCAATCACCTTCTTTTGAGTAGGTGCCGCCTTCGTCAGAACCGCCTGGTACATAGTTTGTTACATTTGAATACATATCCCAGATCTTACCGTCGCTACGCACGTCGGTCGTCTTGTAGGCCGTCCAAAGATAATCATAGCTCTTCTCCGTACGGTTATAGATAATGCTGCACAATGCCGTCTTCAGCTGAGCACCCTTCTTGCCGTTGGCATTCTTGTAGTAGTCGGTTACAGAGGTGGGGTCAGTCGGCTCCGTTGGATCTGTAGGATCTGTTGGGTCGGTAGGGTCAGTTGGATCTGTAGGATCCGTAGGTGTCGTGCTGCCGTCGCTGTATTCCATATACAGGTTGGCAACCGTTTGTTTGCTCGTATAGATAGTGAAGCGGGGGCTGCTGCTATTGTACTGCAACGTACCGTAGTCTCCAGCATCCATTATGACACCTGTCGTCGTTCCGTCACTTAGTGTCCAGCTATATGCCTTGTCGCTGTAAGACACTTTCTTCTCGCCATTACATTGCAAGTATTCGTTCGTACTCTCGTTCTGTAACGTCCAGCCGTCGCTGGTCTCTTCAAGCACGAAGACAGCCACGTCGTCAGTGATGGTTACGACATCATTGCTAATCGTCACGCCTTCCTTACTCAGATACGTGCTGCTCAGGGATCCCGCTGCCGTTTTCTTGCTTCCGCAGGCAATGATGTAGCGCATATCAGGCTCAAGGTCGCTGGTCGACGCGACCAGCTTGAACGTCTTGGTGTCAGGATTGCTGGCACTTGCGCCAATCCTATACGTCGCTGCGGCAATGGCACTCTCCTCCTCGTCCTTTACAGCCAGGGCCTGCAGGGTAGTTGTCTCGCTGATGGTTAGCGCCGAACTATAGACGCTCGACTGCGTGGTCGGCGTAGTGCCGTCAGTGGTGTAGTAGATGGTGGCACCCGCGGTAGCACAGCTGATGGTCACCGTCTGTGCCTCAGCATAACGTCCGCCCTTGGGCGAGAACGTCGGCGTAGCCACATTGCTGGCGCCTACGAATCGGAACGAGACGGTGCCATCGTTATTCTGCGTGATGTTCTCAATGCGGGAGTCAAGGTAGTAGGTGCCGTCCGAATTCTTATTATAGAACTTTGCCGCAGGCGTAGTGCTCTTGCCGAAGGCGTTGACCGAGCCGTAGGGGAAGGGATCGTTGGCTGCACCTGCCTCAGTATAATACTTATTTCCGTTATAGGTCTCGTACTGATACTTGTTGTCAGCAGGAATCCACGTCATACGCTGGTGGCTGGGGGCATCGTTAGGAGCATTGTTCGCCCATGCCGTTGCGTCATAGTCTACATGCAGGATGAGCAATCCCGCACCTGGCAGTTCGGCATCCCACTTCGTCTTCTGACGGTTCTCTAACAAGTAGTACTCGTTGTTGTTACCTTTATTATATATAATATAGGTGTTGCAGCCCTCATCCTGCAGGGCCTTCATATTGCTGATGTTCTGCGTAGCATCCAGCTCTATGGGTTCCTTCCATCCTGCCACCCAGCGCTCATAGCTGGTATAGCCAGCCGGACGGTAGCCGTCGTCATTATACGACCCACTGTCCATCAAGTCCCAAACAAACATTCCCTGTCCGCCGCTGTAGTCGGTATCGTAGAAATCGGGATAGCCCAGGCAGTGGCTGAACTCATGGCACATCGTGCCGATACCCGCGATGCTGCCCGTTTCACCGTTCAGCTCGGGACCGCAGGCGTAGGTATCGATCTTCACACCGTCGAGTGTCTGCGCACCGCTACCGTCGCCATAATAATTTGCCGAAGTCAGGTCGTATTCATGCGGCCAGATGGTGTTGGCAGCGCCGCCGTCAGCCTCGCCTTTGCCGGCATAGATCACATAGACCTGATCCACCACGTGGTCGCCGTCCCAATCGTAGTCGGCAAAGTTCACCTCAGCGTCAGCGGCATTGACAGCCTCGATCACCATCTGTCCAGGATACATATCGTTTCCCTGACTGTCGTTCTTACCGTAGTACGAGTAGTTCTCGCTGACAGTTACAGGGCCTACGACGTCGAAGTCCAGTTCGAACTTCCCCTCGCTCTGCGCCAGGAAGTAGTCACGCATGGAGCCTTTGAATTTGCCTTCAGAGTAGTTCTCCCCGTTGGCTATTTTCTGGTAGAGAGCGTTGTTGTTGGCACTCTTGAACGCCATATCCTTGAAGTTTACCAGGATGATGAGGCCTTTCTTTTGACCCGTGATACCTCCTACCTCGCCTACTCGGCGCGGAGCCAGCCGCTTCGTGCGGCGGTTGTTGGCCTGAGCACGGCGTTGCCGCGACTTCTGCACAATCTTCTCACCGTCCACCTCCTGATAGACGTCAGTACCAGCCACCATCTGGTAGCTTTTCCCGTCGACACCCTTCCAGAAGTGTCCGTGCTCGTCGCCGACGAGCGTCGCGCTGACGGTAGTGCCGTCGGCAAGGGTTAGCAGTCGTTTCAGACCTGGTTTGGCGGGCACAGCAAAGGTTGCTACTGCCAGCATCAGCAGCGTCACAAGCATCAAGCTGCGCTGTCTGACTTTCATAAAAACTTCGATGTTTTTCATATCGTCAATTTATATCGTTATTCAGTTTGCAAATTTAATCTATTTCTACAGAACAACCAAATTATTTCCGAAAAACTTTTGATTGTAGCACAAACGAGACAAGCGGCTTTCCTGATTACCAGACGGTAGGTGACACCCGGCACACCTGGCACTTATCTTGCTGAAAATCAGAAACATCCTGCTATTGGCAGGTCGCACCAAGGGCCACACCATAGTCTACCGCCGTTTCAGGATCAGTAAACATCCGGTTGCGCCGTGTCTTGACTTCTGCAAAGACCAACACAGAACCATCAAGAGCAATGATATCCAAGTCGCGATGACCAGACTTCCAGTCTCGTTCCAATATCACATATCCTTTACGCCTGAGATAATCTTCTGCGCATTGTTCGCCCCAGATTCCCAGTTCATTATGCGCTGCCATACGATTGCTTTTTGTTTCTCATATAACGAAGAATCACAAAGGATATTGTTTCATCTGGCTGAAAACTATTTCCGGAAGCTCATTTTTTCCTCCCGCCAGCCCTCGTTTGGTGCAGATAAGAGCCACGATACCAGCTAAAACATCACATACCCACACCTCTTACACCTGGCACTTAACTAACTGAATATCAACACACTTTTCTTGCAAGCAGGTAGCACCAGTGGTCGCACCAATAGTAGCACCTTAGTCTGAAAGATCTAACGGCCGCTCAGAAAAATTTCCCTGCCTCTCGTGAAAACGTAACGGCCTCTCAGAAAAACGTAACGGCCTCTCAGAAAAACGTAACGGCCTCTCGTGAAAATTTCACGGCCTCTCGTAAAAATTTCACGGCCTCTCAGAAAAATTTCACGCCGCGAAATTTTTCTGAGAGGCCGTGAGGTGGTGTGACCATTGGTGCGACTATTGGTGCGACTTACACCATGACAGAAGTATACTGTCATTCAGTCAGTTAAGTGCCAGGTGTAAGAGGTGTCACCTATATATGTTTGTTATTATGCAAAAACATAAAGCATCCTATTTTAATAATTTATAACAGATCAGAGAACCGCCCCGATCTAACTAATTTGCCTTGCTTGCTGTGTGTTTAGTTCTTGATTGATTTGTTGAAAAGTATTCATCCTCTTTAAGATAATAATCCACGAAATCGTGGGAGTCCAACATATCGCTAAGTTTGATAAGCAGAGAATTCTTTAGATAGGTTAGATTTGTAAAATAGGGAATGTTTGAAGAACTAACAATTTCCATCACTTGCTCTTCCTCGTCTTTAAGATAGAATATTGTCACTTTATGAAAGATGTTAGCCTTGTTAATAATTTCTGCTACTTTTTGAACTGTGACTGAATTGTTGAGATGAATCTTCTTCCAACTATTATCAAATATTTCAACATAATTGTATTGAGTGTCAAGACGAATAGAAAATTCCGCACCTTGAAAAACGAAAAATATATCATCATCCTCATTGACCCCACAATAGCTTCCCATCTCTTCGAGAATGTTTAGTATAGTATTCCTCATAGCTTCCTTTTCAGAAATATTATACGGTTCCGTTAACAAGCTGTGAATTTTTTCCCATGCCATCTTTACGAAGCTTGAATAATAACCTGCCTGATGCTCTACTACAAAATACAGTTCATCTTCTGTCATTAAATTAAGAGCATCTTCCCATTCTCGTTTACGTTTGTTCTTCTCCATAATATCTTTCCTTACCAATCACCTTCATACCTATAGCCATTTGCATTAACAAGACTATCACTGTATTGGGCTATCATATCATTGTAATCGTATTCTTTATCACCTTTACGGATTAGGATACCGTCGTAATTATAGAAGTTATCTCGCATCACAAATACTTCTTCTGCCGTACATCTCGCATCCGGATTTGTCAGCCTGGTAGTTGCCGCCCTAAATCCATTATCTTCAAAATGTATGGCCGCAAAATTGCCTATGTGTTTCGTTTTAAGTGTCTTTCTATCTACTCTGTATAGACGGAATTTCACAGTCCAACCATCACTTTTTGGAACAATATCGCCTATTATATAAGCGTATTTGTCCTGTTGGTGTAACAACATTGACACTGCACCTTCATCAAAGTTATCATCACCCAAAACAATTCTCTGGCTATCAGCATAACAATATACAAATCCGCTATCTTTCACCAAATAGAATTCATGCTTCGTTTTATACTGCCCAGGGAGACTATCCACCGAACTACTGTCGTTCTCCAGATTAATTCTATTTTCTGTGAACTTTTGCCCCTGTTGTTTACAGGAAAAGACAAGGAGAGTGCAAATTATAATTAGAAAAAGCTGTTTCATTTATCTAAACTCAGTCCATATATATTCGTGTATCATTATAAATCGCTATTTGGTTGTTTTCCGTTCTTTTGTTTCGAAATACTCTCTTAATTGCTGGGCATATAAATCAAGGAAGTACTTTAGTTGTTCATCTGTAAAGTCAGCTTTAGATTCGTGTACTTCCACCAACCGCTTGCCCCACTCTTCAAAATCGAGTTTAAGGACATTGTTTGCATAAACCTTACTATAATCATTTATTAATAAGTATCGCTTCTTATCAGGATAACATGTTACTTCCTGAAAGATTCTTAACCCTTCTGTTATACGATTGAGAACAGTTTCCTCATCAGCCCTCCAATTTGGAATGTGCTCTTCTATTTCTCTCTGCAATATAAATGGAATCTGGGGATGTAGTTCATCTCCATTAGGGTCAACAACTGTAAGTAATGGCCTATCATAATTATTCCAATCTGACTGAAACCATATTTCCTTTAACGTCCAACCATTTTTCGTCATAAACCGATCTTCGCTAAGCGATTTGATAGAAACACTATAATGAAGATTGCTATTCACATTTCTTATAGTAACAATTACTCTATATTTTGTGTATCCCAATTCATGCGGTTTATCGTAATACGAATAATGATCAAAATCAACTAAGAACAACTCAAAACGGCGTTCTTTCATAACTTCTTTTAAACTCTCATCTATCATATATATAGTTTACGCATTATACCAACCAATCCCAAGAGGTCAGCAGATTGTTATTTAAGAGTGTGGGAATATTGCCATTATCCTTGTAACTAAGAATTTTCTGGATTCTATGACAAGATAAACGTCAATCGCTCTTTTACAATGTTTAAGCCATTAAAGCGCACTCCAACTCGTTGGGTACTTGAAACTCTACTGCAAATATAGCGATTAGTTTTTAAATAAACAAGAAATCAGGCAGATATTTCGCTTTGCTTGTATGAAATATCCACCTGATTGTATGAAATGCACTCTCATCATAGAGCAAACTCAGTCTTTATCCTCTGCACTGTGCTTATCCCTTTACTGGTTAGCTTTGCTATGTTACAAACTGAGTCCCCACTCTTTACACAGAAAAAAGAACCGTCCCGTTTGTGTACTTTTCAATAATTATTCGTAACTATGCAACGATGAATAAGAGAATCTGCATGGGGCTGCTGATGGTGACGATGCTCATGAGTTGCGCAACACAGCAGAAGCGGGCCGGAACGGATTTTCATTCGGACTAAAGTAAAGGAGATGGCATGATGGACTTATTATTTGTCCCCGTAATGACCAAAGGCAGAGATTACGATAACAACAACCTCTGTATCGTGAATCTCATAAATGAGCCGGTGCTTTTGGGATATACGCCTACTCCATTCTCCTGGTCTGGTGAACGGCAATGGTTCGGGTCTTCCCGTGCCACTACGAGGGTGCTCCTTCAGTTCGTTTTCCAGCTTAAGAAGTTTCTTGAAAGCTTTCGGATCCTCGCGTTGCAGGCGTTTAGCGTCTTCTATAGCCTGCTTGTGGTATTTGATTCTATATGCCATTATCCTACTCGCTTCATCAAATCCTCAAGAGTCTCATCATCGTGTAATTCAAATGTAGGCCCCTTCTTTGCTTCATCAATACGAGCAAAGAATTCCTCACGAGTAAATTCCGTTGGGTCGGCCTGCTTCTCGGCTACGAGCTTGCGCAAATATTTGGCAGCTCGCTTCAGCAGGTTTTCGTCCTCGGCAATGATACTCATATTACGGAGCATCTCGGCATTCAATTGTATTGCAGTCATAATCTTATTATTTGGGATGCAAAAATAAGGAAAAATTCTGGAATCACCAACAATTATAGAGAAAAACTTTAAATCCCCTAAGATATGATGGACGCAACAAAGATACACAGTTTTGCAAAAAGAACCGTCCCGTTTGTGTACTTTTCAATAATTATTCGTAACTTTGCAACGATGAATAAGAGAATCTGCATGGGGCTGCTGATGGTGTCGATGCTCATGAGTTGCGCAACACAGCAGGAGCGGGCCGAACGGGCTGCACAGCGACAGCTGGCGATAAAAGAGGCTGTAGAGAAGCGGCTATGGTGTATCGATATAACCTCGATGCACACGATGAGGTATGGGATGAAGGCTGTGACGCCTGACTTCTATCTGGAACTGAGGAACGACACGCTGAGAAGCTATCTTCCATATCTGGGGCAGGCTTATCAGGCTCCTATGATGTCGCCCTCACAGGGCCTGAACTTCGAAGAGCCGGTGCTGCGCTATCAGCAAAGCAAAAAGAAAGAACATCAGTACGAAATACTTATCAACGTGAAGACGAAGGAGGACGCGTATGTTTATTGGATAGACATCTATGACAGTGGCGAGGCAAGCATACGGGTACGTTCGAACAACCGCGACCCCATCAGTTTTGACGGACATATTTCCGTTTCTTTGCAGTCGTTAGCTGTTCGATAGAAGAATTGATAGAGGCATTGAAGTGATGGATAAGATCTCTCCACAACAACGGCATGCCAACATGGCGGCAATTCGGTCGAAGGACACGAAGCCGGAGATGATTGTGCGTCGTGGGCTGTGGAAACGAGGGTTCCGTTACAGGCTGAACCATAAGCGGTTGCCGGGACATCCGGACTTGGTGCTGAGGAAGTACAGGACGTGTATCTTTGTAAACGGGTGTTTTTGGCATGGACACGATGTTAGCCTCACCCCCAACCCCTCTCCAAAGGGCGAGGGGGGGTGATAACATTGACAATTCGAAGTGCTGCAAGATTCCGAAGACGAACAGGGAGTTCTGGGTGGCGAAGATTCGTCGTAACAAAGAGCGCGACAAGGAGGAGCTGCGGAGGTTAGCGGCGATGGGCTGGCATTGCATCACGGTATGGGAGTGCGAGCTAAAACCGTCAAAGCGAGAAGAGACGCTGGACTCAATAGCCTTTACCCTGAACCATATCTGGTTGCAGGATCATGGAGCAAAAACCATTCCTTATCCGAAGCAGGACGAAGAGGATATTCAAATGCCAATGGCAGCGGAAGAGTAACTTTACAACGATGAATAAGAAAACGTAGATCAGGGGTAGATCAAACCTGGAAGTGCAGAGTAACGTCAGAGTGATTTAACAATAAATGCCAAAATGAAGAAACCCTATCTCATTGCTGAAACAGGGCTTCTCTCTTTGAAAGATGGCGGCCTCCTACTCTCCCGCATTGCATTGCAGTACCATCGGCGCAGGCGGGCTTAACTTCTCTGTTCGGAATGGGAAGAGGTGGGACCC